>Ga0256913_10001316_pt1 | contig 12796 bp, 13 predicted proteins | sample Axial_MatmetaG_FD_185970 | JGI IMG/M metagenome (GOLD analysis project Ga0256913, IMG submission 185970) | Deep-sea worm associated microbial mat communities from Axial Seamount, Juan de Fuca Ridge, Pacific Ocean - Axial_Mat | ecosystem: Environmental > Aquatic > Marine > Oceanic > Microbial...
GCAGAGTATGGGCGAAAGCACTGCACCCTTCGGGGAGAACGTAAAGAAGCGATCTGCAAGCAAAAAAATCTTTGAATTGACTATGGCCAGTCCTACAGATTTTTTCACTCACAGCTCACTCCTTTACCTTCTCTCAAAAGTTAAGGTATTTACTTGGTGGAGTAATAGATTATAACAAAGCTTTGGGAGGATTGAAAGAAAATATGTCAGATTGTCATATTATGGACAAGAGTATCGATCCACAGGGGTGACGAGCCCCTGTATTTTACTCAATGCAGTTTCACTGTCAGACAGATCCAAAGCACGAGTATGATCAATACCCATGTGTAACTCAAAATAGCCTCCTGTGTATGGATTCCCACTCCTACCCACCACTTTTTTAACAAAAAAAAAGGCAACCGGGGAAAGCTCTCCCGATTGCCTTTATCCATACATATTCAGTAGTCATCTGAATATATAAGGAGGTATTTTGAGTACATCGAATTTTAACACAAAAAATAGAATGTGTCAATTTTTTTAGGTTGTAGGCTTCAGCCTGCCTTCATAAGTTTTTTTGGAGTGACATAATTTGGAAGGCGGGCTGAAGCCCGCCCTACGGGAGAAATAATAGATAAAAACTATGCGAATAAAGTATTTTTAATTCTTCTTCGTCACGATCGCAAAAGAGAGATCAACCAACTCCGGGTGTGCTTTGATAAAGTCGTTCATCTCCTCAAGACTCACCTCTTCTATCTTCTTCAGCTGCTCCTTGCTAAACCCGAGCGGCCTGCCGTAATAGAACTCGTTATACGCCCGATACAGTCTTTGGGAGAGCGTTTCCGTACGTAAAGGCTCACTCCCTACCAGAAATTGCTTTGCTGCTTTAAGCTCCCCAGCCGTGATCCCTTTTTCTACAAAATCGCTGACTACTTTACGTACCAGTTTGACCGCTTCATCCTGAGTAGAGAGTTTGGTTTGCAGATAGCCGCTCATATAAGAGGCATATTTGGTCCTGCGGAGCACCGAATAGGCACCATATGTCAAGCCCCGTTTCACACGCAGCTCTTCCATCAGACGGCTTCCAAACCCTGCACCGCCCAACAGATATTCGGCAATCTTGGCTTTATACTGGTCCTTCTCTTTATACGAGTAATCAAAGGGGGCGCCAAAGTAAATGTACGCCTGCTGCGTATCTTCCCCGATCAGTTCAACCTCTTTTTTATCTGAAGCACGTAGCGGTTTTATCGGTTCACTCTTTACTTTTGGCAGCAGCGGCAGAATCTCTTCAAGAGAGTTCAGCGCTTCATCCAGACTGATATCTCCACCGACCACAGCGATCATATTGTTGTATCCCAGACGGCTTTCGATAAAGTGCTTCAGATCATCAAGCCCCATAGATTTAACACTCTCCAGCGTCCCGTCATACGGCCTCGCAAGTGCGGTACCTTTAAAAAGAAGTTGGCGCAGGTTCGTCCCTGCGATATAGTCAAAATCACTCTTCTTCTGCATCAGCCAGCCGATCTTCTGGCGTTTGACCTGCTCAAGCGCATTCTGGGTAAAATTGGGGTCCTTCAACAGCTCTTTCATTCGCTCCAGTGCATAGGGGAACTCACTTTTCAGCGAAGAGAGTTCGATCACGAAACTCTCACGGCCGACATGGGCACTAAGCTCCACCGCATGGGCATCAAGTTTGGTGGCAAAACCAACGCTGCCATCTTTTTTCGTCCCTTCATTGAGCAGTTTTGCACTCAAATCCGCCTGGCCGTCTTTTTCATTGCTCAAATGTCCTGCATTGGTAAAGACAAGCTGCATGGAGACAATCGGTACAAAATTTCCTGTTTCAAATACAACCGGTACTTTGGTGTCTTTGTATGATATATGTTTAACGGTCTCTGCCATCAGTAATCCTTGCAATAATACAAATAATATAATAATTTTTTTCATAACTACCTCGTAGGGTGCTGTCTCCTGACAGCACCTTTGTTCTAATGTGTATATCTGGTGCTGTGGGACACAGCACCCTACGCGTTTAAAATCTTTCCAGTATTTCATACGCCGTGTTCCGCTTCGCAGGATTCTCACCCACATCACGGATCAATGCGATCATCTCTTCCTGGTTCATACTGTTCTGTGCTCCCGCAGCGGAAACAACATTCTCTTCCATCATCGTCGAACCAAGGTCGTTCGCACCAAAAAGCAGCGCCATCTGCCCGATGTAGCTTCCCTGTGTCACCCATGAACTCTGGATGTTGGGGACATTGTCCAAAAAGAGCCTCGCTACCGCCAGGTAGCGCAGATACTGGTTGGAGGTCGTTTTTGTGATCGTTGGCAGTTCTCTTTTCAGTTGGGTATTGTCACTCTGGTAACTCCACATGATAAACGCTCTGAAACCGCCTGTCTCATCCTGAAGCTGACGTACCAGGTCAAAATGTTCGACGATCTCACGGGTGGTCTCTACCGTGCCGTACATCATCGTCGCCGTGGATTTGATGCCAAGCTTGTGCGCTTCGCGGTGCACCTCCAGCCAGGTATCCTTGTCCAGCTTCTTGGGTGCGATGATGTCACGCACACGGTCAGAGAGGATCTCCGCTCCCGCCCCCGGAATGGAGCTGAGCCCTTTCGCCTGCAGACGTCTGAGCACCTCTTTGATACCCAACCCCGAACGTTTGGCGATATAGTCTATCTCGATCGCCGAGAAACCATGAATGGTCACCTGCGGGTATTTGTTGTGAATATGCTCCACCAGATCCTCGTACCACTCAATCTCCAGCTTGGGATGCACCCCGCCCTGAAAGAGTATCTGCGTCCCGCCAATAGCGATAAGCTCATCGATCTTCTGGTCGATTTCATCGAAGCTGAGGATATAGGCATCCTCCTTCTTCTCATGCGTATAGAAGGCACAGAACTTGCAGTCCACCCAGCAGATATTGGTATAGTTGATATTTCTGTCCACCACAAAAGTAGTCACCCCTTTGGGATGCATCTCTTTTTTTCGCGCAAGTGCCATTTTTCCAAGCGTTTTCAGGTCAGCATTCTCTATGAGGTCTACCGCTTCGTCGATGGTCATACGTTTGGTCATATTTTTTGTCATTCCTATCCCTGTAGGGTGCTGTGCCCTCACAGCACCATTGTTCTTGGGTTGATATACAGCGTGCTGTCGGGAGACAGCACCCTACGCGTCTTTTCCTATTGAATCCAACACGCCGTTGATGAACTTCGGCGACTTGTCATCTGCAAGCGCTTTGGCGAGTTCGACCGCTTCGTTGATAATGATGGCACGGTCGGTTTTCGCTACGAGGATCTCATAGGCACCCAGACGCAGGATCGCTTTCTCTACTTTGCCGATACTGTCATAATCCCACTCTGTCAAATGCTTTTTTATCTCTTCATCGAGCATCGCAAGATGTTCGATCGTCCCATCAAAGAGCTGATGGGAAAATTCCCTTTGTTTGTTGCGTATCTTGTCCTCTTCAAGGATCTCATCCGAGAATTTCGCGATATTTTCATTTCCGAGGTCATAGGCATAGAGCAGTCCTACAACCGCTGTTCTGGCTTGGTGTCGTGTTGCCATTAGATTCCTTTTAGTTTTCCATCTCTGTGTAGAGGTTCATCAGTTCGATCAGACCGACCATCGCTTCGGCACCCTTGTTACCCGCTTTGGTACCAGCCCTTTCAATCGCCTGCTCAATACTGTCAACAGTCAGTACGCCGAAAGTCGCTGGCTTGCCGTGCTTGAGCGTGACATTCGCCACCCCTTTGGTTGCTTCTGCCGAAACATAGTCAAAATGCGGTGTCGCCCCCCTGATGACCGCACCAAGGCAACAGATGGCATCGTACTTGTCTGAAGCCAATGCTTTGTCCAGCGCGAACGGGATTTCGAACGCTCCGGGTACCAGGATCAGGTCAAGATCTTCCGGGTTACCGCCGTGTCTTGCATAAGCATCTTTGGCACCCTCTACCAATCTGTCGGTAATAAAATGGTTAAATCTTGCATTGATGATCGCCACTTTTTTGCTTTTATCTACGGAAAGGTTTCCTTCTACTGTTTTCATTTCTATTTTTCCTTAATTTAATGATGTAGGGTCGGTTTACCGACCATTTGATTATTTCGGATTATACCTCTTTGTCTGGTCGGTAAACCGACCCTACGTATTTCCTTGTATTTAAATGGTGTTGTGGGGACACAACACCCTACTCTACGATACTTCTGATCGCATCGATCTGTTCGATGAGTGTATCGAGTTTCTGTAATTCTATCATATTTGGGCCGTCACTCAGAGCGATGCTCGGATCGAAGTGGGTCTCGAAGAAGAAACCGTCCACACCAACTGCAGCCGCCGCACGTGAGAGGTAGGGAACGAAACTGCTGTCGCCGCCGCTGCTTGCACCGCCGCTGGCAGGCATCTGTACCGAGTGTGTCGCATCGAAGACTACCGGTGCGAACTCTCGCATGGTCACCAATCCTCGCATATCGACTACAAGGTTGCCATACCCGAAGGTCGTGCCGCGCTCGGTGAGCCAGACATGGTACTTCTGTGCATTCTCATAGGTGGCATCCCCGTCAAAGCCACGGGTCTTGAGCACCTTTTTGACCGAGTGCTCCATCGCCGCAGGTGCGAGGAACTGCCCTTTTTTAATGTTTACTACCGCATCGGTCTTTGCCGCAGCAACAAGCAGGTCTGTCTGGCGGCATAAAAATGCGGGGATCTGAAGCACATCGGCTACTTCCGCTGCCGCGGCAGGCTGAGTATAGTCATGGACATCAGTCAGGATTTTGTAACCAAACTGCTCCTTGACCTCCTGAAGCATCTTCAGCCCCTCTTCCATCCCCGGGCCCCTAAAGCTGTCCAGTGAAGTACGGTTGGCTTTGTCGAAGCTCGCTTTAAAATAAAAATCTTTGGTACAATCCTCATGGTACTTGCCGAGACTCTCGGCAATACGCATCACATTGTCACGGCTCTCTAACACACACGGTCCGGCTATGAGTATCATTTTTTTCCTTTAGTTCCAGATTTTGGCGAAATCGAACGAAAAACGGCATGCTTCAAGGTCGAAATCAACCGGTTCGTTCCTCGTATCGCTCACTTTTACGTAACGTCCTTCATTATTGAGTCGATAGACTTTGGCTATCTTCTCTTCCGGATCCACTATCACATAATAGCCTACACCTTCACGCTCATAAAGCTCGAATTTCAATCCTCTGTCTTTATGTGCTGTCGATTTGGAGAGGATCTCAAAAATCAAATTGGGTGCTTTACTCAGATAGGCTTTATGTAACGGTGTATGGCAGATAACAAGGTTGTCAGGCTGAACTACCGTATCGTCACTGATTTTCCAATCGACAGGAAGCAGCGCCTGGCACCCCTCACACGATTCAAGTGCTTCATCCAGATAACGTGCGATACGCTGACTGATCTTTTGATGCGCAATAAGCGGTGCCGGTGCCATCGCATAGGCGATACCGTCTATCAGCTCCCATTCACCTTCCCAGAGTCTGTACTCATCATAGGTATAGTGCGGCAGATAATCTTCTCTTAATGCACCCATGATACCTCCTTCAGGATCTCTCTTTGACCAGTGCTACCATCAGCCCCGATACAATTACAAGGATTATACCTAAAATTGTCCAAATTTCAGGTATCGGATCTCCCAAAGCGATACCGATGATCATTCCGAAGACAATGTTGGTGTAACTGATGGTACCAACGATTCCCGCTTTGGTCAGCTCATACGCTTTGGTCATCAGAAGCTGTGAAACGGTGGCACTGCTTCCCACCATGACGATGAAAAGCCACTGCCACCCCTGCGGCATCACAAACGGCGCGATGATCCAGTCCCACTCATCGGAAACTTCCACAACACTGCCTATGGCCATAAAAAGCAGAGGGCCCAAAGTCCCTACCAGCATAAAGCTCATCACGATCGCGCGGGTATCGTAGTATTTTCTAAGCTCACGGATAGAGGTATAGGCCAACGCCGCACCGATCCCGGAAAAAATACCCAGAAGATCGTACTTGTCGAACGTTCCGCCATCAGGCTGTGCGATGAGCACGATCCCTGTAAATCCGAGTATCAGTGCGATCAAGGCACTCCAGTGCAGTTTCTCTTTCAGGAAGAACCAGGCGAAAAAAGCCACAAACAGCGGAGAGGTCTTGTTATAGGTGATCGCTTCCCCCAACGGGATCTTTCCCATGATATAAAAATACGCCAATAGCGCCAAAAAGCCCATCGTTCCCCTGAAAAGCAGCAGAAGAGGCTTCCCTCCGCTCTGTTTGAGCGGAACCTTCCAGATAGCGACACCAATGATCACGACTCCGAAGATATTGCGGAAAAAGGTCACTTCCAGTGCCGGCAGCTGCTGCGTCAAAAGCTTGGCAAACCCTCCCATCATCGCAAAAGTCAAAGAGGCAAGCAGCATCAGGACGATACCGCGGTCCAAATTTTTTATTTTTTCTCTCATCTCTCTCCCAATTTCTTCTGGTCACAGTAGTACTCTTGCATAGTAAACGCGGAAGTGTAGCATATTTGGGTAAAAGAGAGCCATCCTATTACCTGATACGTTTTGCCACAAGGTCTCCGAACATCACCAGGTCTTTCAGTACCGCTTTCTCCACGATCCCATCTTTTCCTATGGCCAGCATCAGCTCACCCCGGTTGCTGGCAAAGATCTTCTGATGGATGATCACTGTCATATACCAGTAGTCTCCCTTTCCCAACACTTTTTCATAGGCTCCCAAAGCCTCTTTTTCGGGTATGATCACTTCAACCAACCCCTGTTGGCGTTCCGCTCCGACCGCCGTGAAAGTATATTTCCCCGGCTTTGACATATCTCCGATCAGTTTCGGCAGATTGAAGTAGAGTGTCAGAAGGTCGTTCGTGCTGTAAAAATCCAGAACCTGTTCTTTTTTTCCGCTTATTTTTCCTTCTCTCTTTTTCAAAACATACTTTTTTACTTTTTGGTGCCGATGGTCCGTACGGTAGATCTTTTCAATATATTTGACGCCGTAGGTTTTAACCACTTTATAGGTATCTGAGACCAGCATACCTTTGTGCAGGCTCCCATGGCTCGTATGCCTCTCCTGCCTGTTCCGGCTCAGTGCCTTGGCCATACCTGTCGCCTTTACACCTATCTCGATGCTATACTCCTTTTCCCCGCGCTTCAAATGGGCGTCACAGATACCCAGCTGCCCGAACATACCGAACGATACCTTATAGGAGACATCCAGTACTTTTGCCTCTAACAGTGAGGTACAAACAATAAACAGGATAAAGAGATTCTTTTTGATCATTTTCTAAACTCCACGTTGATTTGAATCAAATTTTACTATAATTATGCCCATAAAAGATGAAGGACCAAAAAATGTCGACGATACAATCGCCTGAAAAGAATACTACGGAAGTCCTAAACGTCATTGACGGACTCGATATGGGCATTGCCAGCAATGTGCAGACACAGCTGGAACCGCTTTATCGGAAATTCCCTTTCCTTACCGAAAGTGTCTGGGGCATACCCCTTGCCAATCTGATTGCCGCCACACTTGTTTTTTTACTTATTTTGCTTTTAAGAAAGCTCTTTACCAAAATCGTACTGGTCTTTTTACAGAAACTCTCGAAACATACAACGACCTACTACGATGACAAAGTGATCTCCGCACTGAAAGGCCCTATCCGTTTTGCTTTCATCATTATCGGCCTGCATCTCTTTTTTCTGATTATCTTCAAAGAGACCGAACTGGTCAAGAACATTCTCAATACCCTGGTGGTCTTGGATCTTTTCTGGATGATCCTTGCCATTGTGGAAGCACTGCGCGGCCTCGTCTATGCGGCAACGGGAAAATTCAACACTGACCTCTCCAAAGAGATGGGGGATTTCATCCTTCGTATCATCAAGTTTCTCATCGCCGGCATCGGGCTTGGTGCCATGCTGCAGGTCTGGGGCATCAATGTCACCGCCCTCATCGCCTCTTTGGGTCTGGGAGGCCTGGCATTCGCACTGGCGGCCAAAGACACCGCATCCAACCTTTTCGGTTCGTTCGCGCTGCTTGCGGACAAATCGATCCGTATCGGAGAGTGGATCAAGGTCGACGGCGTGGAAGGCGTGGTGGAAGATATAGGGATGAGGACGACAAAGATACGCTCATTCCAGAAATCACTCATCACCGTTCCCAATCAGATCGTCTCGAACAAACCCATAGAGAACTTCTCGCGCAGAGGCATCCGGCGTATCAAAATGCATATCGGACTGACCTACAGCACCTCCTCCGACCAGATCATCAAGATCAAAAACGATATTGAAGCCATGCTTCACTCTCATGAAGGGATCAGCCAGAAAGACTCTCTCATGGTCTATTTCGATTCATTCGGAGAGAGTTCCCTCAATCTCTTCATCTACACGTTCACACGAACGGCAAACTGGGCGAAATACCTTGCCATACGGGAAGAGATACACATCAAGATCATGCAGATCGTCGAAGAGAACGGTTCAAGCTTTGCCTTCCCAAGTCAAAGTATTTACGTGGAATCCCTCCCAGAGACAAAACCAGCATAACCACGTAGGGTGCTGTCCCCTGACAGCACCACCTTACCATAAATAATTGGCGGTGCTGTGGGGACACAGCACCCTACGTGTTATTTCCCATTTTCTGCTATAATACGCCTAACTATCAAGAAAGAAACAATCACTATGCAAGAACAAAACCTTAAAAAAGTAGCCATACTCGGTCGTCCCAATGTAGGGAAAAGCTCCCTTTTCAACCGTCTCGCACGTCAGCGTGACGCTATCACCTCTGATGTCAGCGGGACAACGCGCGACATCAAGAAACGTATCGTAACCATCAGCGGAAACCGTAATTTCGAAGTCATCGATACGGGAGGTATCGACTATACAAGCGAACTCTTCTCCAAAGTGGCGGATTTTTCCCTCAAAGCAGCGGAAGAGGCAGATATCATCGTCTATATGGTCGACGGGAAGACCATCCCTGACGAAGAGGACAAAAAACTCTTTTACGACCTTCAGCAGCTTGACAAACCGCTGGCACTGGTAGTCAACAAAATAGACAACGACAAAGAGTATGAAGGTCGTTTTTTCGATTTTTATGAGTTCGGCGCATCCCATACCTTCCCTATGTCAGTCAGCCATAACCGCTACTTCAACGACTTCTATGCATGGCTGGAATCATACATCCCTGCAAAAGAGGAGAAAGAAGAGCTGGCACTGACGGAAGATACCGACATAGACCCTTTTGCAGAGATCATCGACGAAATACAAAGCTGGGATGAAGAGGAGGAGGAGAAAGAGATCAAAGTTGCCATTCTCGGACGTGTCAACACCGGTAAAAGCTCCCTGCTCAATGCCCTGCTGGGGAAAGAGCGCTCCATCGTCTCCGACGTGGCAGGTACGACCATCGATCCAATAGATGAGACCATAGAACATGACGGTTACGAGATCACCTTTGTCGACACAGCCGGCATACGCAGAAGAAGCAAGATCGTAGGGATAGAGAAATACGCACTGGGCAGAACGACCGAAGTACTGAAAAAAGCCGACCTCGTACTGCTGATGATCGATGCGACAGTAGGAGTAACCGAACTTGACGAAAGGGTTGCAGGCCTTATAGAAGAACATCGGCTCGCCTGTCTCATTGTCGTGAACAAATGGGATATCAAAGAGGAGAAGAGCTACGAAGAGATGGTAGAGGAGGTACGTGACGAACTCAAATTCCTCCACTATGCACCTCTCATCACCATCTCGGCCAAAACAGGGCTGCGTGTCAGCAAAATACTCGACCAGATCGTTACCATCTACAAGCGCTATACTTTCCGTATCCCGACCTCCGTACTGAATGAAACACTGCGAGAGGCGATCCGAAGGCACCATGTCCCTTCCCATCACGGTGCCGTAGTCAAGATAAAGTTTGCCACACAGTATGAGACCAAACCACCAAAGATCGCTCTCATCTCCAACCGGCCGGAGTTCATTCACTTCTCCTACAAACGCTATCTGGCGAATTTCTTCAGAAGCAAATTTGATTTTGAGGGTGTTCCACTGGATATCGTCGCACGTAAACGCGGCCAGAGAATGGATGAGGCGGATTAATAAGGTGTAATTGACTGCCTATCTATTCCACCTTCGAAGAGCTGAAACAGGAAAAAGAGGAGTGGTTGAACGTTGTTCAATGTGATTGGTTATTTGGTGACCGTAGGGTGCTGTGTCCCCACAGCACCACCATGCATTTAAAATAACGTCATTTGGTGCTGTCGGGAGACAGCACCCTACAGTATATAAATAGCTTTTCAAAGTAGCTGTAGGATAGGCTTCAGCCTACCATCTCTACACCTGTTTTCCATTATGGTATATTTTATTTGTCATACAACATAAAGAAATGCAATTGATTCTTGGTGTATATTGGTTGAACAGTGACCGTAGGGTGCTGTGCCCCACAGCACCAGCATGCATTTGAAATAACGTCATTTGGTGCTGTCGGGAGACAGCTTTTCTCAGAAAAACAACCACAATTCCTCATTCTTAATTCCTAATTCCTAATTCTCCTGCTATAATTTTGAAAAAATTTCAACAGGAATCAAAATGCGCGTACTCACAGGAATACAGGCTTCTGGAAAACTTCATATCGGAAACTACTTCGGGGCGATGAAACCGATGGTGGAACTTCAGAAGGAACATGAACTCTTTACCTTTATCGCAAACTACCACTCACTCACCTCTTCCAAAGATGCCGAGACCTTAAAGCAGTATACCCTCGATGCGGCAGTGGATTACCTCTCTGTCGGGATAGACCCGGGAAAAACAACTTTCTGGGTACAGAGCCATGTACCTGAGGTACTCGAACTCTACTGGATCCTCTCCAAGTTCACCCCGATGGGGCTGCTCGAACGCGCGCACAGCTACAAAGACAAGGTCGCCAGAGGTATCCCCGCTTCACACGCGCTCTTTAGCTACCCGGTACTGATGGCTGCGGATATTCTGCTCTTTGACGTACAGAAGGTCCCTGTAGGAAAAGATCAGGTACAGCACCTTGAGATGACACGCGATATCGCCATCAAATTCAACAACGAGTACGGAGAACTCTTCACCCTGCCGGAGACCATGGTCAGCGAAGAGGTTGCGACCATTCCGGGAATAGATGGACAGAAGATGAGCAAAAGCTACGGCAATGCCATCGACCTCTTTATGGACGAAAAACCGCTGCAGAAGCGCTGCAACAAGATCCTCTCCTCCTCTACGCCGCTGGGTGAACCGCTGGAGTGGGAAGGATGCCACATCTACAATCTTGCTTCTCTTTTCCTGAACGAAGAAGAGAAAAAAGAACTTCAGGCGCGGTACAAAAGCGGTAAAGAGGGGTACGGACACTTCAAAAAATACCTCAAAGAGCTGATCTGGGAAGAGCTGGAAGCAGCAAGGGAGAAGCGCTCTTACTACCTCAACCATATGGATGAAGTACACGATATTCTGGAAACAGGGGCAAAAAAAGCAAGGGCTATCGCAGATGCGAAGATGGAGAAAGTCAGAGAGGCAATTGGACTGCTTTAGGCATTAGGAATTAGGAATTTTCGGGTCTATGGTGACTTTTGTCAAAGTCGTAGGCTCAGAGATGAGATGTTTGACCGTTTTCCTATCTATCTTTCCTGTTGCACCGATATGGACGGTAGTTTGACCGCTGTTTTGGTGTCCACTCTCTTCGAGCAGGCTTAGAAGCCGTTTGGCGATAGCCTCTCCTGCATCGAGGAACTTCACTTCTTTTCCAATGACCGCCTCGATCGCCGCTTTGGCAAGCGGGTAGTGCGTACAGCCAAGCACGATCGTATCGACCCCGCCCTTCTCCATGGGAGCAAGCCACTGTTGAAGCAGTGAGCGGCTTTCAGGGGTATGCAGCGTACCGTTCTCAATATGCTCTACCAGCCCCGGACACGCCTGTTCGTAAAGATTGACAGGTTTCTGGTTCATTAACGTATCTGCCAACTTCTGATACTTGTCTCCCTTAAGTGTTGCCGGCGTTGCCAAAACCCCTACAGCACCGCTCCTGGTCCACTCGATCGCCGGTTTGATCGCCGGTTCCGTTCCTACGATGATAAGCATGGGATAATGTTCACGAAGCGTAGCGATCGCTGCGGAAGTTGCGGTATTGCACGCTACGACCAGCGCATCGATCTGATGCTCTTTCAGAAAATATTCTGTAATGTCAAGACTGTACTGGAGTATCTGTTTGGGGGATTTTTCACCATAAGGTGCATGAATTGTATCGGCAATATAGTAAAACTCCGCCCCCTTGATCGTATCTATCAAAGCAGAAAGAACCGTCAACCCGCCCAAGCCGGAGTCGAAGACTCCTACTCGGATGATTGATGATTGATGATTGATGATTGATGATTTCATTCTATTGCACTTTTTGTCGATTTTAAAATAGAAGTAAGAAGTTTAATAATAGAATCCAGATCATTTTGTATGGACAATACATTTTTATGATTTTCTGGTAGATAATTCGTCGCTATAAGTAATTTGATCCAGTACCGTGTCTCTTTTGCTTCTTTCAAAGAAATTGAAAGCTTGGAGACAAAGTCTTTTCTACTCTGTGCATCCTGGGATTCAGTTACATTGGCACCAATCGATGTACCGGAACGAAGAAGTTGTCTGGAAAGGACATACTCTTTTTTTTCATCATTCAAATATTTATAGAGATTTACGATACGAACAGCAAATGAAAATGAAAGATCCAATATTTCATTTCCACTCTTCATCATCAATTCTCCATCATCAATCATCAATCATCAATCCGAAAAGCCAACGGCTTTTCGCTACTCG
>Ga0256913_10001317_pt1 | contig 12795 bp, 7 predicted proteins | sample Axial_MatmetaG_FD_185970 | JGI IMG/M metagenome (GOLD analysis project Ga0256913, IMG submission 185970) | Deep-sea worm associated microbial mat communities from Axial Seamount, Juan de Fuca Ridge, Pacific Ocean - Axial_Mat | ecosystem: Environmental > Aquatic > Marine > Oceanic > Microbial...
GATTGATCATTATACCTATGTTTTTGCAGGAGACGGAGATATGGAAGAAGGAATTTCACATGAAGTTTGTTCATTAGCAGGACATCTGGGATTGGATAAATTGATAGTTTTTTATGATTACAATAACATTACAATCGATGGAAAATTAGCCTTTTCTTCCAATGATGATGTTAGAAAAAGATTTGAAGCTTATGGTTGGGAAGTATTGGAAATTGACGGACATAATTATAAAAATATTAAAAAAGGTATTGATAAGGCATTGTCAATCGAAAGTAAACCAAAATTGATTGTTACACATACGGTAATAGGATATGGAAGCCCTAATAAAGCGGATACAAGCGGAGTTCACGGTTCACCTCTCGGAATTGATGAAATAAAATTGACAAAAGAAAATCTCGGTTTACCGCTTAAAGAGTTTTATGTTCCGAAAGAGGTCTATGGCTTGACAAAGCATGTTGTAGCAAAAAACAAAAAAGAATACGATAAATGGAATTCACAATATGAAGAATTCAGCAAAAAACATAAGAAAAAATATAAGCTCCTTGATAAAATTCTGAATAAAAAATATAATCCCGGTATTTTTAATTGGGAAAATTATCAGTTTCCTGAAAAAATTGCAACCAGATCGGCTTCCTTGATAGTATTGGAAAAAATATTTAATGCAATTCCTTCTATGATAGGAGGATCTGCAGACTTGACTCCTTCCAATAAGACAAAAACAAAAAATGCGGTTGATTTTACTAAAAACAATAGAAAAGGAGATTATATCCATTATGGTATTAGGGAACACGGTATGGCTTCAATAATGAACGGGATAGCTCTTTATGCAGGTTTTATACCTTACGGTGGTACTTTTCTGGTCTTTTCCGATTATATGAGACCTGCTATCAGAATGGCTGCCCTGATGGGAATACAAACTGTTTTTGTGTTTACTCATGATTCCATAGGACTTGGTGAAGACGGACCAACTCACCAACCGGTTGAACAAATTTCTTCCCTTAGATTGATTCCCGGATTGGTAAATTTCAGACCTATGGATGCCGCTGAAACAGTGATAGGATGGAAAATAGCAGTTGAAAGAAAAGATGGACCCGTAAGTTTGATACTTTCAAGACAAAATCTTCCCGTTTATCTAAGAAAAAGAGGAGCTTTCGCCTATGCATCAAAAGCGGAAAACGGTGCTTATATATTAACTCAAGACAAGAATTATCAAGTTATCCTTATAGCTTCGGGCTCTGAAGTGGAGATAGCTGTTGAAGCTAAAAAAGTACTGAATTCCAAAGGAGTAAAAGTAAGAGTGGTATCAATGCCTTCTCAAGAACTTTTCGAATCACAATCCAGAGCTTATAAGAATAGTATTTTGCCTCCCAGATTTAAAAATAGAATTGCTATTGAAGCAGGAAGTACCTCTTCCTGGATGAAATATGTCGGAGTTCCGGAACAAGTGATAGGACTTAATCACTTTGGTGCTTCTGCTCCTTTTGAAGAACTATATAAACAGTATGGTATTACGGTTGATAATGTAGTAAAAACGGCATTGGGAATAATTAAAAAGAAGTAATTCCTTAATTATTTAATTACAAAAATCTTAGTCAAATGAAATACAGAATCGATGTTATGATCCCGACACCTGAAGAATGGGTGAAAACAGTTTTGGATAATTTTAATGAATTTCTTATTGATCATGCAGAGAATGAAAGAAAAGCATCGGCAATGGGAATGAGTTTTATAGCAAAATACCCCGACAGAACGAAAATGATACCCTCTTTAATAGATCATGCTATAGAAGAATTAGAACATTTTAAAGGAGTGTACAAGATAATGCATGAAAGAGGAATCGCTCTGCCTCATAAAATAGGAGAAGATAAATATGCTCAGGAATTGGTTAAATTGGCGAGATCGGGTAGGGATGACAGATTTATGGATAGAATGTTGATAGCTTCGGTTATTGAAACCAGAGGAATGGAAAAATTCAGGATGGTGGAAGAAGCTCTTGAACCGGGAGAAATTAAAGATTTTTATAAAGAAATATGGGTTTCGGAAGCAAGACACGGTGACCTTTTTGTCGAACTTGCATTGATGTACTTTGATGAAAAAGAGGTAATGGAAAGATTGAAATATTTCAATGAGCAGGAAAGTCTTATAATGAAAAAACTCCCTATAAGACCCGCAATGCATTGATATTTTAGCTAAATAATACTTTTATATAAAGGATGAATGGCTTATTTTCCCTTTTTCCGGATTGTCATTTTACTCGATTAATATTTTCAATGTATCCGTTTTTAATCTCGTGATTAGCCATTTTTTGAGTTTATCAATATCTTTTTGTTTTGTCTTTTTTGAAAAATCAATAATAGCAACCGGTAAAGTATCGGTTTGCCCGGTAACCAGATTGTATTCCGGATTGAATGATATTGATATTTTGTTTAATCCGGGGTAATATACCTTGGCTTCATTAGCTATTTGCTTCAAAGGAATAATGTCTTTTTGCAGATGTGTCAGCTTGCTTTTAAGAATTTTAATCGTTGAATCCTTCTGCAACATTAATTGATCGTTTTTATCATAAATAGACTCAAGGATATCTGCTTTTACGTTTTCTTTCAGAAGATCGATTGAGATTTTCTTATTGTAATTATTAGCTTGGTTTATTGTCAATTTAGTATTGTAAAGCCCATATTCACTGAGATCATTTTTCAATCTGATGATTTCCAGACTGTCAAGATTATTTCCGTATAAAGTAACTTCAATTTCGGGATTATCTGAATTGTATTTGATCCTTTTTGATATGATAAATGTACCGGGATAATCTATTTTGTTGTTGATGAATTTAATAGCATTTTTTTCAAATTCACTTTCTTTTACCATCAGATAACCGGTATAAACAGACGGAGCAATAAATAAAAGTATTAGAAAGATTACTATCCTCTTTACTCTTTTTTGTTTACCCGGATCTACAAATTGCTTCCTTCGTATTTTTAATATTCTGATGATAATATAAGTTCCTATGCTGATGAAAATACTATTTATCAAAAATAAATATAAGGCACCCCAGAAAAAATGAAGATTTCCGGTGGCTAAACCAAATCCTGCTGTACTTAAAGGTGGCATCAATGCTGTTGCAATCGCCACTCCGGGAATTACATTGTTCTTCTCTTTTCTGGTATATGCGATTATTCCCGCAAAACCACCTGAAATAGCAATTATCACATCCCAAATGGCAGGAGATGTCCTCGATAATAATTCGGATTGCACTTTGTCTAACGGCGAAATATAAAAATACAATGCGGAAGTGATAATGCTCAAAATCATCGCTATTCCTATATTGTATCCGGAGGTTTTCAATAGTTCCAAATCATTTCTGCTAAGTCCCAAACCCAATCCCATCAATGGTCCCATCAATGGCGAAATAAGCATTCCGCCGATTATCACTGCAGTGGAATTGATATCCAGACCAACCGAACAAATGATAATGGCAAATATCAAAATCCAAAGATTTGTTCCTTTAAAAACCACATCTTTCCTTATATCATCGATTATCTCTTGATTGGAAGCTTTATCCGTTTTCAGATCAAAAAGCTCCTTTATTATTGTTGCTATGGATTTTTTGGTTTCCGTATTGTTTTTATCAGACATAAACGCGATTTTGTACAAATATACATAAAATATAGAATTTTATTGTAGAAGAGATTAATTTCATTTTTTCCGGATAAATAGTGATAGAAATCAAACTTAAATTCATTGGAGTTTGACAAGTTTGGCATAACTTTTATCAAATTATAAAAAATATTAATTTGATAAAATAAAAAAGTTTATTTATTGTTAAAGTTTTATTAGCCTCTTGTTTATTGCAATAAAACGATATAGATGAAAAAGAATCTCCTGCTTTTATTAATGACGTTTTTAATCTCTTCAAGTATATTTTCTCAAAATAATGATGCAACGGTGATAAAAGATGCACCTAATGTTTATTTTAAATGCTGGCAATGTAATATGACCAGAATGAAAAGGGAGATCGATTATGTCAATTATGTCAACCAAAGACAAGATGCGGAGATTGTTGTTATCGTCACAAGCAGAAGTACCGGAACGGGAAGAAAAATATCTGTATATTTTGAAGGGCAGGACAAATTTGAAGGGATGAATGACACATTGGGAATAGCAATATCTGATATAGAAACAGAGAGTGTGATAGATGACAAGCTTATAGCAAATATAAAAAAGGGACTTTTGCAGTATATTGTAAAAACTCCCATTCTGGATAAATTGAGTTATCAAATAGTGCAAACAAAAGAAAAGAAAGTTGAAAAGATTGTAGATCCTTGGAACAGTTGGGTTTTTTCTGCCGGATTAAGGGGCAGTTTTAATGGAGAATCACGTTTCAACAGGAAATCTTTCAATGCCAATTTTAGTGGGGGAAGGGTAACAAAAGAAGATAAATGGAATTTTTATGCGAGTACAAATTTAAGTGAAAGAAACTATTACTTTTTTGATTCCAATGATGTTCGATTGGATTCGCTTACCATAACATCGGAAAGGGAAAGCAGTTATGCATCCGGTAGCTATATAAAAAGTATTAATGATCATTGGTCTTTAGGGGTATTTTCAAATGCTTTTTCCAATACCTATTCCAATTATGACTTGAATCTGAGTGCAAAATTGGGTGTGGAGTACAATTTGTTTAATTATGAGGAGTCAGATAGGAAAAGTTTGGTGCTGACATACAAATTGGGGACTTCGTACAATGATTATGTCGATACAACCATATACGATAAGCTCAAGGAAACTTTATACAGTCAAGATATTTCCATGAATATTTTTATGAAGCAAAAATGGGGGAATATTGATTTTGGAGCAAATTTTTTCAACTACCTTCATGATATTCGTATAAATAGCTTGAGTTTCAATACAAATGTTTCCTGGAATGTATTCAAAGGGTTTACTTTATCTATCGGTGGACATCTGTCATTTATCAATAATCAGGTAAATCTATTAAAACAGGATGCTGATATTATAGGAACCGTATTGGGAGATAGGTTGCTTGCTACCAATTACAATGCTTATACTTATATGGGGATTCGCTATACCTTCGGATCAAAATATGCAAATGAGGTAAATCCGCGATTCAATAGCGGTGGAAGCGTCACTTATTATTTCTTTTGATAGAAAATATATTTACAAATAAATAATTCCTGCTGTTTCATGTTTTTTACCATATAATATTGCTAATTGAGAATATTTTTTTCCTAATTCCATAGCATGCTCCTTTGTTATATTTATTATCAGAAAACTTTCTTCTTCCCAATTGTTTTCACCTTTTCCCACAGCTTTAAAATACTTGTATCCCGATTTTTTTATCTGTGATTCAAGATCCTTATTTCTTTTTTTATTCTCTTCTCCGGTGAGTATTTCCGGCAAAGGATTATAAGCGGTAATAAATGCCCAGCCATTATTTTTTTGAAGAATGTCATCAAGCCATTTGTTGTTTTTATCGATTTCAATAGCAAATGAACTGTTATTGAAAAACACTAAATATTTAGTGTTTTTGAAGAAATTATGATATTGATTTTTTAGGTTCATTATAGAATAATATCTTAATATAAAAGTATCTGATAAACATAAAAATATCATTTAAATAATACTTTCCGGGGATTATCAGAACTTATTGTTACTGAAAAATATTTGAATGCAATTTAAATAAAAATATCAATATTTATTTAATATTTTTAAATTTTGCCGTATATTTCGCAAAAATTATTGAAATATGTATAACACAAGAATAGCAGGAGTAGGTAAATTTATACCTGAAAAAGTAGTTACCAATCATGATTTGGAAAAAATGATGGATACATCAAATGATTGGATTGTAGAACGTACAGGAATTGAAGAAAGACATTGGTTGAGAAGGGGAGAGGAAACCTCTTCAACTATGGGGGCAAAAGCAGCAAAAATTGCTATTGAAATGGCAGGAATACAAGCTGAAGATATTGATTTTATTATTTTTGCAACTTTAAGTCCCGATTATTTCTTTCCCGGAAATGGAGTTCTGATTCAACGACACCTTGGAATATCCAATAAAGAAGTCGCAGCATTGGATATTAGAAATCAATGTAGTGGTTTTATATACGGCTTGGAAGTTGCCGATCAGTTTATAAAAACAGGAAAATATAAAAATATCCTTCTAGTAGGAGCAGAATACCATTCCGGTGGATTGGATATCAGTACAAGGGGTAGGGGATTGAGTGTTCTATTTGGGGATGGTGCAGGAGCTGTCATTTTACAGCCTACTGAAGATAATACAAAAGGTGTACTTACTACACATATTCATTCTGACGGAACCCATGCTGAAATTTTATCAGCAAAAATACCCGGTATGCACGGAGGTTATTATGAAGAAGATGATTCTATTTACGGTTTTGATGATTCTACCGATCATCCATTTGTTTTATTGACACAAAAAATGTTGGATGAAAATATGATCTTCCCCTATATGGATGGCCAGGCGGTATTTAAGGCTGCGGTAAGGAAATTTCCCGAAGTAATAAACGAAGGCTTAAAAACAACAGGTTTGACAACCAAAGATGTGAAATTGGTTATTCCGCATCAGGCAAATCTTAGGATAAGCCAGTTTGTCCAGAAAATATTAAGGCTTACCGATGATCAAATGTTTAATAATATTCAAAAATACGGTAATACTACTGCTGCATCTATTCCGATAGCTCTTTCAGAGGTATTGGAACAAGGATTGTTGGAAGAGGGAGATGTTCTGGTACTCGCTGCTTTCGGTAGCGGATTTACCTGGGGAAGTGCCGTGATCAGATGGTAAAATAATAAAATTATATTATTATATTATCTTAAATTTACTATTTATTATAGTGTAATTGCCACTGTATTTTTTATCTAAAAAAACAATACCGAAATTGTAAAAATCAAGCGTTGCAGTTACTTTGGAATGATTGACAATATCGTTCCATGCTTGTTGCATGCCTTGAGACCAATAAATGTCATCAATGATGAATATTGTCTTTGAATGACTTTTTTCAAGTATCATTTCAAAGTACTTGACAGTGCTTTTGTATTTGTGATTGCCATCTATAAAAGCGAAGTCAATAACATCTGTATTTTGTAAAATCGTTGGTAGTGTAACATCAAAATCCCCAAATACCAATTTGACATTTTTTACTCTTAATTTTGCAAATGTCTGCATCGCTATGGAAGCAATTGATTCCGACCCTTCAAGAGAATAAACGGTACAGTGCCGGTTTGCATTTGCCATATAGGATGCAGAAATGCCGAGGGATGTACCTAGTTCCAAAATATTATTACAGTGAAACTCTTTTATCAAATTTGACATCACCTCGCATTGCCATTTCGGAGACAATGCGCTTTTTGCTATTGATTTGACCGTTCTTTGAGTTTTTTTAGAGTAAGAAGAACCTGCTCCAAGATCGGTTATATTCAATACCTTCTCATCTTTCAACAAGGCTTTTCTAACATTTTCTATATGATTGAAGCTGCAAGAATGCTCTTTATCTTCCAGGATTTTATATACCAATTCTGAAAGCTCTTCATCAGCTATGTTTTTATATGTATTTGCTCTGTTATAGAAAGTTCCAATTCTTTTTAATTTAGACAATAACTTCATCTTATTTTAGTATTATTATCTTTTTGAAATAAGTATTGCTACCCGATTTGATCTTTAAAATGTATGTTCCGGTTGAGAAATCATCAATATCTGCTATAAGAATCTTATCATGTAGCAAGTTGTATTTCAATTCATTTTCAGTTCCTGTTATATTTATTAAAAACAAACCGGTATTTTTAATATCAAGTCCCGTAATATATAATGAATTTTTAGCAGGATTGGGATAAATATTAATATTGTTGGCTATATTTTCATCGGTACCTGTTATTTCCCCAATAGATACTTTTACCAATTTGAAGCAATCATTATAATCGGTCAAACTTACATTGTACTGGCCGGCATAAAGATCGATAGCCTTATTCCCCGTTTGATTTCCTGCATTTTCATCCCATTGGAAAAAATATGGTGAAACTCCTCCCGTAACAAGAATTTTGGCAGAACCGTCAGCTGTATTTTTATGAGCCGGATTTGATATTATTGTTACTTTCAATTCCTCCGGTTGATCCAAAAATATCTCGTTTGTTATCAGCTGGCAATCGTTACGGTCGGTAACTGTAGCTTGATAAATACCGGATTTAAGCTTTATTATTTCTTTTCCTGTTTTTGCCGGATCATTCCATATAACTTTGTATTCCGGTGTGCCTCCTTGTATTTCCAAATATATTTTTCCTGAATTTTCGTTAAAACACAGAATCTCATCAACAATGATGTCACTTATTTCTAATGCAGAAGGCTGATCTATTGATATATATTCGCTGTAACCGGTACATCCTTTACTATCGGTTACCGTTACATTATAATCACCGGTATCAAGCCCTTTTAAAGTATCCGCAGAGTATTTAGTGATGTTTTTAACTCCCGCGCTCCAATTAAAATCAAAAGGAAAATTACCGGAAATCACATTTGCTTCTATCGAAGCGGATTTGTCATTGTAACAATAGATCGTATCCAATTGCCGGATATCGATTTGCAGTGGAATATTCAGATTCTTAACTTCTATATTGTTTAATATTTGTTTGCAACCGAAATCATCAGTTGCGGTTATACCATATACTCCTGTTGATAAACTGTCGATATGATCAGTATAATCGTCGCCAGTATTCCAAAAATAATAATACTGCCCGTAACCGTTATAAGCTGAAACTTGAATATAACCGTCAATAGTTCCCGAACAATTGACATGTCTTATGGAATCTACTCTCAATGCAATACTGTCGAGAGTATTTATTCTGATACTGTCCAATGTCTTCTGACAACCTTTGGAATCGAAAATTCTTACTTTATATATTCCCGCTTTAAGATTGTAAATATCATCGCTAAGATTGATGTAATCACCGGCATAATTGCTCCAAATAAAACTGTAAGGAGGTGTACCACCGGTAGTCTTTATCTCGATCAAACCGTTTTCTTCACCGATGCATGTTACATTGTCCAATGCATTAATAGAAGCTTTTAAAGAATCGGGTTGTTTCAAACTTACAGGTCCGAATACTTTGTAACACAATGCTGCATCAGTAATAGTACAATAATAGTCGCCATCGGTCAAGTTGTTTATAGCCGGCTCCGTATCTCCGGTGTTCCAGTTGTATTTATATGGTGGTGTTCCTCCTGTTACATATAATGATATCTTACCGTTATCCGATCCGTAACAGCCCGGATTTATCTTTTGAATGATTCCGATATTAAAAATGTTTTCAGCATCTAATTGAATGTCAGGGGATATTAGTTTACAACCTAAACTATCGGTTATGGTTACGCTATATATACCGGAAGAAAGATTTTTGGGATTTTGGATGGTGTCGCCATTACTCCATTTATAAGAATACGGAGCAATGCCTCCTGTTTGATCAATATTTATCATACCATCAGATGATCCGTCACAACCCGGTTTGATAAGATCTATTATCTGCAACTGAATAGGATTGCTATGTGTTATCTCAAAAGTATCGGAAATAATACCACATCCTGACTGATCTGTTATTTTGCACCAGTATAACCCGGAACCAACATTTGATAAAATACTGTCGGTACTGTTATTGGACCACTGAAAATAATAAGGAGGAATACCGTTTTTTATCGAAATTATTATCTCACCATCACTTCTGCCTTCACAAGATTCGTCTGAAATGCTTTCCAGAGTAATATCAAAAGGATTTTCATTACCCGCATCATCTTCCATTCCATTGCAGTTTTCATCGATAAAATTACAAAGGATTTCTTCTGCATCAGGATTTATAAATTCATTGTTGTCATCACAGTCGAAATTATTGTTTACATACAAAATATCCGGTTTTATACAGAAAAAAGTACCTGAAGTATCTTTACCGAAACCGTCATTGTCCCGGTCAGGATAATATAAATGTTCTTCGGGATCTGTCAATGAAGCATTATATATAATGATATCATCAATTGCAATATCCCCGTAATTTTTATTTTTTAATGTTTTTCCGGTAAATCTGAAAATACAAGAGTATCCGGCATAGTTGTTTAGGTCTATTTCCTGAAATATCCAATTATTCCCATGATTTCCGGATGTGTAAAACAAAGAATCCCAGGTTAAGCCCCCGTCATTGCTAATGCTAAGCATAAGCGACCCTATGTCAATACCATACATATTGTAATAAAAACTCATATTACAATCATTTTGCGTTTTGATATCGATGCATTCGGATTGTAAAATAGCGATTGTATCTTCATCCTCATCAATTGCAGAACTTTCCAGATACAGATAGTTTCCATATCCGTATTTATCGCTGTAAGGTCCGGTGTTTTCGGTAGTGGTTTCACCTGAATTAACAAGCCATTCTTTACTTGTCAGATTGTACCAGATTTCGGAATTCAAACAATCATCTTCACAATTTGATAAATTGTATTCATCAAATCCCTCCCGCAAATCGGGTTCTGAACATAAAAGTTGTATCGTTTTAGGACAGGATTCTGCGGAAATGTTTAGCCCGCATTTTGCCATCAGGGAAATATTTATACTATCATATGATTCCAATCCTGATAAGATATAAGCATTATTATTGAAAATATTTATATCTGTATCCGAATTATTAAGGTCGATTAAAATTGAATCTATATTATTATCGGGTTTCCAGCTTATAAATACGGAAGTGTCATTTAAAGGAATAAGGCTTATCATTTTAGGAACAGGGCATATTATCGGTTCGAAATCGATTTCCACATATTCCAAAAACCCGGAGTTTCCTTTTAATTTATCTATTATCTCAAGTTGCCATTTCCCAACCGGAGATATGCTGTCATACAGTTTGGATATAGATTCCTCCGGCTTGAATAAACCTATAAATGGATAAATATTGTCTTTGATACTATTACAAGCATCATCGGAGAATATTACTGTCTGAGAGCAAGTACTGTCTTCGGCATTACCATAGCCCAAACCGTTGTTTAAACCATTGGAAGATGTTAATGTAATTTTGTTTCCTGAAGGACTGGTTAAATTGATTTCAAGATCTGATGTCCAGGTATGTTGGACGATCAATTTGATGTTTTGGATAAAAAGATTTACACCTAACTGCTTATCAGCGAATTTATCGTTTTGAATAGTAAAATAAGTTTTTCCGGGACTGCTGCTGTTTTTGTCTTTAAGAGTAAAATGAAGTTCGCAATCTGAAGGATTTGTCAAATTGGTAATGAATGAATATTCGTTGGACCAGTTACTGTTATCCTCATCACAAATGGTTTTTATTTGAAAAAAATACTTTGTATTAGCTTCCAGACCGATTATCTTGTATTCATTGGAATCTATTAAAGAGCTGATATTACCCGCTTCATATACTCTGTCTTCTTTCCTCCATTTAATTTTCCAGGCGATACTGTTTGAGGAGCTTTTCCAGGTAATAACAGCATAATCCAAGCCGGTATTTTTTACTCTTACACTATACGGTGGTTTGCAAGAATTATAAGAGTTTTGATCAAAATCATCTGGATTTGATAAGCAGACATTACTTAATGAAAATAATAAAATAATGAATAAATTTACTTTCAAATACATTTGCAATGAATTTTAATGTTTACGAATTTAAGGTTTATTTTCATTCTTATAAAATATTGATGCATTAAAATATCAAAACGATACAAAATTTATCATTAATTATATTTAGCCGGTGTTTTTTAAGTCTGAAAATATAACTGTAATACATGGTTATTTATTAAATAATAATATGTTGTGAATATATTTTTTTTAATACAATATTATATATGTAAATTGTGTTTATCTTTATAATGTCAAAATTGCATTATGGAAACTTCACAAAATGAGTTTCGCCGAAATAGTAATGTTGCAGATGTTCTGTTGGAATATATTTTCAATTGATAGAAAAGAAAAAATAAATTATTATTTTTGATATATTTGGAAATAATTTTAATTTTATAAAATATTTATTAACAACTAATTTTGAAATATGAACATTAAGTTATTTTTAGTCCTGGTATTTTCTGTTTTTTCACTTAATTCATACTGTCAAAAGAAATACGACTTGTATCATTATGAAGGGATTGATGGTAATACAGAAATAAATGATATTTTACTTGGTGATGGCATTAGTGCTTATATAGCAACAAATACCGGTTTGTATTTTGTCCCTTCCGTAAGTGTGGAATCCAGAACTATTTCTCCCGGTCATTATATTGCGGCTATTTCCCCTCTGGAGAACAAAGAATTCGAGTTTGGAGGCAAGAATGAATTTGCATTTTCAACAAATCCGGCAAAATTTTATTCGTTCGGAGATAAAAGTGTGAGGGTGTCAAGCATTGTAAAATATAATAATAACTTATGGATAGGTACAAATGATGGACTTTATGTTATAAATGAAAAAAGAAAGAAAGTCAATCATCATTATACTAATAATAATTCGGATTTGGTATCAAAACAAGTTAATTTTGTTTTTAAAGATAGATATGGTATATTGTGGGTTGGAACCAATAGCGGAATAGCAAGAATAGATGGTGATAATTGGAAAGTTTATGAAAAAAGGCATTCGTTTGAAGGTATTTTTGAAAATAATGAAGGATTGTGGGTTTTGAGTAATAAAGAATTGTGGAACATAGATAATATAGATAAAGCCAATAGATGGTATAGACTTAATTTGAAAAAAGATCTCAAAAAAGGTATTGTAAATGATCTGGTT
>Ga0256913_10001318_pt1 | contig 12792 bp, 10 predicted proteins | sample Axial_MatmetaG_FD_185970 | JGI IMG/M metagenome (GOLD analysis project Ga0256913, IMG submission 185970) | Deep-sea worm associated microbial mat communities from Axial Seamount, Juan de Fuca Ridge, Pacific Ocean - Axial_Mat | ecosystem: Environmental > Aquatic > Marine > Oceanic > Microbial...
GGAAATAGGAGCCAATTACATTGTTCTGGTTAAAAATGGTAAGCCGGTACGCCTGGGTCTTTATCGCGGCAGCAAAAAACGGCCGGCACCTCCCGTTGAACCTCTGGTTCCGCTAACCCCCATTCCGACGGCCGCCGCTAAGTATCCGGGGCAAAGGGGAGTGCCAAAAGGTGCAATGGTGCCTTCTGCCCGATCTGTTCCCGGCAGAGGGACAAAAAATCCTGCAATTCGTCGTCGGGGTTCAAAGTCGACGGCAACGATGTCTTTGCAGAACGAGAATGGCAACAATGCCGTTCCCCGGCAGTCGAATACTTCGCTGGCTGATATCCTTAGAAAAGCCCGCCGGAATTCACCCTCAGAGGGTGCCCCTCCAGCCAATCCTTTTTCCCGGATTATCCAGCAAAGCCAGGGGAAATAGGCACGTGATATAAATGAGTTGCGTGGCCTTCCATAGCTTGTTTTTGTGTATATCTTGATTGTTTTTTAATCCTTCTTGGTTATGGGGTAAGATGTATTGCTTACCAAATTGCTTCTGCAAAAGCCCTATGAACTAAAATAGTCTTCCAGCATTTAAATCTGTAGCACGCGATGACGTATGAAAAAATCATGAGGATTGCTCCCATCCGGAAACCTCTTCGACTATTGAGCCTGATAATCATTCTTCTCCGTACCTGGATCATGGTTCCTTTCCGGTTCCGTACCCTTTTCAAAGGCTTCGTCACCCAGGAGATACAAGGGCGTTGTGCGGGTTCGATGGGAGGAGTGGTCTGGTACGTGTTGACGCCGCTGTCCAATCTTTGCATGTATATTTTTATTTTCTCCGTTGTCTTCCAGATCAGGATGAAGCCGATTGAAACGGGAACGGATAGTTTTGTCGTTTACTTGCTGACCGGTCTTTTTCCCTGGTTGGCTTTTTCTGAAGCGGCTCTCAACGCTCCGGGGCTGGTCGTTGCCAAGGCAAACTTGATAACCAAGGTGCTGTTTCCCACCGAGGTGCTTCCCATCGCCAGCGTAATAGTTACCTATCTCATTAATAGTATTGGATTTATTCTTTTTCTGGCATTTCTTCTTTTCAATGGCTATGGGCATCTTATGTGGTTGTGGTTTCCCGTAGTTGTCGGACTCCAGATGGTTTTTAGTTTGGGATTTGTCATCTGGATTTCAAGCCTCTGTGTTTTTATTCGGGATATTCAGCAGTTTATTGGCATTGTAATGCAGATTTGGTTTTACCTGACTCCCATTCTTTTTCCTCTGACCATGGTTCCTGAACGATATCGATTGATATTGACGATAAATCCCATGTATCCGTTCATTGAGTTATATCATATGATTTTGCTGCAACACCAGATTTCGTGGTTTTTATTTGGTTATGCAGCCGTTGTGGCGATCTTTCTTTTTGTCACTTCGATAATATTTTTCGATCATGTTAAAACTTCCTTTGCAGATGTCCTGTGAGAAAATATCCTGGCCTGACTGCATTGAAAAATTTTCCAGGTGTTTGTCTTGTTTGCTATTGATGCTGATTCTTTGACGAAACATTACCGGGTGTATTTGCAGCCCTCTGATCGCCTGAAAGAAATGGTGTTGCGGACTCCATGCCATCAGCTCGTGGAGGCGTTGAAAGGAGTCTCTTTTCAGGTTCCTGCTGGCGGGACGTTGGGTGTTATCGGTGAAAATGGTTCGGGGAAATCCACGTTGCTTAAAATCTTGGCAGGAACCACTCAACCTTCTGGCGGGAGATTGGTTAAAAAAGGCCGGACGGCCGCCCTTTTAGAGCTTGGTTCCGGTTTTCATCCCGATTTCAGCGGTCGGAAAAATATTCACCTGAATGCCGCCCTGCTGGGTTTGAACGAAAAAGAAATCAAAGAGAAGGAACCGGAGATTATCGCGTTTTCAGAGTTGGAAGGTGTTATTGATCGTCCAGTAAAGACCTATTCATCAGGTATGTATATGCGCCTGGCTTTTTCCATTGCCATCAGCGTTGATCCTGATATTTTGATCATCGATGAGGCCCTGAGTGTTGGAGATCAGTATTTTCAACAGAAATGTATCGATCGAATGGCTCAGATCAGGGATAGTGGCAAAACTTTTCTTTTTTGTAGTCACAGCATGTATCTCATTGCTGAATTGTGCCAAAAAAGTGTCTGGCTGCACCAGGGAAAAGTACGGGATTATGGGGATAGTGCCGATGTGGTCGGAACCTATTTGGCCTATCTGGATGAAAAACAGTCTAAAGAGAAAGAAACATCCAAAACCTGGACGCCATCTCCGGATGTTTCCACGGCGCCGGAAGTAACGGTTGAAGAGGTTTTTCTTACCGATGTAAATGGCGTCAGATTGGAAAGGGCCGTCCAGTTTCAGCCTTTGGTTATTAAGGTGAAGACCCACCGCAGTGGTCCCCCTTTCAAGGGCCATGTGGGAATTGCGCTGATGAAGCCTGACGAAAAAATTATTTTTGCGGCCATGAGCAAAAAAGAAAAATCAGAACCGGTGAATTTTACAGGTGAGCAGATATCAGAGATGGTATTGCCCTCCCTGCCTTTGGGGTCGGGAGCCTACAAAATATCTGCGGTGATTTCAGATGTTCATGGCCTTGCCGCCATTCATGATGGCAGGTCGGACATTTTTCATGTGGTCAGTGAGCAGCCGGAGCTTGGCATGTGCTGGATGGAGCATGAATGGCGGTTGCCGGGAATAGATCATTAATTACGTGCAAACACTCGCTATTATTGTCAATTACAAAGTTGCTGCTTTAACTGTTAAGGCGGCGCGTTCTGTTCTTGAATCCGAGTCTCTCTTCCCTTGCCGGGTGGTAGTGGTGGATAACAGTGAAGATGCCCGGGAAGAGAGCCTGCTTCGTTCCGCTCTGCCACGGGGTGTTGATCTGGTTGTCCCATCCGACAACCTGGGATTCGGTCGAGCCTGCAACCTGGTCATGGAAAACTTTTCCGGTGACTTTATTCTGTTGCTGAACCCTGATGCCATACTTTTGCCTGGTGCCCTCCAGAGACTGCAGCACATCCTGTTGCATGAAAAAAAGGTAGCTGCCGCCGGTCCGCAGGTTTATTGGGATGATCATTGCAATTATTATTTGCCGCCACCATCCACGCCGTTCATGTTTCTTTATGCCCCCGTTGCAACAAAAGCACCTCCCGGCTCATGGATAAAAAAATGTCTGAGTTGGTTCTGGCGGCGCCACGCGATTAAAATCTGGCGTTCCGAGGCCCCGATGGAAGTACGAAATCTTTCGGGAGGGCATGTTTTGTTGAAAAGAGAAGCACTGGAACGTGCCGGAGGCTTGTTCGACCCTCGTTTCTTCCTCTATTTTGAAGATACAGACCTTTTCATGCGTTTACGAAAAGCGGGATATTCCCTTGTCTTTGATGCCGGGGCCAGGGTGGTGCATCATTATGATCAAAGTGCCCAGCATGATACGGAGAAAAAAAGACAGCTGTTCATGGAATCTCATGAAAAGTTTCTGGAAAAACATTTGACTGGAGGAAAACTCTGGATACATAAAATCCTGGGGGGGCTCCTCCTGCGGTGCCGGGAAAAATCTGATTGGGAGAAGATTCCGGTATATACCGCACCATTCAGACTTGAGGTGCCAGCTTCAGTCAGGAAAAACTGGTTGTTTGAATGGAGCCCCGCGCCTGATTTCATTCCTGCGGCCGGCATGTTCGGTCGGGGCGAGTATGTGGATTTTTCAGCTGAATACTGGGACCTGCTGGCTCCTGGCCGCTACTATGGCCGTTTGGGGGAACTGTCTGGAAAAAGTTTGGATAGATGCCGTGTTTGTTGGGACGTGCAGGAAAAAGGTCGTCATGAAGGGACAAAAAATGGATGAATGAAATATCCTTGAACCATGAAAATTCTCGGTTGCAGGATCTTCCTGATCCGTTTAATTTTTATTCGCTGATTACCGAAGCTGGACATCTCCATTTTGGCCTCTGGTCGGCGGAATTTCCGGATGCCACCCTGCATGAAGCCCAGGAAAATATGTTCATGCAGTTATTTTCATATTTTCCCAAGCCGCCGGCTGCCGTGCTGGATGTTGGCTGTGGTTTTGGCGTTTCCGCCCATGCCCTTTCCCGAAAAGGGTATGAGGTTACGGGGATTGCTCCTTCAAAAGCGCTTATTGACTGTGCGGTTGAACGTTTTGCCGACGAGCGGACAAACTTCCAGGTTGCCGGGTTCCTCGATGATAGTGCCGAATTCTGCTCTCGACAGTATGACATTATTTTTTTCCAGGAATCCTTACAGTATTTTCCTTCCCTGGCGGATGTTTTTCGACGAACCCGCACGTTGTTGCAGCCAGGCGGCATGGTCATTATTGGTGATGAAATTCGCTGTGATGAGAGCCTCAAAGATCAGACTGCGGTTCATTCCCATAATGAAGTGCTCATTGCCCTCCACGAAAACGGCTTGCGTCTTGTCCGTCACCGGCGCATTGGCAGCGAGGTGAAAAAAACCTGTGATTACGTCGTCAATGCTTTTGGCAATAATTTTGATGCTATTGTTTCTGCTGTTCATCAACCGGATGCGGCAGAAAGACTGTGCCATTTTCTTGATGGTTGGAAAGCCCAAAAAGAATGGTATGCCGATGGGCGGATAGGCTATGAAATTTTCGTCCTCAGGAAGGATCCTGTTTTTATCCGCGCGTATCAGGAAGGGGATGAAGAGAAAATCCTGCCTCTTTTTAATCGGATTTTTCATCAGTGCCGTTCTCTTGAACACTGGCGCTGGAAATACCGGGACAACCCTTTTGGTTCGTACAAGACTGTGGTTGCGGTTGATGGAGAGGGAACCCTGGCCGGACATTTTGCGGCTTACCCTGTTCCTTTTTACTCCTCTGGGTCAAATCCGTCGGACTTCCTGGTTTTTCATGGCGGCGATACCATGACCAATCCTGAATTTCGCCATCTTGGTCGAGGAAAAACCAGCGTTTTAAGCCGCATGTTTTCCTATTTTTATCCAAAATTCTGTATCGGCAATGTCCCTTTTATCTACGGTTACAATACGGCAAGCATCAGGAAGCTGGGTGAGCGCTACCTGGGTTATGAATATACTTCCCCCATTTCCCTTTATGTTTTATTTCTCCAGAGAGATCTTCCTGGAAGTTCTGGTTCTTTACGAAAATGGCTGTCCGGTATTTCCGTTGACCGGGTAACCGGCGTGCATGAAGAATATGACCACTTTTTTGATCGTGTTTGCGGTGATTATCATTCCCTGGTGAAAAAAACATCTCTGTACCTCAAATGGCGTTACCTGGATTGTCCTGATGTCAACTACCATTTTTTTGCCGTCAAAAAATGGGGAAAGCTGGTGGGATGGAGTGTTTTCAGGTTGAATGGGGGTCGATTGGTCTGGGGTGATGCCTTATTTGATCGGCAGTTTGCTGCCGCTGCGGTTCCTCTGCTTCTTGATTGGTTGCGAAAAACTTTTTCCGGAGAGGTTGATCGGATTGAGGCCTGGTTCTCTCCCGTTCCTTCATGGTGGACCGGCATTTTGAAGGAATTGGGGTTTGTTGTCGAACCGGAGCCCAATCAGCTGGCTCCGGCCTACACTATTTTCGACCGTTGCTTTTCGGTGGATTTTTTCGAAAACAATCATTACTACACCATGGGTGATGGTGATCTTTTTTAGGGGGATAAAGGATTTTCCCCTTTCCTATTTGCCGGAGCATCAATGGTAAAAAAATCCCTTAGCATCTGCTACCTGTTGGAAACGGCGGCATTGCATGGAGGAGTAAGGATTGTTTTTGATCAAGCCCGGGCTCTGGCTGCCCGTGGACACCGGGTGGTGGTGCGGGCCGTCAATGGTGACCACCGCTGGTATCCTTATCCCGTGGAGGTCTGTTATGTTGCCGATCTCGGGCAGCCTTTTGCCGATTTCCGTCCCGATGTGGTTGTCGCGACGTTCTGGACCACGGTTTCCCCGGCTTTGGCCTTGGAAGCGCCTTTGACGGTTCACCTCTGTCAGGGGTGTGAATGGGAAATGCCGGAATACGGGGACCGGAAAGTTGCGATCGAGCAAGCCTATGCCCGACCGATCCCGAAAATTACCATTGGTCCCTGGCTCAATGAGTGCCTGGAGAGACATTTTGGCCCCAATTTTTTTCCGCTGGAATCAGTGGGGCAGATTGTCGATACGGTCCTCTACCGGCCTCGCCCACCTGTGAGCTGCGCCAGCGGAAACGACCGGCGGCAATCGCCTTGCAGCATTCTGGTGGTGGGCATGTTTGAAGCCTGGGTAAAAGGCATTGCTATAGCACTCGAAGCGGTGGAGATGCTCCGCGCTGAGGGTTTTGATTTGCGGATGATCCGGGTTTCCACCCTGCCTCTTTCCGACGTGGAACGGGAGCGTTTCCATCCGGATATCTATCATCACTGCCTGACTCCGGTGCAGATGGCCGAGGTGTATCGACAGGCGGATATCTTCGTGACTCCGTCCCGGTCGGCGGAGGGCTTTGGCCTGCCTTTTGTCGAGGCGCTGGCAACCGGGCTGCCGGCGGTGGCTACCGCAATTCCTTCCCATCTCAGTTTCGACCGAAAACATGATTACGCCTGTTTTGTCTCCGAGGGAGATCCTGTTGCCCTGGCGGCTGGTTTGCGACAGTTGCTGGATGATGGCAACCGTTGTTTGGCCTTGTCCCGGCGGGCGGTGGAGGTGGTGCGAAATCGATTTCAGGCGGATGCGGTAGCTGCCCGGCTGGAATCCTGCTTCCAGTGTTGGTTGAATGGGCGGGGAAATGAGTAGCTTGTCTTCCTGGTGCCAGTGGCGGCATTATTTTTTCGATTTGCCGCTTTTTGCCCTGGGCCTGCGGTTGCAGCGCCTGGAGGAATGGGACCGGCTCTCCGGTGATCGTGAACCATTGCTGGCCGGCGTCGAATTTTTGCGCCGTCGTCTGGGTGCTGACTTCAGTTCCTTGCCTGGAGAGGAAATTGCCCGGCGGGCCAACCTGGTGAAGCTGGTGCGAGAGAGCGATACGTATGCCTCTTTGCTGATTAATCGACGCCGGCTGTCCCGCTGGTTTTCCTTCGAGGGGCTGCCGGCATTATGCCAGGCGATCCAGGGGGAGCGTCCGGTTATTTTTCTGGGTGGACATTTAGGCAGCAACTATACCATGTGGATCGCCCTCGATCGCCTTGGCTGTACGGTGTATCCCGTTGCCCGGGCGGTGGACCGTTCTCCTGCTACTTCTCGAGCCCGGCAGGCCTATCTGGAGCTGACTTACCGGCTGACCGGCAAGAAATGGCGAGGCCGTTATCTTTTTGCCGATGCCCATGGCCATTTTCCCCGGGGACAGTTTCCGGAGATGCTCGATGATGTTTTTAAACAGGGAGGGATTTGTTTTGCCGCTATTGATTTTCCTCCCACTTTGTATCAAGGCAAACAGGAAAAAGTGCCATTCCTGGGTGGGATGACAGCCCTTCCCGGCCATTTCATTCAACTGGGTTTGCAAAGAAATGCCCGTTTTTTTACCATTCTGGAAGGGATTGAACTCCGAGGCCGCCAAAAGGTACGCCGGATTCATCTGCAGCCCATAGATCTCCAGGATGCTGCTGCTATCCTGCGGGTTTATGCCGAGCGATTGACAGCCTTTATCTGCCGGGAGCCATGGCAATGGATGGGGCTGGCCATCGCCTCACAATATGATATACAATAAATGGGGCCGGAATTAATTGATGATCGCCGCCTTTCTCCCATTATTTTGAGGAAATAATCATGCATGTTTTCACCTCTATCACTGACTCTTACCAGTATTCAGCTGAGTTGCAACTGTTCCTGTCCATGTTTGAAAAGTCTTTTGGCGCTGATGTTGAGATAACGGTCTGCAATTGTGGTGCCCAGACCGCATCCCTGGTATTGAAGAAGGCCATAACTCGTCGCCTTAAAGAGTTTGAAAGCCATAATCTTCCGGAATATGTCCTGGCGGTCAGGGAGCCAACGGTTTTTATTGGCAAAGGTGCCGTCCAGGAAATGAAAAAAGTTCTTGATGCTGATCCCGGACTGGACTGTGCCCTGCCAACTGATTTTCGTGACCATGACACCCGTGGAGATCAACCCGCCTACCTGACTCTGCGCGGTTTTGAGCGTTTTGCGGCAACCAGGCAGAGTCAATTCCGGGAAGTTCTTCCCTTTGACGGCCGCCGGGTCTTCATGTTTTTGCTGCGCACCTCAACGCTGTTGTCCATGGATTTCCCTGAAGATATTTTTTCTCTCCCCGGGATGTTGAGAAAGCGGGCCGCCCTGGTGCCGGCTGCCTGCATTCATCCACTTTTTGATTATTATAGCGAGGAAAGGCAGGATGTGCTTTCCCTGGTTCCGGAAACTGTTGGTTCCCTGTTGGATATCGGCTGTTCCAGAGGAGGCTTTGGAAAGGCGTTGAAAGCCGGAAGGCAATGTCGGGTCGTGGGTATTGAAATGAACCGGCATGAAGGGGAAAAAGCCCGGGCAGTTCTTGATGAGGTGGTGATTGGTGATGTTTTGGAAATTACCCCGGTCGAGAATTTTGATTGTGTGGCCTGCCTGGATGTTCTGGAACATTTTGTTGCCCCCGAAAAATTGCTGGAAAAGATACGGGATCATTTTTTGAAGCCGGAAGGGGGATATGTACTGCTCAGTATTCCCAATGTTGGACACTGGAGCGTGGTGGAGGATTTGCTGGCCGGCAGGTGGGATTACCTGCCTGTTGGTCTTTTATGTACAACCCATGTGCGTTTTTTTACCCTGAAAACCATCCATGACTTGTTGGAAGACAACGGTTTTGTGGTGGAAAAAACGGAAAGCGTGAAAATTCCCATGCCTGCTTCGGTAAAAGCCGGCGTGCAGGCATTGAATGAAAACGCCATGGACATTAATGAGTCCAGCCTTGAAACGCTTCATTACAATATTTTAGCTCGGGTGCGTTCCGGAATCTCCTGCGCTCAGGAATAATATGCAAAATACGGTATCGGACAGGCGTCGCTACTATGATGGGTTTGACTGCCTGAGAGCGGTCATGTCCCTTGCCGTGGTTGCCTGGCATCTTCACCTTTTTGGCGTCTCCACCCTTTTTGATGAACGAGGATTTTTCCACCACACCATTTCCCTTTCGGATGTCATTAATTTTCACCTCCTGCTGCTTGCGGTCCCGGTTTTTTTTCTCATTTCCCTGTTTCTGTTTTTTGATCGTTATAAAATCCGGGGTCATTATTTTCGCGACAGGATAAAAAAAATTCTCTGTCTGTATGGTTTCTGGCTGGGGTTGTTTTTTTTGTTTTACGCCTGTCGTTATGGCTTTTCATCCCTGCTGCCCGCCGATGGAAAAAACCTGCTGATAAAAATTGTTTCCGGGTGGTCGACGCTGTATTATTTCTTTTTCTCGCTTCTGCTGATGACCTGCCTGGCCCGGATGGTAGTTCTTGTGCCGCGACCTGTTGTGTGGTTGCTCTGTGTTCTTTCCCTGCTCTCTTTGTGGACAATGGCTTTGTTGGTCAAGATGGGCGTGGTTGCCGGTTATTGGGTTGCCTACTGGAATCCTTTGAATTTTGTTCCATATGTTTTTATTGCCAGGCTGTTTTCCGATACTGCCGGTCAAGACCTGTCCACCTTTTCATCTCTGTCGTTCCTTTTGCTGCTGCTGGGGTTTATTGTCGCGGCCAGCTTCGAGTGGCAATGGATGATCTGTGGTCGTAATTTTCAGTATAATGATTGTGCCATGCCTGCTTATACGCGGGTTTCCCTCGTGCTTGGCGCCTTTATTGTCTTTCGTTTGTCGTGGTTTATCCGCCGCCGGCCAAACCGCCTGATCAGGTTTTTGGCCGATTATTCCCTGGGGCTTTATTGCCTCCATGGATACGTAAGCCTGTTGGTGTATGAGAGGATAATCAAGCATCTGGGAGGCCATGGAGCCCCCCTCATTGCCTTTTTTATTATCGTGTCGGCATCGCTGGCGGCAGCCGTTGTTTTGCGGCGTTTGGTGGGAAGGCGATTGGTATGAGCGCCACGATTACCAGAAAGCTGCAGCTGGCCGTCCTGTTGGGTTTTGGGCTCTTGTACATTTTTCTGACTCCGCCTTTCAAAGCACCGGATGAGATCTCCCACCTGCTCAGGGCTTACAGCGTCGCTGAAGGACAATGGCTTATAAAAAACCATCCGACAAAGCTTCTCCGTTTTTATCTTGCCAATGCTGAAAGATGGCAGGAAAATGCGCCAAAACTCCACCGGTATCTGCAAAATCTGCTCGATCATAGTAGTGGTGGTGACCGGGTTCCCCAACTGGTATTCAATACTTCGCTGTATTCGCCAGTACCATACCTGCTCCATGCCCTGGTCATAAAGTGTTTCATGGTCTGCGGGAATTCCAATCTGCTGCTCCTGCTGTACGCGATGAGGATCTGTTCTCTGCTGATTTTTATCGCTTTGCTGTGGTTGTCCTTCAGGCTCTTTCCCGCCGGTGCCTGGTGCGTCTTCTGGGTGGCGGCAACCCCTATGGCCTTGTCTCAGGCTAGCGTGATCAACCTGGATTATCTCCTTTTTAGTGCTACTGCGGTTTTGCTGGCGGCCAGCCTGGGAAATGCGGGACCTCGTTTATATGCTCTCTGCGTCATAGCCTCTATGATCCTGTTAATGACTGCTAAACTGCCGTATCTGCCGTTGCTGTTGGTTCCGGCAGCCGCCTTGGTGCTCAGAAAAAATCATCGCCGGTGGCCCGGCCTGATTGTCGGGATGATCGTGGCCCTGGCCGGGGGGGGCTGGTGGAATTATCTGGTCAAAACCGAAGGAATATTCGACCACTCGCTGGAGCTGGCGCGACAGTTGTTCCAAATCAACATTCACCTGGATCCATTTAAGCAGTTGTCATTTATCATATCTTCACCATGGCGCTACCTGCAGGTTCTTTTGACCACGTTTTCAACTCATGGGCTCCAGTTCTTTCACCAGCTGGTCGGCGTGCTGGGCGAACTGGATACGCCGATACCTCCGGCCGCCGTTATGCTCTGGGTGCTGGGTGCCCTGGTGCTGATTTTTGTCAGGGAGGAATCACCGGGTTTCAACCGCAAGGATTCCTTTCTTTTGGGAAGTTGCTGTCTGGTCGCTGCCGGTGCCACGCTGTTGACCGTCTTGACCAGTGCTTTTATGATCTGGATGCCGGTCGGCTCAAGCTGGATCAATGTCCAGGGACGCTATTTCCATCCAGTCATGATTGCCTTTTTGATGGGGATGATATTGATAAATCCTCTGACCGTGGGAAACCGCTCCGGCGTCATGATACGATATGGTTTACTCTTCACAGTGGTCATGATACATGGACTGGCGCTTTCCGCCCTTGTCCACCGCTATGGAATCTGGTGGTGCGGATGAAAGGACGTGCAGAGCCGTACATTGAGAGATTCATGTGATAAAATTTTGGCCAAAATAATGTGGGGGACCTCTATGGCTCATCCTTCTGACACCATCAGTGATTTTGGCGACCAATGGCAGGATTTTACCCAAAACACCGGCTATTACGCATCCCTGGCCGCCCTGCGCGATCTTGTCCGCCCCTTGCTGGATATCGATGCCCTTGAGGGCCGGTATGTGGCCGACGTTGGCGCCGGTACCGGCCGCTACACCCGTCTGTTCCACCAGGCGGGGGCCCGGAAAATCCTGGCTCTGGAACCCTCGGCAGCTTTTGAGGTGCTGAAGCGGGGCACGGCGGATTTGTCCGGCATTGAGTATTCAAGCGAGACGGCTGACAATCTTCCCGCCAATGGTTTTGACTGGGTGTTCTGCATCGGCGTCCTGCAGTTTATTCCCGATCCCGTCCCAGCCTTAAAAGCCATGGGAAGGGCTTTGGGGGCACAGGGAAGACTATTTCTCTGGGTTTACAGTGAGGAAAAGAATGGCTGGTACCTTTCCCTGCTCCGTCCCCTGCGCCGGTTGACCTCCAGGCTTCCCCACCGCATGGTCAAATACCTGGCCGCTTTGCTGCTTCCTCCGGCGGAACTTTACGCCCGGCTCTGCCGGCACTTTCCCCGGCTGCCGATGGCGGAATATCTGACCAACTATTTTCTCAGGGTAAACAGATATTCCCGTCGGCTGATCATTCATGACCAGCTTAATCCCGGGTACGCAAAGTATTATCGGCGGGAGGAATTACAGTCCTTATTGGAAAACTGCGGTTTTACAGACATCAGGATGCACCATCGCCTGGGTTACAGCTGGAGCGTCATCGCCCGCTATGCTCCATCTCCCCAAACGATTAAATTGGAAGGCAGTCCCAGCAGATAGTGTTTTCGGAGCTGCAGGCTTGTTTGCTCCGGGAATAAGGTTTTGATGCTTGCCGGGGTCAAGAGGTTGAGATTTTGTGTTTCCGCCCAGAATTTCAGGCCCAAAAGCCGAAGAATTTTCTGGTGAACCGGTTGTGGCAGCCAGTGGACGAAGGGCAGAAAAGTGTGAAATTCAACCGGAAAGCCCCGGTTGGGGGTGGTAAGGAAAAATCTTCTGGCCACCCGCAGAAGCTCCCGGATGAAATGTTGCTGATCCTCCCTGCTCCCCACGTGTTCCAACACCGCCGAACAGAAAACAATATCGAAGTGCCGGTCATCAAATGGGAGTTTCCCGTCCGGGGTGTGGACAAAAGTGAGTCCCGGGTATTCCTGTTCCAGGAATGAGGCATCTTCAATGCTGGTGGCGGTCAATTGTTGTTTGTAGGGATAGAGCTTTTCAAAAAAATTTGATTCGGGCAGCGTCTGGTCCGGGGTAACTCCCACATCCAGGATGGCAGTCTTTTCATCAGGTTGCATGGTGTCCATGAAGACCTGA
>Ga0256913_10001319_pt1 | contig 12790 bp, 21 predicted proteins | sample Axial_MatmetaG_FD_185970 | JGI IMG/M metagenome (GOLD analysis project Ga0256913, IMG submission 185970) | Deep-sea worm associated microbial mat communities from Axial Seamount, Juan de Fuca Ridge, Pacific Ocean - Axial_Mat | ecosystem: Environmental > Aquatic > Marine > Oceanic > Microbial...
ATTTATTAAAACATAAAGAAGTTTTAATATCTAGACGTATTAAAAAATTTAATGAAACAAATTGGTATTACTATGGAGCAGTAAGAAACCTGCAATTTATGCAGCAACAAGGTCAATGCATTTATGTAAATGCTAAAACAAGAGTAGATGAGCCTTTTTTTATTGCCGATATAGATTATTTTGATGGTTCTGTGTTAGCTTTATATCCAAGGTATGACTTAGATTTAATTTATTGGGTAAATAAATTAAATTCTAGTAGAGATCTTTTTCAAGAACAAGGTCTTTATGTAAATAATAGATTTTTATTTACGGTTAAAACATTAAATGATTTTTGTTTATAGGAGTTAATATGTTAGTTATAGATATAGATGGTGTAGTAGCTAATTCTGAACCTGTGTTAGTAGCTGCCTTAGAAAAATATACAGGGGAAAAGTTTAAACCACCTACACCTAGAACTTATGACTTTAGAGATGGTTTTTCTAACTTAGATTTAAAAGACTGTTTGGATGTTATTGATAATACTTTAATACAAGAAGTTAATAATATTGAAATATATTATCCTAAAGAAACTTATTTGGCTTTGGCTTTGGTACAAAAATATTTTGGTAGAGTTCGTTTTTTAACCGCGCGTCATAAAAATGTAGAAGATAGCACACATGCTTGGCTTAAAAAACATTTTGGAAGTTTAAATTACGAACTTAACCATGTACATTATAATAGTTCTGATAAAAAAGATTGGTTATTAAAATCATCACCTAATATAATAGTAGAAGATCGTTTAAAGACAGTTAATATTTTAAGTGATATAGGTATTGCCACATATTTGATAGAACAAGAGTGGAATATTAATAGAGAAACACATAAAGATGTTTATAGAGTTACAACACTATTAGATGCAGTAGACAATATTTTAACTTGGGTTTAATTATATTTTATTTAAAAATTTATGAGGTGTTATTATGGCAAGAAGATATGGTACAAAAACTAAAACAGCAAGAACTTGGAAAAAGATAGCTTTAATGAATACACAGGAATTGGAAGGGTTTAAGGCTCATCTAGAAAAACATAATCAGCTACAAAGTAAAGTTTATTCTCATGTTTTGGCCAGACTTGAGGCTACTACATGAAAAAACAATATATAAGATGTGATATATGTGGTAGGTTTATATCTTATAAGGATTTAAATAATGCAGCTAAGATTACTGTGAATTATACACCTTCTTCTTATTATTCACCTGAACATATAACTTTTACACATAATAAATGTATGTTTGGTGATCAAATGCTTACTACAAAAAGAAGTTGACATTATAATCTAACTATATTATAGTGTACTAAAATAATAATTGCGGGGTAGAGCAGTCTGGTAGCTCGCTAGTCTCATAAGCTAGGTCAGTCGTGAGTTCGAATCTCACCCCCGCATAACTTTATAAGGAGTTTTTATGAACATAGTAGCTTTAGGTTTATGTATTATGGGTATAGTTTTTTTATGTAGGATACCTTGTAATCTTTGGTATAGTGACTATAAATTACTAGTTGTTAATTTAATCAAATCATTAGTAGTTTTATTAGCTGCTTTTGGTTTATTTCAAAGTGTAAAATATTTTCCAATAGAAAAGCAATATACTAAATTTGATATATCTAAAACTAAAGATATGTTAGTTATTACTGAATATAATTGTTATGTTAGAGCTTACAATGTTTCAGTTTGTAAGGAAGGTACCTTTGTTACATATAACCTTAGAGACTTATTTAATGACAAGCGTGTCACCCAATATGATATGCAAGCTATACCCTTAACTAAATAATTTACTTGGCCCTATAGTCTAATGGTTATGACACCGGCCTTTCACGCCGGTAATCGTGGGTTCAAATCCCCGTAGGGTCATATTTAAAATCTTTTAACTCTTTTAGGAGGTATATTATGAAAAAATTAATTGCTACTGTTGGACTACTAATAATTTGTGCTGTACCTGGTTATAGTAAAATGTTAAAATGTGAAGTGGTTGATATTATGGCTTCTGACTTAGCCAACTCTATTACAACTAATTTAGAAGAAGACATGGTACTTATACGTTGTAAAGATACGACTTCAATTTCAAATTTACAACCAGGACAGAAGATCAAGGTAAAAATAGATAAGAAGAAAGCCATAGAGGGGTGCTAATTATGAAAAAAGCTATTATTATAATGGGTTTAATATTTGGTTGTGCATTTTCTGTTCAAGCAGCTCGTTGGGATGGGGCTACAGTTGATATGGGAAATTCAGTTCCTCATACCTTGCATTTAAGTGATATAGATTGTAATGCTTTTTTTCCTGTTGGCAGTGTTTTTTATAATCTTCAACAGGTAAAATGTAATAAGCCTCAAACCGATCCTTATAAAGACGATAGTTATCTACAGGATGATTTTAATACAGATTACTATAGACAAGATGACTACACCCAAGATGATCTATTTGATGATTATCTTCAAGATTATAACGACGATAAGTTTGCACGTCAGCAATATAATAGAGAATTACGTAATTGGAGTGAGCAGGTGGCCCAAATAGCTTATGATGAATTAAAAGCTCGCTGGGCTTATGGCGAAAGCCTCCCCTATTTATCTGATAATGCTATGAATGATATGATTGCTAACGGATATTATATTGATTCTGCTTTAATGTCTTGTTTTAGTAACCATATCTATAGAGATTCTTTTAACATAAGTAATCAAATTGAATCTAAAAGAGACGTTGCTGCTTTTTTAGCTGGAGATCTTCGTGATTGTTATATTAGATTACGTGTTAATCCTTCTTGGCGTGCTTGGTAATATTTTAAGGAGTTAATAAATGCATATAGAACAAGATAAAGATGCTTGTAAAGGTTGCGCAGCATGTGTAGCTTTTTGTAAAAGACATCATAATGGTACACCAATGAGTACTTTTGAAAAAGCTACACAAGAATTTATAAATTGCTCATCTTGTAAAGATTTATCCTGTATTCGTGTTTGTCCTACAGGAGCTATGCATTTGCATTTTACAGGAGTACCAATTGTAGATGAGGACGCTTGTGTTGGTTGTGGTTATTGTGTTGATGCTTGTAGAAATCATATACCTCAACTAATAGAAGGAAAAGCGGCTAAATGTGACTTATGTATTGACAGACAATTAGCTGGTGAATTACCTTGGTGTATTAAAGCCTGTAGAAGAGGGCGTTTAATACTTGTGGATGGTATCGTAAAAACTTAGCTAAAAGGAGGTTAATTATATGGGTTGTAAAAGAAAGAAAAAAGGTGGTAAAAAGAAGTAATTAGTTTAAACTAGTGATAGCAAAAGACACATTGTATTTTACTTTGTGTCTTTTGTGTTTTAAGTTAAGAGGTTATATTATGAAATCTAATGAATTTAAAATTGGAACTAAGGTTATACATACATATAGAAAAGAATGGGGTGTAGGAAATATAATATTTACTTATGCAGATAATTCAATTATTGTACATTTTCCAGAAAAAGCTAACACACATCCGGATGGTATAAATAAATTTAGGTATTATGAACAAGGATTAAAGTATTTTACTGTAGTAGAATAATGTTTAATAAAAAATGTTATTGTTGTAAAAAATGCAAGAAAACAACACGATATAGAAAACTTTGTTTGCCTAATTGTAGACTTGCTTGTTGTATTGATTGTTGCGAGGATTGTTTTAATAAGTTAGATAAAACTATTTTAGCAAAAGACTTACTTTTAAACAATAAAAAGGTGCATTAATATGATAGATGCTGCTAATATAACTAATTATAATCAAACTACACAGGAGTTGGAAGAGTTTATTACTTTTTGGGTTTTTGCTGCTGGAAAGAATGGTACAAGGGCGGCTAATATAGTTAATAAATTAAGTAATGACGTACAAGATTCTTTATTTAAGTACTTAAAGCAATGTACTTTAAATAATTTAGTAGACATTTGTAAGTATTATGGCACAGGTTGCCATAATATAAAAGCTAGGTCTATTTATGAGTTGGTACATGCTAATTTAAATTTAACTACTTGTAGTATAGATGACTTAGAATCTATTTATGGTATTGGTAGAAAAACTTCTCGTTGTTTTATGGTACATAGTAGGGCTGAGGTCGAATATGCCTGTTTAGATACTCACATTTTAAAATTTTTGTCACGAGAAGGGGTACCTAATGTACCAAAAAGTACACCTAGCACAAAAAAAGAGTACTTACGATTAGAACAAGAGTTCTTGACATTAGCTAAAAAATATGGTAAACTACCTGCAGTTTTAGACTTAGAGATTTGGAATAAATATAGTATAAAATAAGGGGGCGAAAAGGTTTCGATTGGGAAGTGAAAGTTTTAGTTGGCATACGTTAATGCTAAAGCAACGTAAAAATTTAGCACTTTGTAAAATAAAATGCGAATCTAACGATAGCATGGTAGCTTTTGCTGATGAGATGCTTGCATCTACTGAGGTAACTGCTACCACACTTTGTGCTTCTTGCTAAGTACAATGGGCCATAATCAGCCTTGAAACAGAATGATTATAATAAGTAGTAAAGTTTAGCAACTTAAAAGCAAACCTGATTTTTGTTTATTTGATCAGTAAAAATAAATAAACAAAATTATGTTACAACAACTTTTAGGAGTAACTTGCTCAAGACGTGGGTTCGACTCCCACCGCCTCCAAAAAATTTATTGACATTTGTAAAATTAATTGTTATAATATATGCAAATAAACAATTAACCAAAGGAGTATTTATTATGAATAAAGAATTAATGAGTTTATTGTACGCAGAAATTCCTGTTTCTATTAAACCTGGGTATGGTAATTATAAGTATGTTAAAACTAAACATGTTTTAGATAGATTAAATGATGTTTTTCAAGGTAACTGGTCTTGTACAGTACTTAAATATGAACTCATAGGTAATGAATTGGTTATATGGGTAAGAGTAGAAGTATTTGACACTGAACATAAAAGAGTTTTATGTCAAGATGGTTTTGGTAGTGCTAAAAAATTTGATAAAGTTGATTTGGGTAACATTTTCAAGTCTGCTAAATCAAAAGCTATTAAAGACGCTGTTAAAAGTTGGGGCGTGGGTTTAGATATAGAAGGTGTTGCAAGCAATACAAAATCTTCTACACAGCCAACAGGATCAGCCGGGCCTTCTGGCCCACCTAGTCCTGGAACTGCCGGCCCTGCAGGTGGACCTACAGGAGTAAGTAATCCTGGATCTACCATGCCTCCTGGCGGACAAGCATCTATGCCAAGTGGTCCTTCAGGAATGCCTACAGGTACTTCTCAAGGTATGCCTCCTGGACCAAGCCCAATTAGTTCTGTTCAGGAATCTGTGCCTGAACCAACTAAAGTACCAGAACAACCCCCTGTATTAGAAGAAACTACAGGGCAGTTACCCTCTTTTTCTCTTCCAGAAACGGGTAGGGTATCAGCAGGTTCAGATACAGGAGGCGCAGCAAATGAAGTGACCCATGATACTTCAGATATGCCCGCAACTTTAGTACAGAAAACGGCAATAATGTCAAAACTTGAAGCATTAGGGATACCTTTTGATGCTTACATTAAAGAGGCTTATACGAAGTTAGGTATAGATACTTCTAATTTACCAAAAGATATTGATGAACTAACTTATAAAAGTGCTATGGCTTTAGCTTCTTACAGTAATTAAACTTTAGAGGATATAAATATATGAGTAATTCAGATTATAAGTTAAAGAAATTGTATATTGAAGAAATAGATTATGAACTTCTTATTATAGAATTACCAGAAGAAGAAGTTGAAGATAGTCTAGCCTACTTTGCTAAAGAAAAGGGTCGTATAACTAAAGAATACTATGATGACTACTTGTTAGCCACTTTTGTAGCTAACATTAATCAAATGATTCAAAAATTGAGTAAAGGTTTAACTGATACAAAAGAACCAGTTAATATGGAAGAGTTGCGTCAGTTTATAATTACTAAAATTATAGAATATAATCCTTCTTTATCTTATGATAATATTACTATAAATAAACATGGTGTCTTAAAGTTAAAAGCAAATTGTGATGATGGTGTTATATTAAGTGAAAATAAATATTGGAATTTTAAAAAAGAAGAAAAACCTGATGAACAATCCATAGTTATTAAAGAACAAAATACACTTAAACCCATCGAGGATATTGAGTACTCGGTACAAAAAATTTGGTGGAAACGTCTAGGTATTTATATAGAAGTTAAAAAATTTGACAGCGGAGATCTAACTTCCATATTACAAAATAGAATTTTTCAAAGCAGAACTAGCTTTGCTACTTTTGTAGTGACCTTATGTGTGATAGACTATGAAGGTTTGTTCCAACTTTTGGATACTATGGGTGTTCCAACACGTGTTGCACCGCCTTTGCTTATGCATGAAATTTGTGAATTATGTTTGGTAGCTAATCCTTTTTTAACTTTCGATAATTCACAATCTTTGTTAAAAAATAAGGAATCTAAAACGGATACACCTAACAAAACTAAACAAGCGGGTAGCACTAGTGCTACAATGAATAAATACGTAGAATCAAATAAACAAAAGAAAACTTTTAAGGACATACCTAATGAAGATCTGTTGAACTTGGGTATGAACATGAAAGTTTCTCTTATAGGTCAAGATGAAGCTGTTGATAACTTGGTAGAAGCTATCCAAAGAGCTAGTGTGGGTTTAAAAAATCCTGAAAAACCTATTGGTTCTTTTATGTTTGCTGGAAAAACGGGGTGCGGTAAAACCTTAGCTAGTAAAGTTTTAGCAGATGAACTAATAAGAGATAGAGACAGTTTAATTACTATTGATTGTTCTGAATATTCTGCTGATCATGAGTATAGTAAATTGATCGGAGCGCCTCCAGGCTATGTGAATTCAGATCAAGGCGGTATTTTAACAAACGCTGTTATGAAAAATCCTTTTAGTGTAGTAGTTTTTGATGAAATAGAAAAAGCTTCTGATAAAATTTATCAACTACTTTTACAGGTGTTAGAGGAGGGTCGTTTAACTGATAATAAGGGTAATATAGTTCAATTTAAAGATACTGTGATTATATTAACTTCTAATATTGGTGTAGATGAAGTCGCTAGTATTAAAAAAACTATAGGTTTTGGTAATGTCGCTGAAGTAACTGAAGAAAAAAAGGCTACTGCTATAGGTGATGCTATTAAAAAGAAATTTAAACCTGAGTTTTTAAATCGTTTAGATGAGATTATCTATTTTAAGGATTTAACTCCTGAAGATTACAAGAAAATTATTGATATTGAACTCTATAAACTAAATGATAATTTACAAGCAAACGACACCAAATATAAAACTTTAAAATTAGAGTTCGCTAAAAGTATAAAGTCTGTTATTTATGATGAAGGTGTTGATGCAGAGTATGGTGCACGTCCAATTAAAAGAGCTATCGAGCGTGTAATAGCCACACCTTTAGCGGTTAAACTACTTTCTGGTAAGGTAAAAGCAGAATCTATAGTAAAAATAGGAGCAAAAAAAGGTAAAGCAATCTTTACTGTTGTTGCACCTAAGAAAAAAGAAACTTTACAAAAGGTAGAAGCTAATGGAGATAGCTGAAATACAAGCAGAGGTTAAAATTATTCTAGCAGCTTTAAAGGTTCCTTATAAAGAGGTACCTTTGGGTAATGGTCTGCCGAAAGTATGTCTTATTGATACTTTCGGCAGTATTTTAGCAGGTATCCACAGAAGAGACTATATTCAAACTTTAGCTAAATTAGAAGAATTATATCCGGGCTATAGATATTTATTTATGACTCAAGATAATGATTTAGTACAAACTAAAGACACTATAATTTGGGAATTGATGCGTAGTGGTTATATGCGTTATATACGTGATAATTATGCGCCCCAATTTAAAACTTTATTAACTGACCACGGGTATAATAGAAAAATTATTAAAGAAAGGCTACGTGTTTGGGGGGATAAAGCGAAATACAATTATCTAGTTCAGGAAAATAAGGCGGCTTTAAATCAATCGCCTGTAAGAATATTAGCTTTAGAACCTGACTTTTTTGACTACATGCCTGAAAATAACTATAACTAAAGGAGAACATTTATGTATAGTACTAACGGGAGACTACATAAAGACACAGCTAGTAAAAAAGAAAAACATAAAAAGCAAGTTTTAGTTTGTATTTCTTGCCAAACTGTGTTAAAATCAATGAGTAAAGAGTTTGGAGAACAAACAATTTGCCCTAATTGTGGTAGCGACCACTTAGAATATAAACCTATGTAAGAGTTATTATGTCAAAAAAGATTATTGCTATTAGCGGTACCCACGGTACAGGTAAAACTACTGTAGCTTATAGCCTGTGTTCTATAATGAAAAAGAAAGGTCATAACGTAGTAGTTATGGATGAGCTAGCCAGAGAAGCTCCTTTCGATATTAATAGAGCTGCAGGTGATAAGACACAGATATGGTTATGTTGTAAGCAGATAACAAAAGAATTAGAGTACTCAGAACATTATGAGTATATAATTACTGATAGATCTGTATTAGATGCTTATGCTTATGGCTTAACTTTAACAAAAAATGATTGGATTTTTAAACACTTAGAGAATTATCTAGTAGCTCATATTAAAACATACTATAAAAGTTTATTTTTATTAGATCCTTCCGCATTTACCTTTAACGTGGAGGATGGGATCAGAGATACTGATCCTGACTTTAGATTAATGGTACATAATACATTGGAAGATCTATTTAAAAAACATAATATAGAATATCATCATACATTTAATACTGTAGATGTATTCTTAAATTTTATTTAGAGGAATAATTATGAGTATTAATGAAGAAATGCTTAAGTCTACCATGGAGAGATTTAAAGAACATGCTCCTGGTACTTATAAGCACTGCCAAAATGTGGCTTTTTTATGTGATAGCATAGCTAAAGAACTTGGAGTTAATTCAGAAGATTTAGTTATGGCTGCTACATTACATGATATTGGCAAATGTTTTAATCCTACCTATTTTATAGAAAACATAGCAGATGGAGAAAACCCACACGATAAATTAGACCCACCTATATCTTTTCAAATTATTTCAAGGCATGTTTCAGATAGTGTTTTACGTTTAGTACAGATTGGTGCGCCAGAAAAGGTTATTCGCATCGTATCAGAACACCATGGAGACACCTTAGTAAAAGTAATTTTTGCTAAAGCTAAAGAAAAATATAACGGAGGTACAGTAGAAGAGCATTATAGATATAAAAGCGTTACACCAACCAGTGTAGAATCAGCTATTTTAATGTGTGCCGACGTAGTAGAATCTGCTACTAGAGCTTTACATAATAGTGGTAAATTAGATGATGCAAAGATGGTTATATCACGTTTGTTAGATGGTTTAATTGACGATACACAGTTAGATATTCTAAAACTTGGCGAGTTACGTCTTATAAAGAGTGTTTTAATTGCTGAAATTAAAAATATGTATCATAAACGTATAGATTATGATGAGGGAACTGATGAATGAAGAGTTTATGCGTAGATTAAGGACTCATTTTAAAATTCCTGATTTTGTAACAGATGAAATTTTATATGACACAACAAAAGACACATACGCTTTTCATATTATAGAATTTAAACTAGCTTTAGAAAATTTATTTAAATCATTTTTATTTAAAAAATAGGAGTTTTTATGAATAATATTGCTTTAATTGCTGGAAGTTCTAATAAAACTTTAGCTACTAAAATAAGTAAATGTTTAGAAGTACCTTTAACTGATACAATTGCTACAGTTTTTAGTAACGGGGAACGTTATGTATCTATAAAAGAAAGTGTTAGACATAAAGATGTTTTTGTAATTCAGTCTGCTAGTAATGAGCAGACAAATGATCATCTAATGGAGCTTTTCTTAATTTTAGATGCTTTAAAAAGAGCTAGTTGTAGAAGAGTTACGGTGGTTATGCCTTGTTATCCTTATGCTAGACAGGATAGAAAAACAGAATCACGTATTAGTATTAGTGCAAAGGTAGTTGCAGATTTAATGCAAACGGTAGGTATGGATAGATTGTTAACAGCAGAACTACATAGTCCTCAAATTGGTGGCTTTTTTAATGTACCTGTGGATAACTTGTATACTAATAGGATTTTTCTTCCTTTTATAAAACGTAAATATCCTGATAATAATATTTGTGTTGTAGCTCCTGATGCCGGCGGCGTTAAAGTAGCTAAACATTATGCAGGTAGATTAGGATGTGAAGTGGCCATGATTTATAAAAATAGATCTGGTCCAGGAGAAATCAAAGAAATGAATTTAATTGGCGATGTTACAGATAAGAATTGTATTATCGTAGATGATATGGCCGATACTTGTGGTACTTTATGTAAAGCCACCGACTTAGTTTTAAACTATGGTGCAGCCTCCGTAGAAGCTTATTGTACTCACGCTATATTGAGTGGTGCAGCTATAGATACTCTAAATAAATCAGAACTAAGAAAACTTTATTTAACTGATACAGTATATAATCCTAGGACACAAGACACAAATAAAATTTTTATATTGTCCGCTGCAGAATTATTTGCTGAAGCTATTTCGGGTATTCATAGTGAAAAAAGTTTAAGTTATTTATTTGATATGTAATATATACCTATGAATATAAAAAAATTTAGACATAAAAAACCAAGAAACGGTAAATATATAAATAAAGAAGTTGTAGTTGCTAGTTGTACTGATTATAAAAATAAACAATTCAACTTAGATACTATAGAACTACCTTATATATTAAAATATAACAGGTTATTATCGCAGAAATGAAAAGTAGTTCCGGTTCATAAGGCGGCTTGCTTCGCCCCAAAAAAAGATCGAAATTAAACAAAACAACTTAGAATAAACTACAATAACCAACCCTACTTTAGTGGCCGCCCGCCCTACAAGTAGGTTTGGTTGTTAGTAGACAAACTAAACTTATGGTAGCTATAATAAAAAAACCAAGCGAACTAACTAAACTAAGACTATGTGGAACCATAGTAGCTGATATACATAGGGAACTAAAGAAGGTAGTACAAGTAGGTATTACTACTTTAGAGTTGGAACAAGTAACCTTAGATGTTTTGGCTAAACATGGTGCTAAACCTTCATTTTTGGGGTATAAAGGCTTTCCTTATGCTACTTGCATATCAGTGAATGAAGTTATAGTACATGGCTTTCCAGGCGAATATAGACTGCAAGAAGGGGATGTTGTAGGTTTCGATGTGGGAGCATATAAAAACGGTTATCATGGTGATGCCGCTTTTACTACTATAGTAGGTAAGGCTACCAGTAAATTAGATGAACTATTGGTAGCTACATGTGAACTATGCTTAACTAATGCTATTAAGCTAATAAGAGATGGTGTGCCCGTCGGGGCTATAGGATATGTTATAGAAGAAACAGCAAGTAGTTTTGGATTCGATATAGTAAGAAACTACGTAGGACATGGTATAGGACAAAACCTACATGAATTACCAAGAATATATAACTTTGGTAAATACACAGAAGGTTTAGTATTAAAGGAAGGTATGGTTATTTGTATAGAGCCCATGCTTACCATAGGCTCCAGTTATAATTATGTGTTAGATGATGGTTGGACTATAGTTACTGGTACAGGTAATAATGCAGCTCATTTCGAACATCAAGTTATTGTATGTAAGAATGGAGCAGAAGTTATTTCTGTTTAATTTTATAATCCCATGAGATAACCTGTTATCCAACTTACAGAAACACCGTCAGATAAATATACTTCCTCTTCATTTTCTCCCCAAGGACAAGGTCTTGTATTAATTTCATTACAATTCATTTAGTTTTTTTCTTATCACTTGAATAGGTTCTCCATTTTCGAGCTTCCAGGCTGTCCAGCCATTAGATGTACTACCTTTTATAACTTCTCCAGCACCAGATGGTGTTTTAAACTCATAATCTTTAGTAAATATATAGTAAGTGTCTTTTTTTATTAGTATTTCTTTTTCTATTAATTTATTACGTATGTTTTCTACACTTCTACCCTTACCACTGGGCGTTAAGTGTAAAGCAGCTTTACTTCCCTTTAGAACAATATATTTTTTATTGGTTATCATTAGTTTAGCATCATATAACCCTGATTTAGCTTTTAAGAAAGCAATAGTTGCACCCATTTCTTGTTTAGGGGATTCTATTTTTCCTGGCAAAGGTTCAAAAAATATAAAACCTCTATTATATAATAAAGTTTTTATATCATCAAATATATCTTCTACATCTTGCTTTATTTCTTCAGGCACATGTCGCATATTTCCCATAATTTTATTTTTAAGGGAATATCTTTTTACAGATTTTATTAAATTATAACAATAATATTCAAGATATTCTATATGACTTGAACTAAAGGTAATATCTTTAAAACTTATTATTAATGCTACATGCCAAAATTTTTTACCTTTGTTATGTTCATTAAGTCTTGTTAAACATCTAATAGATTTTCCTACATAAACTTCTTTGTTTTTAATATCTACTAGAAAATATATACCTAAGTTATCTTCTAAACAATCTATACCTTTATCTATAAGGTTTCTATTTAAAAGTGTAAGCTTAGGTATTCTACTTGTAATGTCATCTATTTTTATACCTATAGGACTGTTATCAGGCAGTATAGTTTTTATTTTTATTACCATATCAATAATTGTTTTTTAAAATATGTTTTTCATTAATTATCAAAAGACAACACACCTTTATCCCTAAGAGATATTAATTGTTTTCTTGTTTCTTTGGCTAAAGGTGTGTCTGTGATTCCTAGTGCATAAAGTTCTATA
>Ga0256913_10001320_pt1 | contig 12784 bp, 12 predicted proteins | sample Axial_MatmetaG_FD_185970 | JGI IMG/M metagenome (GOLD analysis project Ga0256913, IMG submission 185970) | Deep-sea worm associated microbial mat communities from Axial Seamount, Juan de Fuca Ridge, Pacific Ocean - Axial_Mat | ecosystem: Environmental > Aquatic > Marine > Oceanic > Microbial...
CTTTCTCTTCGTGTCAGGCTTTCCATTATTCCCACCGACAAACCGTTTTTTGTTTTTCCGGTAATCTTCAAAGCTCCGAGGATGGCCGTAACATTCGGTATATCAACATATTCGCTGTCGGCCACTTCGGGGTAATACTGAGGAAACCGTCCTATCCTCCGCGAGTAAAAAAGATTGTCCATTGCCGATTCGTGTTCGCCCGGCTGAATTTTATAATCCAGGATATTTCCGCCTTCGATAAAAAACGGACGTCGTTCGCGAAAATAGGTTTCAAAGGCTGTGAGGTTTACTTCCGAAGGGTCGGCTTCCACCTGTCCGAAGTCGGGATTAATAGTAAAATCCAGAACAAAATCGTTGGTAATTCCTATTTTACCGTCAACGCCGGCTCTGTAGATAAAATCACTGCCTGTGGCAAAGGGGTTTCCTTCTTCCTTTTCGTAAGTCTCAACTCCACCGGAAAGATATGGCGCCACTTCAATTATCCTTTTTGGTTGCAGCCGGGAAATGCCGTACAATTCACCGTATTTATGAACCCATCCCGAAGAGCTTTGCGGAATAGGCTCCCATAGCGACAATTCCTGAAGCCGATAGATATAACGCGACACTTCAAAGCCCCAAATTTTGTTTTGGTTTTTTGAAAACCGAAGTTGTGAAAGCGGTATTTTTATCTCGGCATACCACCCGAGTGAATCGGTCGAAGTCTTTACCCACCATATCGGATTCCAGTTTTTATCTGTTGTTTTGCCGTCATTTGAAAAAATCAAATCCGATTTTACACCTGCTGCATTTACCAGAAAACTAAAAGAAGTAAGTTTATCGTTATAGCTGTCGAAATGAACGCCGACAAGGTCTCCTTCCATATTGTCGCGCCGCGTCATTCGTTTGTCAATAAGCTCGGGATTTGTATCAAACGCCTTGATAATCACATAGATATAGTTATTGTAATATAATACCTCAAAAGCAGTTATTAGCCCGACGATGACATTTATCAGGACTTAAATCTACGTTGAATATACCCGAAAAACTGACGGAAAATTTCGCTTTCGGTATCCCAATCATACTCTTTTATCAGTGATTCTATCATTTTCGAAGCGTCATCAAAAGACGTGAGGCTGTCGAGTGCAGCTATTTTTTCGTTATAGATTCTCATTTTGCCATCGAATAATTCGTTGGCAAACTGAAATTTATCGTTAATGCTGATGTATTTTTTCAAACTTGAAATGGCGTTGGTGCTGATATTTTCGCCAAGAGTTTTTTCGGAGGATTTCTCGGCGGCAATCTGGTGAACGGATTTGTTTTCATCCTGTTTAACGGGTTCCGATTTTTTTGTCTCCTGTTTCACTGGCTCCGGTTCCGCTTGATGCTCTTCCGGCTCCTGTTTGTCGGGAATTTCAAAAACCGGTGAAGACTTTTTCTCCGGAACGGAAACTTCGGAAGCGGTTTCTGTTTCTTTGTTGCTGTCGTCAAATTCCTCTTCGGCAATATCGATTAATTCTTCGGCTTCCTTGTCCACTTCTTCTGCAACTGCTTCCGGTTCAACATAGTCTTTGCCGCTTGAAACATCGACGGTTTTTTCCTCCGTTGTCAGATTTATGTAATTAATCTCGTCATAAAGTTTTTGCAGGTTGCCTTTGACAATGTCAATTTCGATTTGCGGAACCATCTGCTCATAATTCAACAATTGTTCAACCTGCTCATTAAGGGTTTCGAGCAAATTCCTGATTTCTTGTTTCTTAAAATCTTTCATAATGAAGGAAAAAATGTTTGTAAAATCATTAAAAATCATTCAGTCATCGGGATATGTTTTATACTTTTACACATCCTATAACAAGAGGTCGAACGTATGAGGTCCGATTCACTTGATTGAGGGGTAAAAGTAGCAACTATTTTTATGAACAGCGACAAATGTTTTTAGAAAATTCAACAAATAATCAACAGCCCCGCGGATGGATAGAAGTTGTGTGCGGGTCAATGTTTTCGGGCAAAACGGAAGAGCTGATACGCCGTTTGAAGCGGGCGAAGATAGCAAAACAACGTGTGGAAATTTTCAAACCGGCCATTGATGTGCGTTACGACGAGGAAGATGTTGTGTCGCACGATGCCAATAAGATTCGTTCCACGCCGGTCACATCATCGTCGAATATTCTGTTGCTTGCCAACGATGTTGACGTGATAGGAATCGATGAGGCACAGTTTTTCGACGAAGAGCTTGTCTCGGTTTGCAACGAACTGGCCAACAGGGGTATAAGGGTTATCGTTGCCGGTCTGGATATGGATTTCAAGGGGCAACCGTTCGGTCCTATGCCGGCATTGATGGCCACTGCCGAATATGTTACCAAAGTTCACGCAATATGTATGCGTTGCGGCGATCTGGCACATATCTCACACCGTACGGTGAGTGGCGAAAAACTGGTGATGCTGGGCGAAACCGAAAGCTACGAACCGCTTTGCCGCAGCTGTTTCAACAAGGCAATGAACGAACAGGAAAATTCACCCGAAAACCAAAAGCAATGATTGTTGTTGACAATGTGATAGTGTCGGAAGATGTGGCGTTTGTGGAGTTTGCCTGCGACCTGAAAGCCTGCCACGGCGATTGCTGTGTTGAGGGTGATGAGGGTGCTCCGCTCGAAGAAGATGAAATAGGCATAATCGAAGATTATCTTGATGAGATAAAACCTTTTATGACTGGTGAAGGCTTGGCGGTTGTTGAAAAAAACGGTGTTTTCGACTACGGAATCGGCGGGGAATATGTGACACCGTTGGTAAACGACCGCGAATGTGCTTTTGTATATTTTGAAGACGGCATCAGCTATTGTGCCATCGAGAAGGCTTATCTCGAAGGCAAAACAGACTTCCGCAAGCCGGTTTCCTGTCATCTGTATCCCATAAGAATAACGAAATACAAGGATTATGATGCCGTGAATTATCATAAATGGCCTGTTTGTGATGCCGCTTTGATACTTGGCCGAAAAAAAGGAGAGCCGCTGTATAAAACATTGAAAGAGCCGTTGATACGTAAATACGGGACGGCTTGGTATTATCAATTGGTAAAAGAAATCGATAAAATTTAATTTTTCTTGCCAAGGTTTGTTAAAAACACCATTTATGTTAAAAATAATTCTATTTTTGAAGTCACAATTTTTTAAAGCAACGACTTGATTTTGCCGTTGTTCAATTATTACGGTTAATTAATTTAAACTTAATATTATGAATATACCTGAAAATTTAAAGTACAGTACCGACCACGAATGGTTGAGAGTGGAAGGAGAATTCGGATATGTCGGAATTACCGAATTTGCAAGTAGAGAATTGGGTGATGTGGTTTTCGTTGAAGTTGAAGAAGACGAAGAACTTGATATAGGAGAGACTTTCGGCTCCATTGAAGCTGTGAAAACCGTTTCGGATTTGCTGATGCCCGTTACAGGAGAAATTATTGAATCCAACGAGGTTCTCGAAGACAGCCCGGAAACCATTAATAACGATCCTTACGGTGAAGGTTGGATTATTAAAATCAGAATTACCAATCCTTCGCAAATCGATGAGTTAATGGACGCTGCTGCCTACGCTGAATTTATTGAAGCCTAATCTTTAAAGAAAACAGACACCTCGCTTGCCGGCAAGCGAGGTGTTTTTTTATGAAAAAATCGAAATCAAGATTAACGGCGTTTGTTTTGTGGACGCTTTTCATCCTGATTGTTGTCGGGATTCCGGGTAGTTATATTCCCCAACCTGTTAGTTTTTGGCGACTTTTATCACCGGATAAAATTGTACATATTTTTCTTTTCGGCCCCTTTGCATTTTTACTCCTCCGTTATTTGTTTTCTTTACCCGATTTGCATTCAAAAATCAAATTCCCGTTTTTATTAACTCTCTTTCTTGGCATAATTTATGCAACAATAACAGAGCTTTTACAGTTCTTTGTTTTTGTGGGTCGAAACGGAAATATTTATGATGCCATTGCCGACACCGTCGGGGTAATCACCGGTATTTATATCTATCAAAAATGGAATCGCAAAAAGGATAATGATGTATAAAATACATATAATCAGTAGTTTACATTGTTTTTTTGTCAAAAAAACCCATCAAAATAAAAAGCTGTAAAGTATATCAATAATATATTTATTTTAGCGTTCTGAATTTATTAATTCAAAATATTGTACAGTTATGGAAGTTAAGAAATCCGAAGAGGCTAATTTAGAGCATCTTAAATCCATGTTTTTTTTAATAGGGTTAGCCATAACCTTATCTGTTTTATTGTGGGCTTTTAACCATAAGACTTATGACACAAAGGCTATCGTAGTTGAGCAAACCCACGCCCTTGATGACGAGGAAGATATTGTAATCCAAACACAACGCGAGGAGACGCCGCCGCCGCCACCACCTCAGCAGCAAACAACAATGATAGATATTGTTGAAGACGATGTTGATGTTGATGTGGATTTGGATATCAACGCCGAGATGGATGAGGATGCCGATATTGAAGATGCTCCCGTTCAACAGGCAGAGGAAGAAGAAGAGAAAGAAGAAGAAATTTTCGTTTTTGTGGAAGAGCAAGCCGGATTCCCCGGTGGAGAAGAAGCAAGGATGAAGTATCTGAGAGACCATATCAAATATCCCGAAATGGCCAAAGAAAGCGGAATTCAGGGAACCGTTTACCTGAAATTCGTTGTTGAGAAAGACGGTTCCATATCCAAAGTTACCGTTCTCAGAGGCATCGGAGGAGGCTGCGACGAAGAAGCGGTAAGAGTTTTGAAAAAAATGCCGAAGTGGAAACCCGCCAAACAGCGTGGCCGTCCGGTTAGGGTTTGGTTCAATATGCCTATTAAGTTCACATTACAGGGATAATATATTTTACCGAAACAAAAAAAGCACTGCTTAACCCGTTAAGCAGTGCTTTTTTTGTTTGAAGACTTTATCTCAATATCTTAGACAACAACGAAATCATATGTAAATATAAATACCAGAGTTGTTTAAGGCTGTCGTGTGTTTTCGAATCCTTATTAATAAATTTCCAAATTTGGTTCGATTAACACAGAAAAGGAATTAGTTTGTGGGATAATTATTACACTTGCTTCTTTGTTAATAATAGCAAGATTATTTGAAATTTCATTAAAAGTTATGGATATTTTAAATAATGCTCCCTAATAAACAATCTTCATACGGCAAATAGTACTTTGTTTGATGTTATTGCTATTTCGTTTTGATTAGTGTCTTTTTGTAGTGCAGGCTATTCCGGTGATATTGAACGGATAGAATTAATAAAAGGAACTGTATAAAAATAATGTAACCAAATTTTTTATATATTTGAGGCTCTTAAATACCGAAAAATGAACAACAGGAAAGAAATTATACATCTGATAAGGGTAATGTTCAGCCTTTATACATAATTAAAAGGAGGTTTATTATGAAAAAAAAGATTCTGGTAATTTTGTTTGTTATAATAATTCTGCGGATAATAATCATCTTTATTGTAAAAGATGATCCCGTCTTTTTCTTGTCTCCCCGAAACTTTAACGGGCGTGGTCTTCTTACAGCACCATCGTGGATAGACTTTGTTATTCCTTTAATTATTATTTTGTTTCTGTATCAAAAGTGGTTGAGTATGAGTTTTGATTTAAGAAGAATGTACAATCCGATTTTTGCTGGTACCTTGTTAATAGGCACTCCTATCTTAATAGGAATGCTACTTCCTGTTTATACTCAAAAATCGTTAGTTAAATTTGATTTCAATATTACGCTGTTTGTTCGATATATACTGTTTGTTCTATCCTTCATATCCATCAACTTCATAGCCGATACTATTTCTTCAAAGAAAAAATCATTAAAATATTTCATCCTCATATTATTTATTGTATTTATTGCTTATACGCAAGATGTGTTTGCCTCGGGCAATTATATGTACATTTTATTGGGGCTAATTAACAGTGTTGGGTTTAGTACTGTCGTTTTTTCAATAGGTATGAGAAGAAGTTATAAAACACAGCCTTTTGCTACAATTATTGCTGTTTCAATAGCCGGAATATTTTTAATATTTTTTCTGTATAATGTATTATCCGTCAGTTTTTTCACAATATTTCTCCCTTCAATAGCATCAATGATAATTGCAATTGTATTGTATAAAAACTGGAAATTAAAAACAAAAATATCGGTAGGTGCAATCCCATTTATTATTGCATTATTTTTAAATTTTGCTTTACCGAAAATAGTTTCTCCCGAATTGGCAAATAAACTCATTGAAAGCAGATCAAAAAACGAATTTCAAGGAGAACAGATAGGAAATATTCTTATAAAATACAAGAATCAAGAGTTCAGAGATATTGCTGTTAAATTTGCAAAAGTTATCCAAGCCGCAAATGAGTTATGTAATCGGGAATTCGGTTTTTCTCCAAACGTAAAGGAATTGATAATAAATGGTTTCGGCCCCGGTGGTTTTCATGCAGAATTTCCAAACAAAATAGTCGGGAATATTACAAGTGAGGAATATCTGAAAAACTGCAACGATAGTATTTTTCTTAATAGTGGCGATTTATCCGAAAACTTTCCTGACCCCGTGAATGCAATTTTACATGAATACAGTCATTTGTTTGGTGTAATACCGTATTACAAATGGTGGCCGGGTGCTGAAGAGGAAGGTTGGGCCACCTACTCGGCAACGCAACTATCAAAGATTTTATATAAAAATCTGGGATTAAAACTGTGGCAACCAAAATATGATTATTTTAAACAATCCGATAAAATTATCAAGAGAAATCTATCAGGGAAAGCCGTTGTTTGGTCGCATCCTAATGAATTCGGAGGTTTTATTTTATGGTATAACATAGGTAAGAAAATCGGAATAAAAAAATTATATAAAGATAGATGGAATAATTCCATGCATAATATAAACGGTTCTCTATTTATATTAAGCGATCCTGCTATAGCTGATAAAATAGTTTCATTATTTGGCAAATCGTTTTTTGAAAAATATGGATATCTCACCATTGAAAAATTCGGTAATATTTATTCAAAAAGTGAATATTTATATATGGCTAAAACAATGGGAATTGATGAGAATAAAATATCAAAAATATATGAATTTATGAAAATGCAAAAAATTGATCCCTCTGTCCCAATTCCCTAAAACAAAAAATAATTAATCAAGTATTGCTCGCCGGATAAATTAAAGGAGAAAAAGTATCTTAAATTTAATTTGGAATAATGAGACATTTGTAAAATACAAGCAGACTCTAATTATATTTATTCATCGTATTATCAACGCCCGATTTTATAAAGCTTTTGATGATTTCCAAAGCCTTTTCCATTGATTCGGGCAGTTGCTTTTCCTCGTCGGTTGTCCACCGGCTAAGGACATATTCCGCCTGTCGTCCCCGGCTGAAGTCGTTTCCGATACCAAAGCGCAGACGGGCAAAATCGTTGCGCCCCAGCATCCTGATGATGTCCGTAAGACCGTTATGATTGCCGTCGCCTCCTTTTTTCCTCAAACGCAATTTGCCAAAAGGCAAAGCAAGGTCGTCGAGAACGACAATCAAATTTGTAACCGGTATTTTTTCGGTATCAAGCCAATATTTTACAGCCTTGCCGCTGAGATTCATAAACGTTGTGGGCTTTATTATCACAACGGGTTTTCCCGCATATTTTCCTCTCGCCACAAAAGCATGCCGCAAAAGTTCAAAACCATCCGCTTTAATATCTTTTGCAAAGTCGTCCGCAATATCAAAACCGATATTATGACGAGTAAACTCATACTCGCTTCCTATATTTCCCAGTCCGGCAATCAGATATTTCATATTTATCGTATTTATTCCGTAGCTTTTGAAAAGCCATAAAAAAGGGTTGTTTGCAAAAATAGCAAACAACCCCGTATTTTTCAGAATAAAAATATTTATTCTTCTTCTGTTGTTCCTTCTTCTTCCGTATCCTTGGCTTCGGCGGCAGCGGCGGCAGCAGCGGCACGTGTTACCATAACGGCAACAGCTACGGCATTAGGTGAATCGAGAAGGGTGTAATTTTTAGTCTCAATCTGACCCACTTTTATTGAATCACCAATCTCAAGGTTTGTTATATCGAGAACTATATTCTCAGGCATATTAGCCGGAAGAGCTTTGACTTTAAGTCTGCGGAGTTTAATCATAAGCACACCACCTTTGATAACACCGGCAGAGTTACCTGTTGTTTTAACGGGCACACCCATAACGATGGGCTTTTCGTCGTGAAGCTCCAGAAAATCGGCGTGCATAATATTACCGGTAACCGGATGATAGTTGATATCCTGTAAAATAGCACGGTATTTTGTGCCGTCGATATCAAGGTCAACAAATGCTATTTCGGGTGTAAAAACAAGGTCACGAAATTGACTGCTCTCAACCGAAAAATGAATTTGCTTTTCTCCTCCGTAAAGTACACAAGGAACTTTGCCTTGCTTACGAAGTTTTTTTGCATCTTTCTTCCCTACGTTCTCCCTCAGAGAACCGCTCATAGAAATTGTCTTCATAATTTATTGATATTAAAATTGTTTAAAAAAAGTGCGCAAAGATATAATTTTTTTTATTTGCTCAGACTTTCTTGTTTGCAAGCATTACACCTATAATAATAAACACAACCCAGACAATTGACCAAACGGTAATGGTTTCGCCGTCGAGAATGCCCAGAATCAGGGCTACTACAGGTATGAGATAGGTTACCAAAGAAGCAAAAATCGTAGATGTCAGTTTGATAACCGTATTGAACACCATTATGGCGCCCGCCGAACAAACTATACCGAGAAAGGCAGGATAGATAAGAGCTTTAACGGCTTCTTCATTTTGCAGGGTTTGAGTTATGGGTGTAAACGTAAATAATACAATAACTAAAGGTACAAACATTAGCGAAAAGCCGTAAATGCTGATTTTTACCGGATCAATGTCTTGTAATTTGTATTTCACAATATTGATATTGAAAGAATACATAATGGTGGCAAGAAAAATAAGGCTTGCATAGCCGAAATGTACTTTCATATCACCTGTTCCGGAGGAGTAAATAATTGCTATGGCACCAACAAGTCCCATAAGTAAACCCACAACATTAAGGGGTTTTACTTTTAAATGATAGAATAATAGTCCTACCACAAGGACAAAAATCGGAGTCAGGGCATTCAGGATTCCGGCGAGGGACGAATCGATATGAGTCTGAGCCTCGGCAAAAAGATATGCCGGCAACACATTACCCAAAAGTGCAAAAAGAGCGAGATAAAACCATTGTTTTTTGGTAATTTTTTTAAAGCCCTTCAAGGCAAACGGCAACATTGCACCGGAAGCAAAAACCATTCTGAGAGTACCCAGTTCCGCCGCCGAAAAAGTCTGTAACGCACGTTTCATAAGAATAAACGAGCTACCCCATACAAAAGTCAGGATTATTAGTAATATCCACGGTAAATTATTCTTTAAAACGGCATTCATTAACGTTTCTTTAAGAAATAAATAACCGAACTGCTTAAATCAGTGTTGTTGAGTGATTTAAACCATGTTAAAAGACCGCGCCAAAATCCTGAAACAAACGGAATCTTACAGCCTTTGTACTTTGCACTGAGAAGCGAAACGTAAAATCCGTCCATGGGCATGGGCTTTTTGACAATCAGACTGAATCCGTGTTTTCCGGCAAATTTTTCGAAGTTTTCGGGATTCCAGTGCCATAGATGACGAGGGACATCCCATCCCGCCCAAAACTTACCGTAATAATGTGCGTCAGGAGAATCGCTATTGGGTAAAGCCACCACAAAAATGCCGTCATCGCTGAGATTATCGCGAATGGATTTCAGATAACCGTCGAGATTGTGGACATGCTCAAGCACGTGCCACATGGTAATAACATCGAAATTACGATCTTTCATTTCGTAAACAGCTGCGGGAGGATTTATTTGGAAACCGAAATTTACCATAGCTCTGTTTCGCGTTTCTTCATCCTGTTCGATGCCTTCAACCTGCCATCCGCGGCTCTTCATATGATTGGGAAAATATCCCAGCCCGGTGCCGATATCCAAAAGACTTCCTTTGCGTTTTTCGCTGATTAGCTCAACGGCTTTTGCTTTCTTATCAAGCATTATCGCCCGCACTATGTGGTAGAGTTTGGCAACAAAACCTTTGTTTGTATCGCTGTGTGAAATATAAACATCGGATTTATAGTATTTTCCTATCGTGGCTTCATCGGGGGCATCCTGAGTAAGAATAAACCCGCAAGAAGCACATTTATAAAGGTCGAAATCTTCTCTTGTGATACTGAAATCGTAATTTTTCATAAACTCATTCAGTTCACCGCTGCCGCAAACCGGACATTTACTTTGATTTATTCTGTTCATCAATTGATTATTATAAATATCAAGCGGCAAAAGTAGAAAAAGAAGTGATAGGATTGAGGGGAAGGTTGAGGTTAAGGGCTGTTGCACAGAGATACGCAGAGGAGACACAGAGATACGCAAAGTTTTACTCTTTGAAACTCAGTGCTTCTCAGTGTTTCTCTGTGGAATAACTAAGGGCTGTAGTGCAAAATATGAATCAATGAAACAATTTAATCCTGAAGTTCGCCTTCGGCTCATTCAGGACTCCTCGCACACTCGGAGCAATGAGACAATGAAACAATTTAGCAATGAAGCCATTTAACAATTTAACAATTTAACAATGAAACAATTTAACATTTAACGTTTAACATTTAATCATTTAATTTTTATCCCTATTTTCGCAATATCATAATTTATCAAATGAAAGCACAAAGGATAGTTTTTATCATTTTATTTTTAATGGCAGTCAGCGGTTTACGGGCGCAAAGTTATTATTCGGTAACGGGTTCCGGTCATATTGCTGCCGGCGGGACGGGTGTTGCTTCGCCGGATTTATGGTCGGCAAATAACAATCAGGCGGCCATGGCTTTTTACGGGTCTTCTTTCGGGGCGGGTTTTTACTATCAGAACAGTTTTATGCTGAAAGAAACTTCGCTCAACAACGGTGTCTTGATGTATTCCACTCCTTCCGGCACTTTCGGGTTGACGATTAACGGTTTCGGATATTCGAATTTCAACACAAAAAAGATAGGTCTGGGATATGCTAAAAAACTTGCCTCAAAATTTTCCGCAGGTATTCAGCTTGATTACATTAATATTTTCGTCGGCGGTAATTATGGCAGCTGCAATTTGTTTACATTCGAGTTGGGACTTTATGCCGAGGCCACCGAAAACATTTCCATCGGGGCGCACGTCTTCAACCCCGTCAGGGTAAAGGTTGCCGATTATAACGACGAGCGGCTCCCGTTGGTATTTAATTTGGGAATGCTGTGGAAAGCATCGAAAAACTTCAGTTTAACGGCTGAAGCCGAGAGTGATATCGACAACAAAACCATATTCAAAGCCGGAGTGGAATATAAAATTATCGATATGCTTTATGCCCGCCTCGGCGTGTCAAACAATCCCAATATTTTCAGTTTCGGAGCAGGATTACATCTTGGTAATTTCCGCCTTGATTTCTCCTCGACAATGCATCAGATGCTCGGCTATTCACCTCAGGTTTCGGTGGTTTACGAATTTGATAAATAATGTTGAAGATTTTATTACAAAATATCGTCACTGTTGTGGTGTTGCTGATTGCAGCGCTTCAGGCAAACGCTCAGAATGCCGAAAATGCAAAAGATTTTATCCGTCAGAAAATCGAAGAAATCAGCGATAAATATGAGCTGAATCTCGATTATTCGGACGTTGTCGATGTTTTGTATTATTATTATCAGCATCCGTTGAATCTCAATACGGCGACAGCCGAAGATTTGAGGCAGTTGGGACTTCTCAGCGAGTTGCAGATTAATAACCTTCTGAATTTCAGAAAGAAAAACGGGAATTTCCAAACGATTTACGAGTTAAGGGATGTCGAAGGTTTCAACTATGTTTTCATTAACGACATCAGAGTTTTTTTTACGGTGGCTCCGCCCGGGAAGCGAGAGCCGTTCAAAATCCGAAAAGCTTTAAAATACGGTCGCAGCGATTTGTTTGTGCGTTACGGTCAGGTGCTGCAACGGCAATTGGGATATCAGCCGGTCAGCGATTCGGCGCTTGCCGCCAATCCCAACTCGCATTATCTGGGGAACTCCTCAAAAGTGTATTTCCGGTATCGTTTTACTTACCGCAACAGGCTTAGCATCGGTTTGGTGGGCGATAAAGATGCCGGTGAAGAGTTTTTCCGCGGCAGCAATCCCTACGGTTTTGACTTCTATTCAGCCCATATCTTCATTCGCGATTTCGGAATGGTAAAAGCAGCCGTTGTGGGCGATTATCATCTGGAATTTGGTCAGGGGCTTACGATGTGGTCCGGAATAGGATTCGGCAAATCGGTGGATGTGCTCGGTGTTCAGAAGGTTGCAAGAGGCATACGACCGAATACTTCTGCCAACGAGAATCTCTATTTCAGGGGAGCTGCCACAACCATCGGATTGAGCGACGCTGTAAAAGTCACTGCTTTTTATTCCAATAAAAACCTTGACGCCGGACTTCAAAACGATACTCTTAACGCCGAAGAGTTGTATTACAAATCGATACAAGAAACCGGAATGCACCGCACACCGGCTGAGATAGCTAAAAAGCACGCTGTCAACGAACAAATCTTCGGGGGTAATTTTTCATTTGACAAATCGGGATTTCACATCGGCGCAACGGCTTATAAAACCATTTACAGCAAAGATTTGAAGAAAGATCCGCAACCGTATCAAATTTATGATTTTCAGGGTAATAACAATTTTAATGCGGGGGTTGATTTCAGGTATTCCATAACAAAAG
>Ga0256913_10001321_pt1 | contig 12777 bp, 16 predicted proteins | sample Axial_MatmetaG_FD_185970 | JGI IMG/M metagenome (GOLD analysis project Ga0256913, IMG submission 185970) | Deep-sea worm associated microbial mat communities from Axial Seamount, Juan de Fuca Ridge, Pacific Ocean - Axial_Mat | ecosystem: Environmental > Aquatic > Marine > Oceanic > Microbial...
AATAAATAAAAAATATAAATATATGTCAGAAGAAATAAATAATAGAAATTTAACCCCAGATGAATTTGAGGAATTTATTCTACAGCCGGATACCCACCTTTTGGATATTAGAGAAGGTTATGAATATGCTGAAAGTCATTTGGAAAATTCTAAATTAGTGCCAACTTCTAATTTTTGGGCTCATTTTGATGAACTTGGTTTAAAAAAAGATGATAGAATTGCTTTGTATTGTCATACAGGTAGTCGAAGTGCTTATATCCTTAATAATCTTTTGGAGGCTGGTTACACGGGGGTTGTACATTTACAGCGGGGGATTATAGACTGGTATGGACAGGGGAAAAAGGTCGTTAGATAAGGAGTCTAAACAAATAACATAAGCAGACTTAATAGACGATGTTAATTTGGGAGTAAGAACCGCCCGAGGCACTTGACATTATTTTTAGATGATGTATTATATTAAAAGATAAAGAATATTTAAATTAATGAAATATTAAGAAGGTAGGAGTTTAGGCTGTTATTCAGGACCTAGGACCGCATTGCTAGCTGGCAACCTTCGTTTTTTTGTTTTCGAAATATCCATTATTATTAATTTGTCATTTTAATAAAAAGAAATAATGTGTGCTAAGGAGATTGTAAAATTAGAAGGAGAAGTTGTTGAATTATTGCCTAGTACGATGTTTAAGGTTAAGTTGGAAAACGGGCATGTGGTTTTAGCTCACATTTCAGGAAAAATGAGAATTCATTTTATTAAATTAATGCCAGGAGATATGGTTGAAATCGAAATGAGTCCATATGACTTATCCAAAGGTAGAATTACCCGTCGATTATAATTTTAAATAATGAAATTAAATTAAACTCAAATGAAAGTTCAAGCTTCAGTGAAAAAAAGATGTGATAAGTGTAAAATCGTTCGTCGTCGAGGGAAGGTGTATGTTATTTGTTTTAATCCTCGACACAAACAACGACAGGGTTAATAAATTCGTTTTTGGGCAAATTTAATAATTAAATTTAGTAAATATAAATAAATGGCAGTTAGAATATCAGGGGTTAATATTCCAGAGGATAAAAGAGTCGAGATTGCTTTGACCTATATTTATGGTATAGGTAAAAGTAGTGCTAATAAAATTTTGGAAAAAGTTGGCATTGATAAAAATACCAGGACTAATAAAATTTCTTCTGATGATATTATTAAATTAAGAAATGAAATTGAGGACAATTATGTATTGGAGGGTGAGCTAAAGAGACGGGTCATGATGAATATTAAAAGGTTGAAAGACATTGGTTCTTATCGGGGATTGCGACATAGCCGAGGGCTACCTGTTCGGGGGCAAAGAACTAAGAGTAATACCAGGACTGTTCGTGGTAACAAACGAGTCACTATGGGAAGTGGACGAAGAGCCGTTGAGAAAAAATAATATTTATTTAATTTAAGTTATGAGCGAAAACAATACAACTAAAATAACCAATGAGGATAAAAAAAGCATTAAGAAAACGGCTGAAAAAACAGAGTCGAAGAAAGTTGATGTTGAGAATTCATCAAAATCTATTGATAAAACTGAAACCACTACAGAGAAAGTGGTTGATAAGACAACTGAAGCTCCAGTAGCCAAAAAGAAACGAAAGAAAGTCCGTCGACAGGTTAGAAGGGGACGAGCTTATATCAAATCTTCTTATAACAATACTTTGGTTTTATTTACGGATATGCATGGGAATTCTTTGGTTTGGTCATCAGCTGGATTATTAGGATTTAAAGGTGCCAAAAAAGCTACAACCTATGCAGCCAATCAAGTAGTTCTTGATGCCGATGAAAAAGTTCAGAAATATGGACTAAAGGATATTGAGGTTTTCGTACGAGGAGTTGGTAGCGGAAGGGATGCCGCTTTACGAGCTTTGGTTCAAAAAGGGTATAATTTATTGTCGATAAAAGATATTACTCCGGTACCACATAATGGTTGTCGACCAAAGAAACCGAGACGAGTATAATTTAGATTTATAAGATTTATAAAAAAATGGCTAAGATATTATCATCAAAATGTAAACTTTGTAGACGAGCAGGCGAAAAACTTTTTTTGAAAGGAGATCGTTGCTCAAGCCCAAAATGTGCTATGGTTCGAAAGGCTTATGCTCCTGGGGCTCATGGAAATTCTGAAGGACGACGGAGAGGGCTATCTGAATACGGGAAGCAATTAGCAGAAAAGCAAAAATTGAAGAGGATTTATGGAATTTCGGAGAAGCAATTAAGGAGACATTTAATTTCTGCTAAGAAAAAAAGTGGAGTTTTGGGAGATAATTTATTAGTTGTTTTGGAGTCGAGACTGGATAATATTGTCTATCGATTGGGAATTGCCCAGAGTCGTTCTCAGGCTAGGCAATTAGTCTCTCACAGTTTGTTTGTTGTTAATGGCAAATCATTAAATGTTCCATCGGCAGTGATTAGAATAGGGGATATTGTAAAAATTAAAGAGACTAAGTTAGAAAAAAGTTTTATTAAGGAAGTTAAAATAACCCTAAAGAAAAGTTCCCTTAATACAAAATGGCTTGAATTTAACCCTGGCAAAATGGAAGGAAAAGTGTTAGCTAAACCAACTAGAGATGAGATTGGAATAAATGTGAACACGGCAATGGTAATTGAGTTTTATTCCAGGTAGTTTTTTAATTTTAAATGAATTTATTTTTTAAATAAATTTTAGGAGGTATCTCCAAAATAGAGATTATTTCCAAATATAAGTATTAATATTTTACACAGATGTTTTCAATTTCTTTACCAAAGAGCCCTATTTACAAGGAGCTTGATGAAAAAAGTGGGCAGTTAATTATAGAAGAGTGCTTTCCTCGTTATGGAGCAACTTTGGGGAATTCTTTAAGAAGAGTATTGTTGTCGTCTTTGGAGGGTAACGCCATCGTATCTGTGAAAATTAAAGGTGTTACACATGAATTTTCTGCCATTGATGGTATAGTTGAGGATGTTGTGCAAATTATTTTAAATTTAAAGGCGGTTCGTTTTAAATTGGAGGGTGTTGATGAAGCTACAGCTTTTTTGAAAGTGAAAGGTAAAAAAGAGGTTACGGCCAAGGACTTTGAAACCACTTCTGAACTAACGGTAGTTACTCCCGATGAACATATTGCTACCATTACTAATACAGCTACCACTTTGGATTTAGAAATTAAAGTTAAAAAAGGCTTAGGCTATGTGCCAGTTGAGCAAAGAGATGACGAGAAAGAAATAGGGACAATTGCAGTGGATGCTATCTATAATCCAGTTAAAAGAGTCAATTTTTCTGTGGAGAATATGCGGGTAGGAAAACGAACTGATTATGAAAAAGTTATTTTAGATGTTGTTACAGATGGAAGTATCAGTCCTCGTGACGCTTATCAAAAGGCCGTAGAAATTTTAATGGCACAGTTTAATTCTATTCTTACAATTGGAGACAAAAATCAGGAGGACAAAGAAAAAGCTGAAGATAAAAAAGAGGTAGAAATAGAAAGTAAAGATGATGATAAAAAGATTAAGGCCGTTAGTGATGAGGTCGTTAAAAATGTTGTTGATTTGAATTTGCCCACCAGGACAGCCAGTGTTTTAGAGGACAATAAAATTACTACAATTAAACAAATTGAAAAAATGACCGAAGACGATCTTCTTGATTTGGAAGGAATGGGAGAGAAGGGCGTTAAAGAAATTAGAAAGGCTATCGGTGGACTAGGGATAATTTTAAAAGCAAAGGAATAATTGGTATAAATTTTTTAGGAAAATGAGAAAAAGGATACAAGGACGAACATTATCAAGAAATGCTACTCAGCGTAGGGCATTAAAAAGGACTATGCTAGTTAGTCTAATCAATTTTGGTAGTATTAAAACTACCCTGGCTAAGGCCAAGGAATTAAGGCCATTCGCTGAAAGAATGATTACCAATGCTAAAAAAATTAGCAAGGCGGACAAGAATAGTTTATCGTTGGTTACTCGTCAATTAAAAAAAGACCTACCATCCAAGGCTGTCAAAAAATTAATTGAATTAGCTAAGGTTTATCAGAAAAGAGAAGGTGGTTATTTAAGAATTGTAAAATTATCTCCTCGTAAGAGTGACACAGCAAAGTTGGCAATCATTGAGTGGGTTGGTCAAGAAAAAAGTAGTGATAAAAAAAATGATGGAGCCAAAGAAAAAAAAGTTGTCAAAGAAGAAGTCAAAAAAACTAAAAAATGACAAAAAAGAGAGAATGGTTAAGTTACTTCTAAATAATTAAAAAGTAGTTTTTAAATTAGATGATTGAGAAAAATAGTAATCCAGAGTATATAATTTTTGATGCCAAGGGTAAAATCTTAGGAAGATTAGCTGTGGAAATAGCCAGGACTTTATCTGGTAAAAATAAGGTTGATTACACGCCTAACATTGGTGGGTCGGCTTGGGCAATTGTTATTAATTCCGATCAAGTTAGATTATCTGGTAATAAAGCTAAGAAAAAGATTTATTGGAAACATTCCGGTTATCCTGGCGGGATTAAGTCTATTACCTTTGATGATTTACTTAAAAAAGATTCAACTAAAGTTATAGAGCTGGCTGTTAAAGGGATGTTACCAAAAAATAAACTTTCTCGGGAGGCATTGAAGAGACTGAGGGTTTATAGGGGGGCCAAACATGATTTTGGAAATAGAGTTACTTCTAAATAATAGTTTTAAATTTAATTTAATATGAGCAGTAAAAAAGAACAATATTATGAGGGTGTCGGGCGAAGAAAAACTTCAGTAGCTAGAGTTAGAATCGTTAAGGTTGATGAAAAAGCAGAGACTTTAGTTAATGGTAGAACACCTAAAGAGTTTTTTAATACTGAGGAATTGATTTCGGCTGTTACCGCTCCTCTAGAATTTAATATTTCCGTTAAGGTAAGGGGAGGTGGGCAAAGAGGTCAGGCAGAGGCAACTCAGTTAGGATTGTCCAGGGCCTTAGTTAAGTTTAATGGAGAGTTTCAACGAAGCCTTAAAGACCTTGATTATTTGAAGAGGGATCCTCGACAAAAGGAACGAAAAAAGCCTGGAAAGAAAAAGGCTCGAAAATCACCTCAGTGGAGCAAACGATAGAAATTATTTTTCCACAATACAAGAAATCAAAAATACAAGAAATCAAATACAAAAAACACTGCCCCGGGCAGTGTTTTTTTGTTTTGTTAAAAATAATTTGCAGAATTTTCAAGAGATATTGAGTAGAGGTTAGTTGAATATGGTATTATAAGTTCTTTAGGAGATTCAAATATTTTTTACCGATTGTTTCCCAGTTAAAATTATCTAGAGTATATTGTTTAGCTTGCTTAGTGAAAAGTTCTTTGTTAAATTCCGGAGATAAAACCTCCTCTATTTTATTTTTCCAGGCCAAGGCATTTTCCGGTTCTATTAAAAATCCATTTAAATCATTCGTAATAGCATCTTTTAATCCTTGTAAATTGCTGGCCAATACAACTCTACCGGCAATTACCGCCTCTAGAGCATTCAGTCCAAACCCTTCCATAGAGCCAATAACTTTAATGTTAGGAGAGATGTATAAATCAACAGTATTAAAAAGAATGTTTATTTTTGGTTGAGGTATATTGGGAATAAGAATTATCCTTTTTTTAAAATTGCGTTTTAAAATATGTTTTTGACAAACAGTATAGTTTTCTTTGTCGCCGATGGCCTTGGGGTTATATCCCCCAGCACCCACCAGAATATAATCATTTGGTAGTTTGGGCATTACTTGATCTATAAACCAGTGCAATCCTTTGTGGGGGACAAATCTACCGACACGCAAAATTATTTTTTTTTCTTTAAAATATTCAATTGGTAAATTTGTCTGACTGGATAATAATTCTTCTAATTCTGAGCGTGTATGGGATTCATAAATTTTTTCAATATTAATACCATTGGGAATAAAAACGCATTTTTTTTGAGAAATGCCAATTTTAATTGCTTCATTGATAGTGTGATTGCCAACCATAATTAGCTTATCTAAATTTTTTAGAGCCGGAATGTTAAAAAAACGATATATTTTTCCCATTATTGATTTCTGATGGGCGTAGGTAATATCTAGTCCATGCACTACGCTCACAAATTTCTGTTTTTTATAAAATAATTGAAAAAATTCCCCAACCGGTGCTAAGACACCATCACCAAAAAGAATGATGTCATATCTATGCAAGACAAAGGGAAGTTGAAAAAATAAACGCAATAGAAAGAAAGGTAAATTTTTTTTCCCTTTTTTATTAGCAATAATTTTAGTAAAAGTTAGTTTTTTTAAAATTTTTCCCAGGCTGTAATTTTGGTCCTCAATACCACCATGAATAGGGGGATAGGCCCTGGAAATAAATAAAATTTTAATATTTTTTTTGGGCATTTAAAAAGATGTTTAAAAGAATTTTATTATAGAATGCGTCCTTTTTTCCAAGCAGCTAATTTCATTCTGTAAATAGTATCTTCATTAATTTTTCTACTTCCTCTGACCATATCAGCCAACATGGCAAAAACGATGAACTGCAAGCCAACTAGAAAAAGAGCAATGGCTACCAGAAGATGGTTGCGATAGGGGGTAATTTTTAATTCCGGTAGGTATAAATATAAAAATACGCCAAAAGCAATAAAAGAAAATGTTATTAAAATTAAACCAGGTATTCCAAAAAATTTCATTGGCCGAACATCTCTGATAGCTCGAATGATTATTCTAGCACTATTGTTAACAAAAGACCAAATACTTTTAACAATTCTTGATTGTCTATTGTTGAAGTATTTAACGCTAACAGGAACCCAGGCCAGTTTAAGTTTTTTGCCAATAGCATCAATGATAGTTTCTTGAGTGTAGGTGAAGCCGGTTACTTTATTTAATTTTAGTAAGGCTTCCTTGCTATGTCCTCGAAAACCACAGGTTAAATCGTGAATGTCTGTATTTAAAAACATTCCAACAATTTTTGCCGCTAAACGATTTAATATGTTTTTAGCAAGAGGGATTCCATCGGCGGTACCTTTATTAAAACGGTCGCCAATGGTTATGTCGGCCTCTCCTTTTAAAATTGGCCTAAGCAAATCCTTAATTTCTTCGGAGTTAAATTGTCCATCGGCATCAATATTTATCATAATATTTGCTCCATGATCAATAGCACTTTCTACGGCAGTATTAAAAGTAGAACCAAGTCGTCGATTCGTTTCATGAGAGATCACAATATCCGCACCAGCCTCTTCGGCAATTTTAGCTGTATCGTCCCGGGAGCCGTCATCGATTACTTGTATTAAGACCTGATCAATACCTTTAAAATGACGAGGCATATTTGTAATTGTTTTACCAATGACCTTAGCTTCATTATAAGCCGGAATATTTATGATTAGTTTATTCATTGAATAAGTAATAAATGCTTAATTTACTTGCAATTTAAGTATAACTGAGAAGTGGTTTGATGTAAATAGAATATTATTGTATTTAAAACAAGCCCTTGTAAGGGCATGTTTTAAATATTTTTGAAATGATTTATATTCTATCTGCCAATTCCTTTGTATAAAATATTATTAGCCTCAATATCATTTTTGTCTAAGGCATTTACACCATCCATGACAACTTTTATATTATTTGCTTTTAATAATTTACCGTTAAGCGTTGCAAACTCTTTGTGATTAGTAACGAGAATAATAGCATCAGATTTTTTAAGAAGTTCTTCTAAAGATTTGACATCTGACCTTCTCATTATGTGAGGATCATAAGAAATAACATCTGCCTGGTGTTTCCTAAGTTCGGCTACAATTTCATAATAGGGAGATTCTCGGTCATCGTCAATATTTGGTTTATAGGCTATACCCAGTAGACCAACTTTTGTTCCATTCATGGGTAATTTAACTTCATTTAGTTTATCCTGGAGAAGTTCTACAGTGTAAGCCGGCATAGAATTATTGATTGCTCGAGAAGTCCTTAAAAATTTATGATCAAAACCAGCTCGCTTAGCTCTTTCGATTAAATAATAAGGATCAACAGGAATGCAATGACCGCCAATCCCTCGACTAGGGTAGTGAGGCATGAAAGCAAATGGCTTTGTGGCGGCACCATCAATAACATCTTTAACGTCAATCTCCAAAGCATCAAATGATTTGGCTAGTTCGTTGACAAAGGCAATATTAATATCACGAAAAGAATTCTCAACCACCTTACAAGCCTCAGCCTCTCGAATAGATTTCATTGGTTTAATTTGTCCATCGATAATTACTTGATAAAAGTCTAGAGCTTTTTTTAATCCTTTATCGCAGAAAGACCCAACTACGCGAGGAATATTAGTCACATTCCACTTGGGATCTCCAGGATTAATTCTTTCCGGGCAATGAGCAATAAAAACATCCTGACCAACCTTGTGCCCATCAGCCTCAAAAATGGGACGAACTACCTCCTCGCTGACTCCTGGATTAACCGTTGATTCTAGAACTACCAGAGCTCCTTTTTTTAAATTTTTAGAGATGGTTTCCGTTGCTCCGCGAACAGGATTTATATCCGGATTGTGCAGCTTGTCAACCGGTGTTGGCACGCAAATCAAAACAATATCCGCCTCTTTTAATTTTTTAGGGTCAGTTGTTGCTTCAATGGGATATTTAGGTAGATTTTTTTCTAGAAATTCATCTTCGATGGGGGATTTTCCACTATTAATGATGTCTGCTTTTTCCTGGGTTCGTTCCAGCCCGATAACATTATAGCCTCGTTCCTTGGAACGCACAGCTAAGGGCAAGCCAACATAACCTAATCCAACCACAGCAACTGTCTGCCGGGATTTTTCTTTTTTTTCTGACATTTTGTTAAATTTATAAATTAAAATTTTATCTTGAAAACAATAATATTATAGCACAGTTATTATTTTCGGCAATGGAATTTTAAAAATTAAGTATTGACAAGAATATTTAAAAATGCCATAATTAATTGTCACAATAAATTTGTTGCGACAAAGTAGATTATTTATATTTAAATTACCTTAGTTTAACAGATATTTTGGAGGAGGTTTGTTGTTATGAACAGTGGTCAGATCAAGAAAAAATATCAGAAAATTCAACAAGAGATTGGCATACAAAATCGAGTATGCCTAGACAAAAGGGAGGTATTATTTTTTATGTTTGCTCTTTTTTCATGTAAGAGCGGGGACGACTTTTACAAAAAAACTTTTTCTAATCGGAGCGTGCTTAGGCAATGGCTCGTTAACGATAAAGAGCCTTTTCCCAGCGTCTGGCTAGAAAAAATTTTAATTAAATTAAGTTCTTCTCCGGAGAGAGATAGTCTTTTTGTTTTATTTACATCTTTCTTTGGGAATGAATTTATCATTCAGCCACCTTCCTTCAAAGAGGAGGAATTAATTGTAAATGAAATCTTTTCTTCTTCGGGGAGTATAAAACCAATCCCTCATGAGTTAAGAAAAGAAGTCCCCGAAAAAACAGTTCTTTGATAATCGAAAGAGTGTTTTTTTAAACCAAGTATCCCTGACAACGAAATTTTTAGTGCGTTGTCAGGGATTTTAATTTAAATAACAACAGGATTGACACTAAACATTGAATAATGGTATCATAAAGTTATAATAATATTTGGAGAGATTGAAATTTAGAAATGGTTTCAGGAATATACTTTTGTAAATAAAAAATTTAAAATAAATTTTATGGAAGATCAAGCATACAGTTCGCTAGTAGAAATAGCGGTTAATTATGGAGTGCCTATTAGCACGGTTACTCTGATTTTGGTTTTGCCTATTGTTGTAACTATAATTACTTTTTTCCGACAAATTGTTGGGATAAAAGCTTTTGGGATTTATACTCCGGCTATGGTAACCTTTGCTTTTTCGGGCATAGGCTTGCAGGCCGGTAATTTGTCTAAAGGGGTTAAATATGGCACAGCTATTTTTGTGATGGTAATTTTGGTCGGAACATTAAGTCGAATTTTAATGAAAAAATTTCGACTTTTATATTTGCCCCGAATGGCTATAGTAATTACGCTGGTTTCCTTTGCTACTCTAGGCGTTCTTATCGCCGGAGGAGCTAAGAATAGAACCGGTTTGGCTGAAGTTTCAATTTTTCCTATTTTAATTATGATTACTTTGGTGGAAAAATTTGTAGCTACTCAAATTGAAAAAAGTTCTCGAACGGCAATAATTCTTTCTACAGAGACTTTAATTATCTCTATTATTTCTTATTATATAATTAGTTGGCAACCCTTATTGTCATTTGTTAAACAATATCCAATAATAATTTTGTTAACTATTTTTGTTAATATATTCCTCGGTCGTTGGACTGGTTTGCGTTTAATAGAATATTTTAGATTTAAAGATTTAATTAACGGAAAAAATGCTCCCAAAAAGTAAAGATATTTTGGGCATGAATGCCCGAAATTTAATTTATATTCGACCTAATAATTTAAAATCGGCTAAGAGATTAGCTGATGATAAATTGCGTTGCAAACGAGTTTTAAAGAAAGCTAGAGTACCAGTGCCCCGTTTAATTAAAAGCATTAAAACTCAGGAAGATTTAGATAATTTTGATTTTAGCACCTTGCCGAACAGTTTTGTTTTAAAGCCAAATTTTGGTTTCGGGGGAGAGGGCATTTTGGTGGTGTATGGAAGAAAAAAAGGAAATGAAAATATTTGGGTAAAGGCCAATCGTAGTCAGGTTACCGAACAGCATTTAAGAACTCATGTTAAAAATATTTTGGATGGTTCTTTTTCACGAACAGGGACATCAGACATTGCTTTTTTTGAAGAACGAATTAGGCTTTATCCAGGGTTTAAACCGTATGCTTTTCGGGGAGTGCCAGACATCAGAGTTATAGTGTATAATCGGGTACCGGTGATGGCAATGATTCGTATCCCCACTGAAGTTTCTGGGGGAACTTCTAATTTACATCGAGGAGGCATTGGCGTGGGAATTGATATGGCTACGGGGGTAACGACCACGGCCATTCAATACGACCGGGTAGTGGAAAAATCTCCCAATGGATTATTGTTGAGTGGAATTAAAATACCCCAATGGAAGGAGATTTTGGAATTGGCAATTAAAGCACAAGATGTTTCTCGACTTGGTTATTTGGGAGCGGATATTGCCATCGATCGGGAGAATGGCCCGGTTTTTATGGAATTAAATGCTCGTCCTGGCTTGTCTATTCAGGTGGCTAATCAAGAAGGTTTGTTAGCTCGGTTGAATCGGGTGGAGGGTTTGAAAATAAAAACTGTTAGACGGGGAGTGGCTTTGTCACGAAATTTATTTGGCGGAGAGATTGAAGATGAAATCGAAGGGTTGTCTGGAAAAAGAATTATTGGTACAGTAGAAAAAATAAAAATAATTGGTCGTAATAAGAAAGAAATTACTGTTGAAGCTAAAATTGATACGGGAGCTGGCTTTACATCCCTAGGCTTAGAATTGGCCAAAGAATTAGGTTTTATAAATACGATTATTGCCTATGAAACAATTTATTCGGAACAGGGTGGTTGGGATAAATTAAAAAAATTATCAACAAAAGAAAGAAGTCTTTTATTCAAAAAGGTTCCTTACTTAATAGATACAGCCATTATTCACTCTTCCCATGGAACCACTTATCGTCCGGTAGTAAAGGTAAAAGTTGTTATGGATAAAAAAACTATTCCGGCGAGAGTTACAATTATTAGTCGTGAACATTTAAAATATCCGGCAATCATTGGTCGAAGAAATTTGAAACGATTTTTGGTGGAGGTGAAGTAGGAAAATGTCAGTGAGAAATGATGAGTGGCTTGGAAGTTGCAACAAGAAAAAATAATCCTCGCCCCCGGGTTATTTTCGCAATTAATGGTCAAAAATTTTACACAATTTCCGGTAAGTTATTTGAAGCGATTAAGGAGGGGAAATTTGAAGAAAACAAATAAATGATTTTAGATAAATAAAATATGAAAATAATTTCAGTTACGGGAACAAAAGGAAAGACAACGGTTGTTAGAGCGTTGGATTTTGTCTTGCGAAAAAGTGGTGATAAAACTTTGCGGGTGGATACGGACGGACACTATATTAACGGCAAACAGAAAAGTACTTTAGAAGATAGTAAAAAACTTTTTATGTTGGTACCAACAGTCTGTCCGGGAAAATATTTGCTGGATGCTCGAAAAATGTATCCGGACTTTACAGCGGTTTTTGAAACGGCTATCGGTAGTAGTGCTAGTGCGGGCCTTGGCTATGGTTTACATCAAATTGGTATATTTACTAATATCTTGGAAGATCATTTAAAAGCTAGTAAGCGTCTGCAAACTAGGGGGGATTTAGCCAGAGCCAAAAGATTTATTTTTAATAGAATTGATGTTGGGGGAACTGTAATATTTAATGCCGATGATAAGTATGTTTGTTCGCAAATTAAAGCAGTACCAAAATTTAGAAAACCAGTTTATTTTTTGCCAGTGGGTTTTGACTTTAAATATTTTGATGTTAAAGCACATTTAAAAAAAGGAGGAGAATACCTAACGGTTGAGAAGGACTTTGTGGTAATTAAAAGCAAAAAAGGAACAGCAAAGATTATCAATATCCAAGAAATTATTTGGACATTTAAGGGTCAGTTTCAGCCATCAGTATTTAATTTAATGTTGATAGTAGCGGGATTATATGTACATAATAAAGGTAAAATTACGAAAAAAAATAAGAAATACTTAAAACAATATCGTTTCGATAAATTTGGTGGGAGATTAACTTTGCTGGAAAATAAGAAAAAAGGAATAAAAATTTTGGTTGATTATGCTCATGAAAAATTTTCTCTGGAAGAAGTTGCTAAGCTAGGGAGGGCTATCGCCAAAAATAAAATA
>Ga0256913_10001322_pt1 | contig 12768 bp, 16 predicted proteins | sample Axial_MatmetaG_FD_185970 | JGI IMG/M metagenome (GOLD analysis project Ga0256913, IMG submission 185970) | Deep-sea worm associated microbial mat communities from Axial Seamount, Juan de Fuca Ridge, Pacific Ocean - Axial_Mat | ecosystem: Environmental > Aquatic > Marine > Oceanic > Microbial...
GCCATCGCCGCCAGCATGGAAATCCCGGTACCACAGAAGACGATGTCACCATCTTTAATCTCCCGCGCCGCTGCAATCGTCATCATCTCCCGCCGACTGTAATTTAAGTCTGATTCTTCCATTAGTTAAAATTTCATTCATTACTTAACTGTTTGAGTTGACTTTGTATAAGCATGATTTTGCTTTAATTGCAGTTTATCGTAAATCCGCCGATGCGCGGATGACAACCGTCAGCAACGAGTGACTCTATTAAAGGATGGTAAGGTAGTGGAAATAATTACTTGTTTACCTATAAATGTCTTATGTGTCAATTTGAGTTTTTATAGTTTGCTCTGGAGGTTTAATCACCCAATACATTAAAATTAGAGAACCGAGAGAATATCAAAAACGCAATTATTGTACAACATATTAAAAAAGTTCAATAAAACATTAATCTAAAATGAATAATAAAAATATTCCTCAAAAAAATCTGATGTTAAAAATTTTACTTAAAAGGCAAAATTGAGGGTCAAAAATTTAGCATTATTTTTTTTGAAATAATTGAAATTATGTATTTTATCTCTATGATTTAAGTATTTTATCATGGCATTGATTATCTTTGTTAAAGATTAATATTACTAATATAATATTGTTAATCAACTAACATGATAAATAAAACGCAATTGTAATTTTTTTAATAAAGGAATTTTTTTCTTGACAAACTAAAATTGAAATAATATAGACATTTTGTTCTCTTGAGTGTAAGTTTTGTAACATTTAAGTTTTGTATTTAGGGTCAAAGAGGGAGGGTCTGGGATGGATTTGAAAGATATTCAGAAAAGAATCGAGGCTGACAATATAGATACGTTGCGTGTAGAATTTCCAGATTTGAATGGAATTTGTCGATGTAAAATGGTTCCTGCAAGACGTTTAGAACAAATTTTAGAGGAAGGAGTCAATTTTGCTCAGGCAGTTTACGCCTGCAACCTTGTCAATGATGTTGCGCCGGGGACAGGGTGTTGTGATGAGATTGAGTGGAAAGATATAACTATCATGCCGGATTTGAACACCTTTGTGGTTTTGCCGCATCTTGAAGGAACGGCTCGCTTAATTGGTAATGCTTTTAGAGATGGCGAGCCGATTAAGGTTGACCCGCGTTTTATTTTACAACGGATATTGAATAAATATGAGGAAAAGGGAATTCGTCCTGTTTCTGCCTCTGAACTGGAATTCTTTCTCTATAATTCGACTGATAATGCATCTGCACCAGGGGATTTATATAATCCAAATCCGGGTTTTGTTTACCAGGCTAACCCTTTATCTGACCGATTGGGCTTGATGCGGCTGATTCAGAATGTATTATTGAAACTTGGAATTGATCTCATTTACCTTAATCATGAGTTTTTTCCCAGTCAGTACGAGATCAACTGGAAGTATGATGAGGTCATGAAAATGGCTGATCAGACGTTCACATTTAAGTATGTTTGCAAAGAAATTGCAGCTCAGAATAATCTTCATCTTACTTTTATGGGACGTCCTACAACTGATGGCGGTGGGAGTGGGGGGCATATTCACCTTTCTTTAAGTGATCTTAAAACTAAAAAGAATCTTTTTGACGATCCTAACGGGGAATTAGGGATGTCAGATTTGATGCGATATTTTCTTGGTGGTCAGATGGCACACGCCAAAGGAATGTCGGCTCTGTTGGCACCAACGATAAATTCATATAAGCGACATGTGCCGGATTCTTTTGTGCCCTATTATTTAGTTTGGGGCGGGGATAATCGAACCGTTTATTGCCGCGTGCCTGGGGAGAGAGGTCCAGCCACCCGGATTGAAAACCGGGCACCCTGTGCCTCAGCAAATCCTTATCTGGTTTTTGCGGCAGCTTTCGCTGCTGGTTTGGACGGTATCGAAAATAAAATTGATCCGGGAGAACCTGTGGAAGGCGATGTGTACGGGGCAGAACCGGGAACATACGAAACAGTTCCTTTTTATCTTAAAGATGCTCTTGATCATTTGCAGGCGGACAAGGTGTTGTGTGATGCATTGGGCCCGGAATTTATTCAAGCTTTTGTCGCTTTGAAGGAAGATGAACTGCACCGCTTCCGAATGCATGTTACTGATTGGGAGTTTAGGGAGTATGCATATCAATTGTAATTTAAAGGTAAGTTAATCAATCTTTACCTGGGTGAGCAAATTGAGTGATAACTCAGAACATTTTGTGTTGTATTTAGGAGGACATAGTGTGTGGGATAGCGGGAATAATTTCCAAAAAAAGTGATACTTTAGCAAATGATCTTATAGAAATGCTAAAACAAATTCCCCATCGGGGTACTGATGCTACGGGAATTGCGGTTTATGAAGAGCGGAATGATATTCAGATAAGAGTCGCACTTACTGACTCAAAATATCAGAAAGATCTTGAAGAAATTGTGCAGAGATACGGAGTTGTTTCAAATTCTAAAGCATATAATGGTGTAGGTATTTTTACTTTTTATGAAGCTTCTCTAGCGATGGGTTCTGAGAATATTAAACCGTTGAACTGGGATATTGACAGCCATCCTCAACTTTGTGTGCATTCATTAGGGCAACGTATTAAGGTGTATAAAGATCAAGGTTCTGCAGATGATTTGAAAAAATGTCATAAGATCAACGTAGGGACATGTAGTCATGGAATCGGACATGTTCGGCTCGCTACTGAAAGCGTTGAAGATGTTAACGCTGCCCACCCTTTTGTATCGTACCTTCAACCTAACCTCTCAATAGTACATAACGGTCAGTTTACTAACTATTTTAAGATTAGAAGAGCACTGGAGAGTAAAGGGGTGCGTTTTACAACTAACAACGATACTGAAATGGCGACTCATTTCATTGCTTATCAAATGAAGGAAAAAGGTCATGATTTGGAGGGTGCCTTGAATGTTGCCTTAGATGCTTTTGACGGAATATTTACCATTTTGGCAGCTACTGAAGATCAGATTGGAGCCGTCAGGGATCGTTTGGCATTTAAGCCCGTATTAATCTATGAAGCTGAAAATGGAATGGTTATCTATGCTTCGGAGCAGATTGCTATAGCCCCCATAGTGCCGGATGTCTATGCAACGGAGATGGATCCAGGAGGTGTAAAAATATGGTCAATTTAGATGTTGCTGGAATGAGCACTATGGATGTTAATGCAAAGTTAAGGGATTTAATCCAAGACAATGACGAAATTGTTGTGGAGAATCCTCTTTCAGTTCACAATTTTGCGACTGCTCTTAAAGGGCAAGGGAGGATCACGGTCAAGGGTAGTACTGGTTTTTACACCGCTGGTTTTTTGCAGGGACCTACTATTGTTGTTGAAGGAAGTACGGGTTTGTATACAGCTGACAATATGGGTGCCGGTGAGCTTATAGTAAATAAAAATACAGGTAGTAATTGTGCCCCTTCTCTGGTTGGTGGCAATGTTGTTATCAGGGGGAATAGTGGTAGTCGGGCAGGTTGGGGGATGAAGGGCGGTAATTTAATAGTCTGTGGTGATGTCGGTATGTGGGCCGGAAAAATGAGCCTTGATGGTAGAATTATTCTATTGGGTAAAGTTGGTAATGGTATTGGAGAGTCTATGTACAACGGTGTAATACATGTACTTGACCCTGCTGTCGAGGATAAGCTTGGTGGGAATGTGAAGGTTGTTCCCATTGATGATAAAGAAAAGAAAGAGGTTGAGGCTCTCTTTAAAAAATATGACATTGATTGTGGCGTGGATGATTTTAGAAGTATTGTGCCTAAAGTTTATGGTCGGCATGAGTACTTATTATTCAAACCAACTCATAAGCAGAAGGGGGCGAACTAATGTCTGAAGAAAAAGAAAAAAAGAGAACAATGCCAAAAGATATTCAGCGTGGTGTCTATTCTGCAGAGACTATTGCAGACATAAGGATCAAGGCTGAGACTGGTCGCCACCGTATCAGAGGTTGCGGATCTACAAGAAAATATCCTACCATGGAAGACCTTTTGATTCTCCCATCCCAACTTTCTCGTTTATCCGTTGACACATATCGAGAGGATTGTCGAACTCAAACCGTATTGGGATCCAGGTATGCAAAGAAACCGTTGATTATAGAAACACCGATTATGATTTCCGGAATGTCATATGGTGCACTGAGTAAAGAGGCCAAAATTGCTATGGCAAAGGCCACCGACATTGTCGGGACTTCCATATGTAACGGTGAGGGCGGTCTGTTGCCAGAGGAGCGAGACAATTCATATAAGCAAGTCGTACAGATAACTCCCAGCCGTATTGGTTTCTCATTACGAAATCTTGAAGCTGCAGATGCAATCGAACTCATTATTGGTATTGGGGCTAAGCCTGGTTTGGCCGGGCATTTAATGGGTAGTAAAATTACTAAAGAAATTGGTGCTTTTAGACAGCTTCCTCCCGGGATAGATCTGCACAGTCATCCGCGGCATGGTGATATATTTGGTGCTGACGATATGCTACTCAAGATTAAAGAGCTGAGAGATGTAACAAATTGGGAGGTTCCTATTTTTGTAAAGATTGCTGCCGGTCGCGTCAGGGAAGATGTCAAAATTGCGGCTAAAACAGGAGCTGATGGGATTGTAATTGATGGTGCTGAGGGTGGAACCGGAGCTGCACCGGTGGTTGCATCATCCCAATTGGGAATTCCGACCATGCCTGCTTTAGTACAAGCAGTTCGTGCCTTGGAAGAGATGGGATTGAAACAAGAGATCAGCTTGATTGTCTCCGGCGGAATTAAGGATGGGTCAGATGTGGCTAAAGCTTTGGCCTTAGGGGCTGATGCTGTAGCTATTGGTACTGGAGCAATGATAGCAATGGGTTGTACCGTTTGTCTCAAATGTCAGGAGGGAAAGTGTGCTTTTGGTATTGGTACTCAGGATCCTGAACTTCGGAAAAGACTTGATATTGATGTTGCTGCTTTGCGGGTCGCTAATTACATTCAGGCTATGACCTATGAGGCTGTAGTGTTGGCTAAAGCGGCAGGCAAGAGTGCTCTGGCAAATATGGAGAGAGAAGATCTGCGGTCTTTGACGCTGGAAGCCTGTGCTATGACGGGTGTTCCTTTAATCGGGACAAACTATACTTTTACTGAACCTTTTGGGTATTTCTAACGGGAGTTAGATTCTTTAAATTCCCTAGGTTTTTGTAGATATTATTTAATCAACAAGAAGAACGGTACATAATGAGAATAAATGAACATCCTATTTTGGGTAAATTTGACAAGGGTAAGAAGGTACAGTTTACTTTTGACGGTCAAATTATGGAAGGTTTTGAAGGTGAGCCGGTTGCAGTAGCCTTACGTAACAGCGGAGTACTGACTCACCGATTTACTATCAGAAGAAATGAACCTCGAGGTGTTTTTTGTGCAATAGGGCGCTGCACTGATTGTGTTATGGTTGTTGACGGTATGCCAAATATAAGAACCTGTGTGGAGCCTCTTAAAGAGGGGAGTGTGATTCAAACTCAAATTGGTAAGGGATCAAATATTGCGTCGGAGTAGAATGTGAGAAGATGTGAAATGATATGTGTTGGAGCTGGTCCGGCTGGGTTAGCTGCAGCTATAGAAGCTGCCAGAAATGGTGTAGAAGTAGTCGTTTACGATGAAAATGACAGGCCTGGTGGGCAGCTCTTTAAGCAGATACACAAGTTTTTTGGCTCAGGTGAACACCAGGCTGGGACTCGTGGGTTTGATATTGGTACGACGCTGTTGGAGGAAGCTCTAAATCTGGGCGTTGAGGTCTCTCTGAATTCAGTAGTCTTGGGTATCTACGAGGGTGGAGTGTTGAATGTTATGATTCGTGATCGGATCGAACATGTCAAAGCCGAAAGAATCCTGATAGCGACCGGAGCTTCTGAAAATATAATTCCATTTCCTGGTTGGACATTGCCGGGGGTGATCGGTGCTGGTGCGGCTCAGACTTTAGCTAATTTACACGGTATTAAGCCAGGAAGAAGACTGCTAATGGTAGGGTCCGGCAATGTTGGCTTGGTTGTGGGTTATCAGATGCTTCAAGCAGGTTGTGAAGTGGCCGCAGTTATTGATGCTGCTCCCAAAATTGGTGGCTATGGTGTCCACGCTGCTAAAGTGGCTCGTAATAACGTACCTTTTCTGATGTCACACACTGTTAAAGCGGCAAAAGGAAAAGATAAAGTGGAAGGTGTGACTGTTGTGCAGGTAGATGAGGCGTGGAAGCCTATTCCAGGAACTGAAAAGTTCTTTGACGTCGATACTATTTGTGTTGCAGTTGGACTGAATCCTATGAATAAACTTTTGAGAATGACAGATTGTAAAATGGTTAATGTGGCTGTTTTAGGTGGAAGAGTACCAGCTCATAACTTAGATCAACAAACTTCAGTTCCTGATATTTATGTTGCTGGTGATGTTTCCGGTATCGAGGAAGCGAGTACAGCAATAATCGAAGGGAGAATTGCGGGACTGGCTATTGCGAACTCACTTGAATATCTGGATAGTGAACTTTTTATTGAACAACATACTCTGCAATTGCAGAGTATTAATGGTTTGCGTAGTGGTACTCATGGTGATGTGCGTAGGGTAGCGAAAGAACAGTTAAATACAGTGTTGAAAGGGTAGATTTATGCTTCAGGGATTGTTGCAGTTAGGATATATTTCAGCAGAAGAATTAAAAAATGCTCCTGGTGTTCCATCTAAAATAAGACGGCAAAAGGGGCCGGTGGTTGTTATTGAATGCATTCAGGATATTCCATGTAATCCTTGTGAAACAAGCTGTAAAGTGGGTGCAATAACTGTGGGTGAAGACATCACTAATTTACCCTGTTTGGATGAAGATAAATGCATTGGATGTCAATCTTGTATACCAGCTTGTCCTGGTCAGGCCATCTTTATGGTGGATGAAAGTCTTTCTGACGGAAAGGCTGCAGTGACAATGCCTTACGAATTTCTCCCATTACCGGAGAAAGGAGATATCGTGATTGCTATGGATCGTTCGGGAAAAGATTTGGGAGATGCAACTGTTACAGCAGTTAGAAAGACAGAAAAGATGGATCTGACAGCTGTAGTCACGATAGTAGTGCCAATTGAGTGGTCCATGAAAGCAAGGGCCTTTAAGTTGATGAAATCGTAAATAAAGAGTCTGACAATATTCATAATAATTTTGTGTGGTGTTAAGTTTAATCACTATATTTAAATAGTAATGATATTGTCCTATTGAACTTTTTATACGATGACATCGTAATTTAAACTGTAATATTAGTGAGGTAACAGAATGGCTGAACAATCGTTAGGTATGGTGGAAACAAAAGGGCTTGTTAGTGCAGTTGAAGCGGCTGATGCGATGGTCAAAGCTGCCAAAGTAAAATTTGTCGGCAGAGAATTTATTGGTGGTGGACTCGTGACAATATTCGTTCGGGGTGATGTTGGTGCTGTTAAAGCGGCTACTGATGCAGGTGGAGCAGCAGCTGCCCGTGTTGGCGAACTTGTTTCAGTGCATGTTATTCCTAGGCCTCACAATGAGGTTGAGTTTATCATTCCCTCCTCTGATGCAAAAGTTGGGTGACTGTCATAAGAGTTTGATTTTGTAGTCGTGGAATTCAATCCTTTTTGTTTCTTTTTGCAAGATTATGGAGAGATGATGATAGGGTTGGATGATAGGCTCATTTTACGGAATGGTTATAATGGTAAAGGCTGTTCTGGAAGGTTAGGATTGGTGAAGCATGGGATTTAATATTCAGTTCATTACTCATCCAGGTAAGGGAGTAGTGGAGATACTTCTGTCACGGATGGGTTCTTCCGTCAAGAATGAGGTTAAACAGATAGATTTCAGTGCCGTAGGTCTGATTCAGGGTAAATTGGTTGATATGATCTATGCTGCGGATATCGCTGAAAAATCTGCGGACGTGAGAGTCTTCGACCTGAAAGGGACTTGTCCTCAACATTTAACCATGATTGGTATTTTTGGTGATATCGCCGCTGTAAAGGCATGTTTAGATGCCATAGAGGCAGTAGAAAATCTTTGAGCGTCTTAAGAAGATCGTGAAATTGTTTGTTTGTCTTCTTATCAAGTCTAAAGGGTGGGGTTTATGATATTGGGGAAGATTGTGGGCGATGTGTGGTCCACAAAAAAGAATGACAAATTACATGCATTAAGACTTCTATTGGTGCAGCCTTTGGGTAAAGATATGACTGCAGTCGGTGATATATTGGTTGCGGTTGATGAAGTCGGTGCCGGTATCGATGAGATGGTTATTGTTACACAAGGAGCACCAGCGATGCAGGGGGTAGCTGAAAATGAACTGATTCCTGTGGATGCAGTGGTAGTTGGTATTGTGGATAATTTTCAAATTCCAGAATAATTAAGTTGAAAAAATAGTATGAAACAAGAAATCGCTGATAAAGTAAAGACTGCAGGAGTTGTTGGAGCCGGTGGAGCTGGTTTTCCAGCCAACATCAAACTCAATGCCAATGTTAAAAGGATTATTGGAAATGGAGCTTCCTGCGAACCTCTTTTGATGAGCGATCCTTATCTAATGGAACATCAAACTGATTTGGTATTACGAGGTATGCATTTGGCAATGCAGAGTTGTGGTGCCGATAGAGGTACTATTTGTCTTAAAGGAAAACACTCTGCTGCGTTCCAAGTACTTGCAGAGAAAGCTGGAGTAGGAGCATTTGCGGATATTGATGTGTTTAAACTTGGCGATTTTTATCCAGCTGGTGATGAACAGGTACTTGTGCATGAAGTTACCGGGCAGGTTGTACCCGAGGGCGGTATTCCTCTGCAGGTGGGGGCAGTGGTTAGTAATGTGGAAACGCTTATTAATATTGCCCTTGCTGTTGATGATGGGGTTCCGGTTACTGAACGATTTCTGACCGTTACTGGTGCGGTAGCAAGACCACTGATTATGAAAGTTCCGATTGGTTGTTCTACTAAGGAATTAATAGATTTAGCGGGCGGATCTACCATCAGTAATTTTAAGGTGGTATTGGGTGGGCCAATGATGGGTAAAGTTACATCGGATTTGTCTACTCCTATAACCAAGACCTGCAGTGGGATTATCGTTTTGCCAACAGATCATAATGTAGTCTCTGGAAAGACACAAGATCCAGAAAAAGTCAAGCGTATAGCCCGAACAGTTTGTTGCCAATGTTCTCGGTGTACTGATCTTTGTCCGAGGTATTTATTGGGCCACTCACTTGAACCTCACAAAATAATGCGGCAATTAGGATCAGCGGTTCCTTCAGAAGGGATTATGACTAATGCCCTGATTTGCTCAGAGTGCGGTATTTGTGAAAAGTATGCCTGTCCCATGATGATTTCTCCGCGAGAGGTTAATGCTCAGATTAAGCAGGAGCTTTTTGAAAGGCGCATCAAGAGGGAAAACATAGAAAAGGATTATAAACCTTCTGCTTTTCAGGGTTTGCGTAAAATTCCGACAACCAGACTTATGGAACGCTTAAAGATCAAACAGTATGATTGTTACCCTGAATTTTATGAAGGAGAGATATCGCTAACCCAGGTTGTCATTCCTCTTAAACAACATTTGGGTGCGGCATCTTTGGCCATTGTCAAAGTGGGTGACAGAGTTAAAAAAGGTGATCTTATAGGTGATGTGCCGGAAGGTGCATTGAGTGCTAAAGTTCATGCAAGTATTGATGGTGTCGTAACCGCTCTTGGAGAGGCAGTGACCATTATGTCATCAGAAAAAAATTTAGGGGTCTGATTTATGGAATATAGAGCGATTGGTTTAGTTGAGGTAAACAGTGTCGCTAAGGGGATATTGTGTGCTGATTCTATGCTAAAGGCAGCAAATGTAGATTTGATTATGGCTCGTTCCGCCTGCCCTGGTAGATATCTGGCGATGATTACAGGTGATGTTGGTTCGGTCATTAATTCTGTAGATGTGGGGAAAGATGTTGCAGATGAGTTCATAGTGGACTCATTTATTATACCGAATGTTCATTCTTCAGTTTTTCCAGCATTGAGTTGTGTAACACAGGTAAGAGAGATTAGGGCTTTGGGTATCATAGAGACTTACTCCGTAGCTTCTTGTATCATGGCATCCGATGCTGCAGTAAAAGCGGCAGATGTTGATTTAATTGAGATTCGTTGTGCAACTGGTTTGGCTGGCAAGTCCTTTGTGCTTATGACCGGTGATGTGGCATCGGTTAAGTCTGCCGTTGATAATGCGGTTAATATTCAGCAGGATGAAGGTTTGATCCAGTGCTATGAAGTGATTTCATCTCCAAGCATTGAGCTGCATGCGAGTTTGATGTGAATGATGCAATTTCAAAGATTCACAGGATATTGAATCATCCTGAGTGTTGGGATTTCTCTGATTCAGAGACACTTTTTGCTGGTGTTGATATTGGTACATACAAAGTGTGTGTTGTGGTGGTTGATGAAAAAGGTGTACCGCGTGCTGCCGCAATGCGTCGTGCTGAAGTAGTTAGAAGTGGTTTGATAGTTGATTATATTGGTGCTCTAAATATTGTGCGAGAGATTGTGACTGAAATTAGATCCTCAAGTTCTATGCCGGTAGAAAAGGGTGCTACTTCATATCCACCAAATACAGAGTCTGGTAATATTGATACCACTAAATATATCCTAGAGGGGGTAGAGCTGGATGTTCTTAATGTTCTGGATGAACCTGAGGCTGCAAACCTTGTTCTTGAGATAAAAAATGGTGCTATTGTAGATGTTGGTGGCGGAACAACAGGTGTAGCGGTAATTTGTGATGGCAATGTGGTTTATACTGCTGATGAAGCAACTGGGGGAGTGCATTTGACTTTGGCTCTGGCCGGAAGTCTGCAAATTACCTATGAAGCTGCTGAGAAGATTAAATCCGACAGTAAAAGGAATTTAGAAATATTATCCGTTGTACGTCCTGTTATTGAGAAAGTTTCGAGTATAGTTAGTACTTGTTTACACAGTTATGATGAAATTGATGAAATATGTCTGGTTGGAGGTACCTGTGAATTAAACGGGTTAACCGAAATAGTGGGGAAAAATTTGGGTTTACCAACTTTTCGCCCGGAGTTTCCCCAAGTTATTACGCCTTACGGGATAGCTTTATCTTGTTTAGATGTAAACCGAATAAATTAAGAGCATTAATTTTTGCTTGTTTGTTGTTCACTTAATATGCGGTAAAAAAAATTAAATATTGGATGTGGGACAAAAAAATTAATTTTGTCCTGAACTTGTGAATTATTTTGGTAAAGAATGGGGAATAAAAATTCTAGTTAAAAGTATTTATTATGTCAATAAAACTAATATTAAAGCTATTTGTGAGGAAAAGTTATGACTGAGTTAAGGGCCTACTGTTATTTAGATCGTTTACAACCTCAGTTCGCCTCTCTGTTTGCGTGCAAATGTCGTGGATATTTGCCGGTTGAAGGTATGGCCTCGCTTTTCATAGAGGTTGAACCTGGCATTGAGATAACAAGGTTGGTTGATGTTGCATTGAAAGTTACCAATTCACGACCCGGTGAAATGATTGTCGAGAGACGTTATGGGATGCTTGAGATTCACTCTTTTGATCAGGAAGAAGTTTTGCATGCTGGTCAAGTCGTGTTGGATGAACTCGGTCTTAAAGAAGAAGACAGGGTAGCTCCTCGTGTTCTTGCAACAAGTACAATTAATAAAGTTGATCCGTATCAGGCGGTTATTATTAATCGAAATAGTCGGGGAATGCTTGTGCTCGGTGATGATGATCTTTATCTATTGGAGGTTAGCCCTGCTGCTTACTCTCCTATTGCTGCAAATGAGGCTGAAAAGAATTGTGATATCCGGCTGGTTGATCTCAGTTTTTATGGAGCTGCAGGCCGGCTTTATCTGTCAGGCTCAAAATCTGAGATTGAAGCAGCATCCCAGACGGTTGTTGAAGTGATCGAAGGTATAAAAGGTAGAACTTGATTGTTTGAGGGAGGGAGTAATGCAACTGGCTTTAGGTATGGTCGAGACTAAAGGATTAATAGCAGCAATTGAGGCTGCTGATGCTATGGTTAAAGCAGCCAATATTAGGCTTCTTGGGCGGCAAAAAGTAACGGCAGGATTGGTAACCGTTATGGTTGAAGGAGATGTTGGTGCGGTTAAGGCTGCTGTTGATGCCGGTGGTGCAGCTGCGGAGCGAGTTGGGGAAGTTGTTTCATCTCATGTAATACCTAGGCCCCATGGTGATATAGATGGTATTTTACTGAAAGGTGTAGTCGTTGAGAAACAAGTTGTTGCTACAGTCGGAAAACCGCCTTTAAAGCCTCGCAAGAAGAAAAAAACTGCGGGGAAGTGATCCATTGGCAATCACGTATTGAAGAAATGATGCGCTAGTAAAAAGATGCGGGATGGCTGAATGAAAGTTGTTTAATGTATAATGTTGAGATCTAGTTAGCCAATGTAGTTCATGAATTGGAGAAATAAATGGGACGAGTTTTCGTATTCGTACATGATGTCGAAAAGATTATAGCCGAGGGAAAGAGTGAAATTGAACTCCCGGAAGAAGTGCGTTTTACCGATGCAGCTCTAGATCTTATTAAAGAGCGAAAGATAGCGGTCAAATATGTAACCGCCGTAGATGAGTTTTCAGACTCAGCATCAAGTAATGATGAGACATCGGTTGAATCTGCGTCTGAACAGAGTGAAGAAGTTGCAAATGATCTTGTTCATACAGTTGCTACCACATTTTCTGAAGAAGAGTTGGAAGAAATTACTGAACGGGTTATTAAAAGATATAAGCAGCTTAGCCAATGTCGATCGGAAGATCATTTGGAAGATAACGACCCTGAGCCTGCTGTA
>Ga0256913_10001323_pt1 | contig 12759 bp, 9 predicted proteins | sample Axial_MatmetaG_FD_185970 | JGI IMG/M metagenome (GOLD analysis project Ga0256913, IMG submission 185970) | Deep-sea worm associated microbial mat communities from Axial Seamount, Juan de Fuca Ridge, Pacific Ocean - Axial_Mat | ecosystem: Environmental > Aquatic > Marine > Oceanic > Microbial...
TTAATCTTCCAAAATTAGAAAAACCCTCCCAACCATACACACATCTTCCTGGTAAATTTGGAAGGCTTAATCCTTCAAAAAAGAGAAAAATCGTTATTCATTCCTATTTCTCTTCAACGCACCAAAAACAATAAAGGCCTGAGCAGCCGTATAGGTACTCATTACCCAAAGTTCTGATAAGCCTATAGGAGTTACGAATTTGTTAAAGGCTAAGAGTCCATCTGATAAGAGAAAAAGGGCGGCTCCCAAAAGAATATAATGATAGGAAACAGTCGATTTTCTATTTCTGAATATGGCAGTAGCAAATACGGAAAAGAGAACGCCGGCATAAATAGCTATAGCTACCATTAGGATGACAGCTGAATTAGTTTCTAGCAAAGAGGAAAATAAGTAGAACACCAGACTAATAAAGAAAAAGATACCTAAAATAAGATAGAGGAGAATATCTTTTGTTAGTTTAATGGGTTTCGCTATCTCAGGAGCAAAGGCTGTTAAATAGAGAATATGTGCAACGAGAAAAGAACCTAAACCTGCCATAAAGATATTGAAATAGGGCATCAAGAAGCTATCGCCTAGCATGCTGAAAAATAGGGAGGCAATAATGAGACAGTCGTATTTTTGAAATTTCGCATCATAAAGGCTCATATAGATGAAGATGAGGCTGGGCATGAGTAATGGTTTCAAGATATTTTGCAGAGCATCCACATGCAATAATTGTGAGGCGATGACACTGATGCTGAGTAAAACGTAAAAAGCAAAGTATAATTTCTGTTTCATCATAAGAAGGTAAAATTAAAACAAAAGCGGAAGAAAATCAACCGCTTTGTAATACATGCTTATTCTATTATTTTCTTTCGTTCCACCTGTATCACCTTCTTGGTTTCATTATCGTAGACAAGAGCTACGAGTGAAAGGTTTTTTGGAACCCAATCATCACCTAGTTGATAATTTGAAAAGCTAAGGGTTTCTGAAGTCTCGGCGCTATAGTTTGCTGATGGAAGTTCTTCACCCCATGTTCCATTTATGGCAGCCCGAAGTACGTGCATATGCACATAAGCTTCGTCTTCTCCACCCGGAATAATCTGTGGCTTCACGATGCTGTCTTCGGTAATCCATATTTGTAGTGAAGTGGCTTGGTTAATATCTGTGAGAAAGTCCATTTTTATTTCTCCGCTAAGGTTGTTGCCGTATAGATTAGTGGTGATGCCAATACCTATTTGTGGGATCTCTTCAAACTGCTGGGCTACTTTAGCACCCCATTGATCTTTGTCTAAAAGATAATTCCCACTCACGTTAACCTGGTCTACCATACCACTAGGATATGCTTGTACGCCGTAGAAAGTGGCATATTCATTACCTGCTTCGGTTCTAAAGTCATATTCAAAGCCTCCATTGGAAGGAGTGGCGAAAAAGCCTGCATGTATAGCCACTACTATTAAATTGTCTTCGCCATATGCATCTGTTAGATCGTGAGCAAGATCATGAGCTGCCGGACAGTTGACACATTTATGACCAGTGAAGTCTTCCAACAGGACTTTTTTCTCGGTGTTGGGTTTTACTATTTTTTCTTTATAGGGAGCTTCTACTTTATCGCAAGAAGTAAGAGAGAAACCGATGATGACAAAGGCAAATAGAGCTATGATGTTATTTGATGTTTTCATGATTTTATTTTTTGAGATTTAGAAACTGCTGGTAATGGTTATTTTAAACCCATTTGATGAAGGCACTTGTCGACAAACACCGCCAACGCATAAAATACCTTCTCTTTGTCGACCATAGGATAGCAGGACACGGGTGGTTCCTTTGGTATATCCGGCTGAGACAGTGGGGTAATGGAGTTTTTTAAATTCAGTCTCATGAATTTTCCCGGCATCATCAGTAAAGGAAATCCTTCCCTCGCTATTCACATAGTTATATTGATCCATGACGGCAAAGAACCAGGTAGGGGCAAAGTTATATTCCAAAGTAGAAGAGAGCCAATTTCCTTGGTCTTGCTTTGTTAAGAGTTGCGATAACTCCCAACGGATACTATGTTTTCTCTTGAAGCGGTAGGAGAGATCGGTGACCCATACAAAGGCATCAACGGTAGGTTCACCGGGATGGCCTTCTATCACATCCATATTGTACTTGATCATATCGGCTGTGACTATCAAGCGAAAATGTTTATCGATTTTTTTGTCGATTTCTATCCCCATATCTTGGAAATATACCTGATCGCCAATAGATAGGAATTTCGATTCGTATCCCAATGTTCCGGGTTCGCCGATGATATCGGAGTCGGAGGGAAGTGTTTTCTTAATGGAGCGGATATGTGAGAAATTCAGTTCAATCCCCATACCATATTTTCCTCCCAAGGTAGATTTTTTAGCTAAGTGGTAGTTTAGTGTTCCTTGAATGGCCGCCTCCCCATTAGGTTGGGTGGCATAAGGATACATGGCAGACAAACTATAAGCATGGGTCTTGGTGTTTGGTGGTAAGAAATTAATATCTAAGGATTGGCCTGTGACAGCTCTGTCGGATTTAAAACCCATATTGTCGATCCATTTACCACTCACTGACAAGCCAAAGCCTTTTTGTGAATAGGACATGGAAGAGAATAAGCCTTGGCCATCTTTGTAAATATAGTTGTTGATGGCATTAGGGTCGTTGATTTTATGGGCATATTCTGTCAACCAGAAAAAGCCACCATAGGAAAGGTTCATTCGCGATGACCATGACATCACATTCTCGGGCAGTTTATAAATAGGATCTAGATCGGCTTGGTAGCGACTGATTAATCCGCCACCCAAAGTAATCTTTGTTTTGCTATCATTCATTTTCTCGAATACATCATTTAAGAATAGGTCTATATCGCCTCCTCTAATGATACCACGATCGTCTTTCTCATAATGATCCCAAAAATACCTTTGAGTGCCCCAGATGCCTTTGATGGCTATTCCTTTCATGGGGTTTAAAATCACCCTGACTCCGTCAACGGAATTGTCATAACCTAAGGTCCATTCTTCGTAGGCTCTAAAGATCATTCCTGTACCAAATTGTTCGTAGAAATTTCCCACGGTTACATCTACGATACCTGTTTTGTATCTGGCCCATCTATTTGCAAAGCCATGACCTTCCAGTTTATTGTCAAAGCCCGCCATGGGTGGTAGATAGGCTTCGTAGCGTAAACCAGCGGAGAAATTCCCCAGTCGATAAATAATGTTACCAAAGGCATTCATCCTAGCAACTTTCCCATTTATGGTTGAGTCAGTGATGCCTAAATCGCTGTCGGGTTGGTACATTTGGCCGTCGAACTGAAAACTGCCGCTGACTTCACCATATTTATTTGATGACTGTGAGAAGCCTTGGAGTGCAATCAGTAGGAGAGCAATGATGCCCAGACTTAATAGATGTATTTTTTTACGCATGATCGGTTGTTTTTTTTAATGAAAAAGGCCAAGGAAGTGATGGATGTCAATTCAATAGCCTTTATAAAAAAATCAAAGTTTAATATTAATGTTTTTCGTTGATGGCTTCGCCATTTTTGACCTTTCTGATGATGTCAATAAGGTCTAATTCAGCGCCTTCTGAAAATGAAGTATGTTGCCATACAATGTTTTTATCTCCATCAAGAACAAAGGTATGCGGAATCATATTCACATTCATAGCTCTTTTAAAATCGCCATTGGGATCGAGTAGGACTTCGTAATCCCAGCCTTTTCCGTTTACGAGAGGACCAACTTTAGCAGTAGAACGAGCATCATCAATGGAGATGGCGTAGATCTTAACTCCTGTTTCTTCTTGCCAATCTTCGTATACATCGGCTATGGTTGTGAGCTCTTTGATGCACGGATGACACCATAAAGCCCAAAAGCTGATGATAATTGGGTTTCCGTCATTTTCTATCTCAGAAGTGTTAAAGGTTTCGCCTGTGATGGTTTTGACACTGACATTAGGTAATGTTTTGACTCTCGCTTCTTGTGCCATTATTGAAATGGAAAAAAGAAAAAGTGCCATAAGGATGTTTAACTTCTTCATAATGAATTTTATACTTGTTATTTGTGTTGAGGTACATCTCATACCAACTAAACATCTAACTAATTAATTTCATGATCCATCAGTTGGAAATTCAATTGATATAAAAACAATCTCTTGTTAATGGTTGCGCAAGTTTACAACAATTTTTACTAATAAATAAAAAGTTTTTAAAATAATTTACAAAGAATTAAGTAATTCATGTTGTTTTTTGCAAAGATTTTGTTTTCTGTTACAAAAATAACCAAAATGATACCACAATTACTAAGATTGGGATGCTTTTGTTTGGTGAAAGACCAAATAGGTAATGAGCCACGACAATAAGCTCTCTGCACCTTGGTTTCTATTGACGCCATAGCGATGCAATCCATCGCCACAGCCCTTGGTTTCTTCATCGTAAAGAGGCACATAAACATCATTATTTCCCAAGAACCAAGTATAGCAACTCTTGATGGTTTTAAGATGCTGTTGTTGTTTGGTTATTTCAAAGGCTTTTTGAGCAGCAAGAGCCATGGACATGGTATCGATGGCTTGTTGTGAGAATTGAGATCTTTCCTCACCTCGTCGCCACCATTCTTCATTACCAATAAGAGATAGTTTCCCGTCAATAAGTGTTGCTTTTTCTAAGAATCTGAGACTCTCAATGGCCGTGTCGATAAAAATGGGTTTCTTTAGACTCTCACCGGCATGTAATAGTGCCAGAGGTAAAATTCCATTATCATAACTCAGCAAATCCTCATACCAATGCCATTCACCCGTTTTATTTGTTGTATAGGCGTTGTATAAATGAACTGAAAGTTGAAATAAATGATCTTTTACTTCCTGATGATGAGGATTTGTTTGAAGATACCAGCTCATGCCAATAATAGTATTGGCGACCCCTCTAAGAGATTTTAAGCTTGTAAATAGGCCAATGCTGCTACTGAATAGTTCAATAGCGAATTCTTTATACATATTATTGGGAGCATGCGAGGCCAAGTATCCCAAAGCCCACACTGACCTGCCAAAAGCATCTTCGGAGCCTACCTCTTCCAATTTCCTACGGCTGTAATCCAATAGATTTACATAGCTGTTATTATTGTTTTTAGTAAAGTTCAAGAAGCTGAGGAATTTGTCAATATAGGATAAGTCTTTTTGACTTTTGGTTTGTTCATAATGCATGGTGGCAAAAAGCAGTGCCCGGGCATTATCGTCGGTGCAATAGCCTTGCTCATAGTTGGGGAATATATAGCGCGCATGTTGTAACAAGCCAAAATCATCAGTTAGTCGATCTAGGTGTATGGTTGATAGCTGAGGCTCGCATGATAGTAGTATTTCATTGATATCAATAGCATGATTATCTTTTTCTGTTACTAGCTCTGCAATTACCTGATAATATGCTTCTCCAATTTTGGGCCAGGTTATCGATTGTCCATAAGTAAAAGCCGCATCTTGATATTTTTTTAATAGTCTTGGGTCGGTTACTAATTTTTGAAGTTGTTTGCTAAGTGCTTCAGAGTTGTTAAAAGGAAATAAAAGGCCTCTGTCATTTGCCAATAACTCGGAGGCATGCCAATAGGGAGTTGAAACCACAGCTGCACCAGAAGCCACCGCATAGCATAAAGTACCGCTGGTGATTTGGTTTTCGTTGAGGTAGGGTGTGATGTAAATATCGGCAGCGGATAAGTGGCTGCTTAAGTCTTCTTCTGTGGCATATTGATCCAGAAATTCGACATGATCAGCAATTTGTAAGTCTTCAGCTAAGGTTTGAAGAGATTTACGATAAGATTCACCCTCGTGTTCTACTACATGTGGATGGGTTTTTCCTAAGATGGTATATACCACGTTTGGATTTTGTTTCACCACTTCCGGGAGGGCTCGTATGGCTGTTTCTATGCCTTTACTTCTACCTAAAAGACCAAAAGTTAGGATGCTCATCCTGTTCTCCCAGTCTAGCTTTCTCTTTGCATCTTCTTTCTTTCCTTCCTTAAAAACTGGAGTTCCATGCTCGATGACCTTAATCTTATCCTCTGAAATTTTATATATATCTTTTAAAAAATGAGTCGCCAATTGGCTCATTACAAATATTTTATTTGCTACTATTCCCATAGCATATAATATTTGTCTTTGATAGAAGTCCGGTTCTTTGAGGACGGTATGCAAAGTGACGGCTATGGGGATATGTATTTTCGCTAAAAACTGCATCACATAAATTCCGCTTACGCCACCAAATATTCCATATTCGTGTTGGATATGGCAATAATCGAAACCATGGTTGTTGATATAGTCGATGGCTGCCTCATAATCTGACATCTCATGCTGGCGAATTCCCATCTTCACGATATCGGGATATGGATATCCTTCATCTTGGTCGTTCATGGCAAAGACTTCAATCTGCAAATCAATTTGGGGATGTGATTTTTGTACACTAAATAATGATTGGATGAAATTCTCAGTAAATGTGGCGATGCCACATTTCCTTGGCGGATAGTTTCCTATGACAGCGATTTTCATAGCGCATGGTTTTGTCCTCTATGTGAGGTGGTTTTTTAATAAAAGTTCTTGCAGTTAATAAGCCCTCGGGGATTATGATGAAATAATATGACTGGAATTGATGCACTTATTTTGTGTGATAACGAGGTGAAAAACCATAGGATAGTAGAGTTATGGTGAGGTTTTTAACGAAGTTAGCATGCAAAAGAACGAGTCAAAACTGTCAGGTTATTTTCTCACGATTCCATAACTGATACTAACAAATATAATAAAAAACATGGACAAATGCAATTATTTATCTAATATTAAAATCTCTACTCTTCTGTTGGCAATTCTTTGCATTTCATTGCGCTCATATTGATAGATTTTTTTTGAGGAGCCAAAGCCTTTGTAGGATAAGCGCTCGGCTGAGATGCCATTATTAATCAGATATTGGTAGATTTCTTTTGCTCTGTTTATTGATAGGTTGTTGGTTCTTGTGTCTTTATCAAAGCCATCTGTATCGCCATATTGGCAGCAAATATGACCTTGGATTTCAATTTTAAGTTTGGGTTGAGTCTGAAGTATATGGAGTAGCTCTTGAAGCTCCGGTTCTGATTGAGGTAAAGGGAAATGGCTGCCGGGATAGAAGTGAATATTCTTCACAATAAGTTGATCGCCTGATTTTGCTTCTTTTACCTGTTCAATTAAACTGATCTCTTTCTCCTTGGCTTTTGGTTGCTGTATTGGATTGCTTACCGGGTTTGTCTTATTAATTGTGTAGATGATATCTACTCTTCTGAAGCTGGAATCTTCTTTGGTGGAATTCTTGCATTGTTCTTCTCCATAGCCTTTTACGAGATCTATTTGTTGTATAGGCACCTGCTGATTGATCAGATAAAAATAAACACGGTAGGCTCTTTTAATGGATAATTGCCTATTGTATTGGGAGCTGGCAGGAGCATCGGCAAATCCAAATATTTTTAGCTTTTGTAAAGATGAAAATGGGAGTTTCTCTAGTTTCTCAAGATGATATGGGTTTAAATTTGATTCGTTGGTTTGGTAGAAAAGATGTAGAGTATCCTCTTGGCTAAATGCCATGAAGCTAAGAAAGCTGAGTATGAAGAGGGCGAATAATTTTTTCATAATATTGATTTGATGCATAAAAAGGAGCTATGGTTTTTTATTTTTTCGTGCTCTCTTTTCTTTAAAGAAATCTTTCTCTGCAATATATATCCGTAATTTCTATTTCTTGTTCTTGATGTACTTTGTTTTTGATGTCGTTGAGTTCATTAGTTGTATAGGTGAATTCGGCAATTAGATTTTCTTTGGTGGGTCTTTTAAAAAATATTTGCGCTGATTTATCCCAGACTACAAAATCATCCCTTATTTCTACAATGCTTTGATAGATTGATATTTGTATTATTTCCTGAATTTATCTCTACCCTAAAAAATGATTATTTTAAGTGATTACAGACTTCTTTGATTCTTGCAGCCGCTTTTTTGAGTATCTCTTCGGAGGTGGCATAGGAAAAGCGAACACAACGTGGATCGCCAAATGCTTCTCCGGTAACCAAGGCTACATTGGCCTTGTTGAGGATGTATAAAACCAGGTCGGTGGCTGTTTTGATGGTGGTTTCTCCATCGGATTTGCCAAAGAAATATTCTACATTGGGGAATAGATAAAAAGCTCCTTGTGGAATATTTGTTTTGAATCCGGGGATGTCGTTCAGCAGGGAGATAAATAGGTCGCGACGATGGCGGAAAGCTTTGACCATGTTCAGGATGTCTTCGTTGATATTTGGATCGGCTGCAAATGCACTGATGCCGGCTCTTTGAGCAATGGTATTGGTTCCTGAGGTGGTTTGTCCTTGTAACTTAATACAGGCATTGGCAATTTCCACCGGGCCGGCCATAAAGCCCAAACGCCAGCCTGTCATGGCAAAACCTTTAGAGACACCATTGATGATTACCACCTGGTCTCTCACTTCTTCAAATTGAGAGATGCTCTCATGATGGCTGTCGAAGTTGATATATTCGTATATTTCATCGCTAATGATGACCAACTCGGGGTGATTTTTTAAGGTGTTGGCCAAAGCTTGTAATTCTTCTTTATTGTATACTGTCCCGGTGGGATTACATGGCGATGAAAAAATAATGGCCTTGGTTTTTTCTGTTATGGCCTGCTCTATCTTTTCAGGGCTTACTTTAAAATCATTGGTAATGTCAGTGGTGACGATTTTAGTCAGGCCACCGGCTAATTTGACCATATCGGAATAGGAGACCCAGTAAGGGGCTGGGATGATAACTTCGTCACCGGGATTCAATATGCATGAAAATACATTGCTGATAGATTGCTTAGCTCCGGTAGATACGACTATCTGGTTAACAGAATATTCCACTCCATTATCTCGTTTCAGCTTCTTGGAAATCATTTCTCTCAAGGGAATATATCCGGCAACAGGTGGATAATGAGTATAGTTCTCATCAATCGCTTTCTTAGCTGCATCCTTAATGAATTGAGGAGTGTTGAAATCGGGTTCACCAATACTCAGATTGATAATATCTTTGCCTTCAGCTTTTAGCTCCCTGCTTAGTTTGGTCATGGCTAGTGTAGCAGACTCTTCCAGTTGATTGATTTTATTTGAAATGATTCCCATAGTTCATCTGTTTTTATCGCAGCAAAAATAGTTTTTTGTTATCGAATTATCAAACGTGATATTCTAAATGTTGGCCAGTGGATTACTGAATTACATTGGCAGCTTATTGTGTATATAGCCATAAAACAAAAAAAGGCTACTCATCCCCCGATAGCAGCCTTTACAAAATTGATTTTACTTCTCTCTTGTGGTTTTAAAGATTGTTATCAAACTCAAACCACTTTTTCACTAGCTCAATTTTATCTTTTGTTTCTTTTTGATGTTTAAACTCATTGTTATGGGGATTATAGATATAGTCTTTCTCCCATTCTTTGTGATGAGTAGAAATTTCTTGTAAACCCTTAGCAACGATTTGTAATTCTTCGTTGGTCATGCTTGGGTGTAATGAAAGGCGGATCCAACCCGGCTTGGATGATAAATCGCCGTGGCTAATTTTTTCTACAATAGCTTTTGATTTTTCAGGGGTGATACCCATTAAGAAATGGCCATAGGTGCCGGCACAAGCACAGCCTCCTCTTACTTGCACACCAAATCTATCATTCAACATTTTAACGGCTAAATTATAATGGACATCTTCCATATAGAAAGAAATGATTCCCATGCGATCCTGAATATGATCAGATAGGATTTTTAATCCCGGTATGGGAGTGAGCAGGCGAAAGGCCTCTTTAACCAGTTGTTTCTCTCTGGTTCTCATCTTCTCCACACCTATTTGCTCCTTTAGCTTAATAGCCAATGCGATTCTGATGGCTTGTAAAAATCCCGGTGTTCCTCCATCTTCGCGGAGCTCTATGTCGTCCAGATATTGATAACCGCCCCAAGGGTTGGTCCAAGCTACTGTTCCGCCACCAGGATTGTCAGGTGTAGAATTACTGTACAAGTTTTTGTTAAATAATAAAACACCACTACTACCGGGGCCACCAAGGAATTTATGTGGTGAGAAGAAAATTGCATCTAAGGCTTCGTCAGGGTCGTTAGGATGCATATTCATGGACTCGTATGGGGCATTGGCAGCAAAATCCACAAAACATAAGCCTTTGTTTTGATGCATGATCTTTGCCAAGAGATGATAATCAGTATGTACACCGGTTACATTGGAACAGGCAGAAAAGCTTCCTATTTTATATTTTCTGTTTTTGTATTTCTTAAGCTGTAGCTTGAGCTCTTCGGGGTTGACAGTGAGATCAGGATTAGGCTCGAGTACATGGACATCGGCATTGGTTTCCAGCCAGTTGGTTTGGTTGGAGTGGTGTTCCATATGCGTGATAAAGACGATAGGTCTGTCTTCTTCTTTTAGAACGACTTGTTTGTCTTTACCATAGGTGCGCATTCCAAGTATTCTTTGGAATTTATTAATCACGCCTGTCATGCCATTGCCATTGGTAATCAATACATCATTATCATTGGCATTCACGTGATTTTTAATAATTTGATGAGCCCAATGATATGATTTCGTCATCAAGGTTCCGGTTTCGCTGGTTTCGGTATGTGTATTTGCTACCCATGGTCCAAATTGCTCTTGCATTTTTTTCTCGATGGGCAGATATAAGCGTCCGCTAGCGATCCAATCAGCGTAAATAATGCGCTTTTCGCCGTAGGGCGATTGCATCATTTGATGATAACCTATAATATTCCTTCGATATTTATCAAAGTATTTCTCCATTCTTTACTTTTTAGAATTTGGCTAATTCTGACAAAGATTCAAAAATAATTTACAAAGTTTGTGTGTCATTCGTAAATACTTTGCAAATATAGGTAATTTTTTCATTTTTTTATGCAAAGTTATTTTTGAGTAGTGGTGGAGATTTAGTTTTTAATAATTATAAATTACTTTTGCCGGCATGTGTTGTTGTAATTTAAAGAAAGTTAATTGATTAGAAGTTGAATGAAGAAATATGAAGGAGGAATAGTTGGTATTAATCGTGCTTAAAACGAGAGGAAAATCGCAAGTTGGCCTATTGTTTTATTAAAATAGCCTCAATAAATCGATCTTTTCCGTGCATATCCCGGATGATTTGGATTTGATGGAAATTAAAACTTTGGAGTAAATCTACTATTTCTCTGGCCTTATTCTCATTAATTTCGAAATATAAACGTCCTTCAGGTTTTAATCTTTTAGATGCAAGAAATCCTATCATTTTATAAAAGACTAAAGCATCATCATCGGCGACATATAAGGCTGAAGCCGGCTCGTAGTTCAAGATGTTTTTATGCATTTGTTTTTTCTCTGATTCCAATACATAAGGAGGATTAGAGATGATGATATCGTAAAACTTCAGTTCGTCCAGAGAAGTATGGAGGATATCTAAAATATGAAAGTTTATCTCAACTTGATGAAGCTCAGCATTTTTTGATGCAAGATTTAGAATGTCTTGATGAATGTCGATAGCCGTATATTGGTGCTGTGGCATTTCTTTGGCCAGGCAGATGGGAATGCAGGCGGTTCCTGTACCAATATCTAAAACGGATAAATTTTGATGTTTTGCTTCTTTATTAATGATATGGCTGACTAGCTCTTCTGTTTCGGAACGAGGGATGAGGGTTGAAGAATTGACGTAGAATTTATGGTTAAGAAAATAGGTATAGCCCAAGATATGCTGTAGTGGTTTGCCTTTCTTTAAATCTTTGATGGCAAAATTAAACTTTAGGAGTTCCGATTCGCTCATGCCTCTTTGTGGATTCAATATATAATCAGTTCTCGATACGTGAAGGTATTCTTGAAATAGATAATATAAAATAGATTTGATCTCTTCGGTTGGGTAGAGATGTTTTAGTTCCGCTAGGGAAAAATCCATCACACTTTTTAATTGATTACTGCCGATTCTCATTTGGCAAAAATATCAAATAATTTGGGGGAGAGGAATGGAATGTGTAAATTCGCTGATTAATTAGAGAATGCTATAAAGCCAAATTTCAGCCTTGCTCAGAATTTAATATTTCATTCTGTTGGTTATCAGATTTATGAGTGTCTTGTAGTTTGCGTTTTTTGTAGACAATGAATCGACTGAAAGGAGCTTACGATCGCAAATTAAATTGACAATTATGAGTCATTCAAACTTTATAGATGAACTCTAAATATCATGGACAGACCAATCATTAATGAATAGATAAAAGGCAAAAATGACTCAAATATATTCTTCTTTAGCAGAATTATCAAAATCCGGCCAGTCGGCTGTACTCTGTATAGTGATGAAGAGCCAGGGCTCAACTCCTCGTAAGGCGGGTTCTAAAATGCTGGTTAATAGTGATGGAAAAATAGAAGGTTCTGTAGGGGGAGGAAAAATAGAGTATCTGGTTATTGAGCAAGCTCTAGAATTGATGAGAGCAGAAACTCCTTTGATAAAGGATTATGATTTGGGTGGTGACTTGGGCATGCAATGTGGTGGTAAAATGACTATTTATTTTGAGCCCATCAATTCAGTACCGCGATTGTTGATTTTTGGTGGCGGACATATTGGTAAGGTTTTGGCAAAAATGGCTCTCAATTATCGTTTTCAAGTTGTTTTGATTGATAATAGAGAAGAAGTGTTTCAACAAAAGGAAGAAGGAATTACCTATATTTTAGATTCCTTTCCACAGGCTTATCAAAATTTGGAGTATCGCGAAGATGATTATATTGTCATTACGACTTATA
>Ga0256913_10001324_pt1 | contig 12756 bp, 9 predicted proteins | sample Axial_MatmetaG_FD_185970 | JGI IMG/M metagenome (GOLD analysis project Ga0256913, IMG submission 185970) | Deep-sea worm associated microbial mat communities from Axial Seamount, Juan de Fuca Ridge, Pacific Ocean - Axial_Mat | ecosystem: Environmental > Aquatic > Marine > Oceanic > Microbial...
TCAAACTTTCTTAGAGAACAATTAATTATTTAAATTCTTTTATGTTGGGTTTTATGGGGTAAACCCTAAAAAAATAGGGACAATAATTAATTATTTTTAAAGCGATTTTTGTAAATCTTTTTTAGGAGAATAATTAGTTATTGAGCCTATTTTTTTAGGGGTGGGGGTGTTGATTGATTTTTTACTCGTAACACCTCTTGTTACTTCCCCCACCTCTTAATAACTTTTTTTTCCCCCATCTCACTCTTTTCTCTCTCTATGAGACGTTTAATCTCTTTAAAATCTTTGGCTGTCGCAAAACAGATGCCCAGTTTACACGCCACATAGCCCTTGTATGGGTGTGATTTTCTAAGGAGAAAGGGGTGGTCAATCTCTTTAAAATTCTCTAAATCTTTTTTTGAACCTTTTAGGGTTACCACTCCTCCCTTTTCTCGTAGTGCCAAGATAACTAGGGTGCTACTCTCTTCGGGACTGCTCTTTAGGAGTTGACCATAGAGTTTAAGCACCCTTTGAGCCTCTTTTCCTAAATCTAACTCATCATGGATATTGGCAAGGGTTAAAAATGAGTTGAGCAATATAGCCAAAGGGGAACTGTAATATTTGTCATCAAAATCTGCTTTTACCTTTGGAAGGGTTTGGCTCATGTACCAAGTGCCGTTATTATTAAAAAGTTTTTTGGCTTGGTGTGCTAGGAGTGTGGCTTTTTTGAGATATTTTTTATCTAAAGTGACCTGATGTGCTGTGAGGAGTGTATCGACCAGATAGGCGTAATCTTCTAGCTGTCCGTGTTGTGTTGGTTTTGTGCCTAAGAGGGTCTGATGATAGAGCCTTTTACCATCCCACATGAGTTCTATTAAACTCTTTAATCTCCTATTTGCGATGGTTGAATAACTGCTATCATACTGAGAAATGATATAGAGTGATTTTACCATCATGGCATTCCAAGAGGTGATGATTTTTTTGTCTAAGAATGGGAAGTTTCGGGCTTTACGAAGCTTTTTTAAATAGTTATTCACATCTGAAATTCTCTTATGAGGAGTGAGTTCCACAGAGATATTCACATGTGAAAGTTCTCCATCTAGGTTGCCCAAATCCTCAATGTTTAGATACGCCAATATCTCCTCTGCCTCCTCTTGGCTAAAGTTCTCTTTTTTCTGTAATCCCTCTAAAATTTCATCATACATATAGGTAAAATATAGCCCTTCTAACCCCTCTTTACCCACACTGTCACTGGCTGAGTAGTAGTGTCCATCCTCTTGGTAGTGTCGCTCCATCTCATCAACCGTTGCTTTGGCGATATTGAAGAGATAGCTATCGTTAGTTATCCTATACATCTCCAAATATTGAGGAGTTAACTGTGCATTGACATAGAGAAGTTTTTGAAAATGTGGAATCGTCCATGTTTTATTGGAATAGCGAAAAAATCCACCCTCTATCTGGTCATAGACTCCCCGTTTTGACATCGTCAAGAGTGTATCTTTTGCCATTTTTAGTGCATTCTTATCGCCATTTATCTGATATATTTTTAAAAGTAGCTCTATTTTTGACGCTTCGGGAAATTTGGTATTGGCTGTAGAGAAACCACTGTTTTCTACATCATACTGCTTGGATATATTGCTCATTGACTGTTTGATAATTGCTGTTAGTTTTAAACGCTCCACAGAGGGTTTAGGTGGTGCGTTTAACCTCTCTTTGGCGAGTGAAAATCTCTCCATCTCTGCTTTTAATTTTGATTTATCTTGGTAGAGTTTTCCTAGTCGTGTGGTTAAGGTGGTGATATTTTCCATCCCACCATATGCACCCCTTGGCATATAGGTGGTGATAAAAAAAGGCTCTAGTGTTGGGGTTAAAAAAACAGAGAGCGGCCACCCACCTCTTTTTCCCTTGTAGGCTCGAAAGAGATTTTGGTACTTTTTGTCGATATTGGGGAACTCCTCTTTATCCACTTTTATGGAGATAAAATACTCATTGAGTATATCTGCTACATCTTGATGCTCAAAACTTTCCTCCTCCATCACATGACACCAGTGACAGGTACTGTAACCGATAGAGAGAAGAATGGGTTTATCCTCTTTTTTTGCCAGTTTTAAAGTGGCTTCATTCCATGCGTACCAGTTTACAGGGTTATGTGCATGGCGTAGTAGATAGGGTGAACTCTCCTTGATTAGGGCATTCTCTTGGGCAAGAAGCAGTGAAAAAGTTAACATGAACAGAGGTATAAATCGAAGCAAAAATATCCTTTTTTAAATAGTATAGCAGAGATTTTTTTTAATATACTTACATAATCTAGTTCATTAATACTTATAATAATTATATATTTTATTTATAAAAATAGAAAAATTACACGATTGTTACACAAATGATTTCTATACTTGCAACACATCAAAACATAAAAAGGTATCGAAATGACACAATTTACAAAACTAGCAGTATCAACACTATTGGGTATGGCAATCATGACAACATTCGCTTCAGCAGACGCGGCAAAGGGACAAAAACTTTACCAAAAGAAACTCAAAGCACCTTGTGGAATGACAGGTGGGGATTTTGCAGCAAAACACTCTCAAGATGAGTGGAAAGAGATTAATGATGGTGGAAAAATGGCTGACGAAATAAGTGCAATATGTGGTGGAGCGACCATTAAAGATAAACTTCTTCCATTTATCTATGAGTTTGCTGATGAGTTTGCTAATGATTCAGGAAATGTTCCAAGCTGTTAATTCCAACCCTACTTCCCTCTCTCCTTTCAGAGGGAAGCCTAATTTTAATTTTTTATAAAAAACTCCCCTTAATTTTCAATTTCTTACTTCATGACTCTATTTGATACATCTATAGAACTTATAATAAATATAATTTATATTAATAGAAATATAACCAATCGCTTGTTACAATAGTTTAAAATTACAAAAGAGGAAGTCGTATGAAAAAAATTCTATTATCCACAGCAGTTATTATCTCGTTGGGAGCTACTACTGTGATGGCAGATGAAAAAAAAGCTGATGAGAATTTGGACAAAAAAGTTGCAAAACTGGCAAAACAGGTCAAAAGTCTCAATAAAAAATTAAATAAAGTAAAAGCACATGATGCTTATGACAATATTAAGTTTAGTGCCGACTTTAGAAATACTTATGACAATATTGAGTATACCTACAATGACTACAAATACAAAGGTAAAGATTTATCAGGGACTTCAGCAGAGAACAATGCACTTATGACGAGTCGTTTACTTTTAAATATGAAATCTGCACCAACAAAATATCTCTCTTTTCAAGGTCAAATTGTAGCCTATAGTAACTGGGGGGCACATCTACAGTATGAAGATCCATCAATGAAAAGTTGGGCAGGTTCATCAAAATCTACCGATACAGTTTTTAGAGTCAGAAGAGCATATTTCATCTACTCTAATAAGATGCTAGAGGGTAAGCTACCATACTCTTTTAGTATTGGTAGAAGAGCCGCAAGTGATGGTTTTTTGGCAGACCACAGAGAAAACCTGAAAGAGGCAGGTTCTCCTTTGGCACATATTACCAATATGGAAGTTGATGCAGGAATGGTTAAATTTGATACCGAAAAATATCTAACACCTGGCTCTTTTGTTAAGCTTATTTATGGTCGCGCACATGCAGGTGGGATAGAGTCTATGTATGATGCTCATGGATATAAACCCTATGCACAAGAGGATGGAGATCTCAATGAGAATGTTGATTTCTTTGTAACATTGGGTTCTCTCTATAATGATGGTCAATATAATCTTATGGCTCAACACGCTGTAATTTTAAATACAAAGGGTGCAAGAACAGGAACAAAAGTAGGTGCTGATTTACCTGATGGTGCAGGAAAAAATAAATCACTCGATGCAGGAGTCGCTCAACTTACAGCACTCTCACTACAGATAGATGGTGTCGGTAATGAGATAAATGATTTCTTGGATGATACCATTCTATTTGCCTCTGTCGCACAGTCTATATATCAGCCTGATAGTGGAAAACAGCTCTTAGGTTCAGATGATGATGAGACAGGTCACTCTGTATGGGTGGGTGTAACAGTTCCTGATATGATGACGGACAGTGGTAGATTGGGTCTTGAGTACAACCAAGGTTCACAATACTGGACACCAATGACATGGGCAGAGGATACAGCAGTAGGTTCAAAACTGGCAGTAAGAGGGGAAGCCGTTGAGGCGTATTGGAACTTTAACCTCTTTGGAGAGAAGAACTTACCATCTCAAATTAGATACACCCATATTCAACATGACTATACCCCAAATATTAGATGTACTGGTTGGGTTACGCCTAATAAAGTTGATATAGAAGCAGATGATATTAGAGTATCTGTAAGTTACAAGTATTAGAGGAGTATAAAAAAGAGAATAATCTAAGACTAAAAAGCCTTAGATTATTAGGAGGAGGAGAGTTTTTACGCTCTACCTGCCAACATACCATATTGAGTCATTGGTTTAAGTGCGTATACTTTGAGCAACCACCAAATCCATCTCTCTTTTGTCGGGTCAAGAGGCAACAATGCAGCATTTGCACCACTTCCTGTCTTTTTAGAAGCCCAGTTAAACTCTGCTAACATAACTGTACCAATACTAGTAATAAGTGGACATACAGTATAACCTGCGTATTTAGAATTATTATTAATATCTCCACCTTCCATTAGTGTTACAATATTATTAACAACTACTTTGTACTGTTTTCTAGCGCTTCCACCTGTTTTTCCCATCGGAACAGCCGCGATATCACCAAGAGCAAATACATTTTTATATTTCATATGTTGAAGGGTCTCTTTATTTACAGGAACCCATCCTTTTTTAGAACCTAATGGAGAGGTTGCAATCTCTTCAGCTGCTATCATTGGTGGAGTAATATGTAGGAAATCAAACGGTACTTCTACATTCTCATGAGTAGTTTTCATGGCATACTCTTCTAAATCTTCATCCCAAGCACCTTTTACTTTTCCATGCTTATCAAAAGTAGCAATTTTTTTATCTACATCTACTTTAATAAGGTTATGCTTGTAGTTCCATTTGAAATCTCTCTCTTCAAACTGAGTTTTAATCGCTTCATGGTAATCTTTGATACCAAACATTGTTCCACCATTTGGATAGAAAGTAAGCTCTGCATTGTCTCTTGCACCTGCTTCTCTTAATCTAGCATCAGTTAGATACATGATTTTTTTAGGAGCTCCACCACATTTAATTGGTGTATTAGGGTGCGTAAAGACACCTTTTACTTTTTTACCAGATTTTGCATCTGCTATAAATTTTTGCATCTGTGTCCATGTATCTTTTGAACCTTGTTGGAAGTAGATAGAGGCGATACCATTTTGCCCAACTACTTTAGAGACAGGAGAGTGGTCACCAAGAGAGGTAATAGTTTGGTCAATACCAAGACCTTCTATTTTTGAAAAGTCAAGTTTTACACCAGCAGCGACAACAAGAAAATCATACTTAACACTCTGTCCACCAGCTGTCTTGACCGTATTGTTATCTGGGTCAAACTCTACTGCTTTATCTTTGATAATAGTTACACCATCTGGTACGAAATCAGCTGTATTATATTGTAGTGCATCTATCTCCCAAATACCACCACCAACTAGCGTTTGACCTGGTTGATAAGAGGTTGAGATATCACCTGGTTCAATAATTGTAATATCTGGATTGTCCAAAGTATTTGCAAATCTTGCAGCTGTAGACATACCAGCTAAACCACCACCAATAATTAAAATTTTTCCTTTTGCACTACTGGCTTGAATTTCTGTTGTTGCACCTGATGCCATTAGAGCAGTTGTACCACCCACACCAAATATTTTTAATGCATCTCTTCGAGAGATACCTTCACCTTTAAAATGTGCATCAATAATTTCCATGCCTTCATTCATCATCTTTTTATCCACAATGTCTCCTTAAAAATCAATTTTGTACTACTATTCTACATTAAAAATTTAAAATTTAAAAGAAAAAGAGTGTTTTCATTAAAGTTTTTTATTATTATAGCCAAATATTATCACAGTTATAGTGTCCTATCTACCATCAACTGTAACGAAATACGGTTATTATAGTGATTTTCACTAATGTTATAAACTACTGATATCTGTTCTCCCAATTGAAATAACTCTTTTGTTTTAAAGAGTACGGCTTGTTGAATGACACCTTGATGTGAAAAAGTAAAACGACGATGCTCTTTCTCTTTTCCCATATCTCTAACATCTTCTATAATCACATTGTGGGTAATAAATTTAGGTTTTGCATTTTTTTGCCCATAAGGTTCATACTGTTTCATTATATTCATCAAGTTAAAATCTATATGTGAAAAACTAAGCTCTCCTAAAATATCAGGGTCAATAATATCTTCATTATAATTTTGGGCTAAATAGTTCTCTTGGAGTCTTTTTTTAAATGGTTGAAAATTTTCAACAGGTAAACTAAGCCCAACAGCAGCATGATGTCCTCCAAATTTTGTAAGTAAATCTCGACACCCATCTGTAACTTTAAAAAGATTACAAGCATGAAAACTTCGACCACTTCCTTTGAGCTCACCATCTTCACTTCTGGTAAGTACTATGGTAGGCTTCTCATAGACCCTTCCCACACGAGCAGCAACAATCCCTACCACTCCCTCATGCCAATTCTCTCCTCTAACTACAATCACTTTGTCATTGGGATTAACTTGGCGTAGTGCCTCATCTGTAATTTTTTGCTCTATTGATTTTCTCTCATTATTAAGCTCAACCAACCTATCCAAACGCACTCGCGCATCATAAATATTGGTACTCATTAAAAACTCAACTGCCCATTTAGCATCATCCATTCTTCCTGCACTATTAAGAACAGGAGCTATTTGAAAACCGATATCTTCTGCATTAAAAATCTCTTTATCTAATTTTTCTTTAAATGTTTTTATCGAAGGTAAATTAGAATGGCTAAGTATTTTAAGCCCTGAGATAACCATCGCTCTATTGATGTGCTGTAGAGGCATCATATCAGCAATAATGGCTATAGATACCAACCCTATATATGATTTGGTATCTACTTTACTACTTAGAGCTTTATTGAGTGAAGCGATAAGATACCAAGCGATTTGAGCACCACAAATCTCATCATACGGAAAGGTACAATCCTCTTGTTTTTGGTCAATTATTGCATATGCGTCGGGGAGTATTTTTGGTAAAAGATGGTGGTCGGTAATGATTAATTCTATATTGTGTTGTTGACATAATTTAGATGCTTCAACAGCACTAATACCATTATCTACGGTAATTGCTAGATCATACTCAGCAATACGAGGAATAATATTGGCAGAGAGTCCGTAACCGTCTTTAAAACGGTTAGGGATTATCCACTCTAAGGTTACCCCTATCTCATCAAAAAAAAGCTTCATAAGCGTTGTAGAGACAACCCCGTCTACATCATAATCTCCTATCAGGACTATTTTTTCTCCTCTATGTATTGCTTGAACAATTCGATGTGTAGCTTTTTCCATGTCTTTAAACATAGAAGGATGAGGAAGATTGGAAAGAGATAGAAATCCCTCTTTTTTAAAGCGAGATTTTATCTTCTGTTCTATCTGGATTGGAGTTATTTTTGTATAAGGCATGGTATCTATTTTATCAAAAAACTTACGATTTTTTATCTAAAGCTGTTTTAACAAAAGATAAAATAGCAGGATTAGGACTTTGAAGTCTTGAGGTAAATTCAGGGTGAAACTGAACTCCTAAAAACCAAGGATGATTTGGAATCTCTACAGCTTCTATTAGTCCATTGGACTCTCCTGTAATCTCCATGCCATTAAGCTCTAAAGCTTCTCTATAGGTCGGATTTGCTTCATATCTGTGTCTGTGTCGCTCAAATATTGTTGAAGCTCCATAGGCTTCTCTTAAAAATGAACCCTCTTTGGTGTTACACTCATACTCTCCTAAACGCATGGTACCTCCCAGTGGAGAAGTAGTAGTTCGTAACTGTTTTGCTCCTGTTGCATCTATAAATTCATCAATTAAAAAAATAATAGGCTCTTTGGTATTCTCATCGTGTTCAATAGATGTTGCATCTTTGATTCCCAATACATTTCGAGAAAATTCTATCATTGCCAGTTGCATTCCTAAACATATTCCTAAAAATGGTATTCTATTTTCTCGTGCATATTGAATGGTCTCTATTTTACCTTCAATTCCACGTTCACCAAATCCACCTGCAACCAAAACTCCATCACAATCAACCAAATATTTTTTGGCTCCATTATTTTGAACTTTTTCACTATCTACCCACGTTATTTTTACTTCTGCATCAAGATGAGCCCCTGTATGAATCAGTGCTTCCGTTAGTGATTTATAAGACTCTTTTAAGTCCAGATACTTTCCAACAAAAGCGATGGTCACTTTTCTCTTTGGTTCAATAATTTTAGAGACCAAATCTGTCCATAATTGCATTTTAGGTTTAAGTTCACCCAATTCCAATTGTTTGGCAATAGGGTTAAGAATATCTTGTGCCATAAAATTAAGAGGTACTTCATAAATAGTAGGAGCATCTATCGCTTCAATAACAGAGGCTCTCTCAACATCACAAGTATAGGCAATTTTATTTTTAATCTCTGTTGGAATACGTGTTTCACTTCTTAAAATAAGCATTTGAGGAGTAATCCCAATACGTCGTAACTCTTGAACAGAGTGTTGTGTTGGTTTGGTTTTAATCTCTCCTGCGGTGCGAATATAAGGAAGTAGGGTTACATGAATATTCATCACATTACTTAGACCAAACTCATGCTTCATCTGCCTAATACTTTCAAGAAAAGGCATCCCCTCCATATCTCCTGTGGTTCCACCAAGCTCAACGATTAAAATCTCTTTACTCTCTCCTGCTTTAACAATACGTTCTTTAATCTCATTGGTAATATGGGGAACAATTTGTATTGTTTTTCCTAAATATTTCCCTTTTCTCTCATTTTCAATAACTGTTTTATAGATTAATCCTGTGGTAAAGTTATTGTCTTGGGTTAAAGCGGTGTTTAAAAAACGCTCATAGTGTCCCAAATCTAAGTCGGTTTCTGCTCCATCTTTGGTTACAAAAACTTCACCATGCTCTAAAGGAGACATTGTACCAGGGTCAACGTTGATATAGGGATCAAGTTTAAGTACTCCTACACGCATTCCAGCGTGTTTTAGCAGTGTTCCAATACTAGCAGCCGTTATCCCTTTTCCAAGAGAACTAAGCACTCCACCTGTTACAAAAATATATTTGGTCTGTTTGTTTGACATTTATAAAATCCCTCTGTTAAATAATAATTGGCATTATAACTGTTATAAATTTTGTATCCTTTAAAACGAAGGGCAATGTTGGTTCATTTAGTAAAATTTCAAACTCATCACTCTCAACTTGAGAAATAAAATCAAGCATATATCTACTATTAACATTTAAATCAAATTGATTTTCTAAGCCTGTATTTAAGAGTAGTTCTGTTTTTGCTTCAATGTTATCTGAAGCAAGTGAATTAAAAATAATAGTATTTTTTAAAAATGATATTTTAATCTCTTGTGAAATGGTGGTAATCATTTTAATTGCATCGAGCATCTCTTTTTTTGGCAAGGTTATATTGTATTTTGACTCTTTTGGAATAATACGCTCATAATTGGGAAAATTTCCATTGATTAAGCGTGTAAAGAAATAGTAATTTTGATTTTGGATAATTAGATTGGTTTGGTCATAATAAATATCTATTGTGTCCATAAAAAGTTTCTGAATCTCCATAATTGCTTTTTTAGGAATAATAAGAGAAAGTTCATTTTCAGAGATGTTATTAATTGAGGAGATAGATAACCTGCGTGTATCTGTACCGACAAGTTCCGTTTTATTGCTTTTAATATTTAGTAATGCACCATTAAGTTCAAACTTTGGATTACTGCTGTCTATAGAGGAGGATATATTTTTAAGTGCTTTAATCAAAGAGATAGAGTCTAATGATATTTGAGATTTATTTTCTACTACAGGAAAAATTGGATAATTAGCAAAGTTAAAAATAGGAAGTTTAAATTTAGACTTGTTTTGCTTTATAAGCAAGTTATCCTCTATCTTCTCTAAAGTAATCTCGTCATCTTTTAGAATACGAATTATATCTAAAAGTTTTTTACCATTTGCTGTTACTGTACCTTCATACTCAATATTTATATTTTTAGTGTGAACTAAAAGACCTATCTCTGAATCAGTAGCTTTAATTAATACTCTGTTGTTTTTTGCCTCTATAAAAACGTGAGATGTAATTTGACTGGCATCTTTCTTTTCCAAGAAAGGTTGTAGGTTAATGAGTATGGATTCTAGTAGTTGTTTCGTCACATGTATTTTCATTTTTTTTTCTCCTTTATTTTATATATATAAGTAGTAGTAGTAGTAGGTCTATGTGAATAAGTGAATAACTATGCTGAGGCATTATATTGTGGGATTTACCCTCTGACCTAACTTTGCAACTTTATTCACATCTTTTCACATGTGGAAGTATAACTTTATTTTAATCAATCTGAGATGTATTGTAATTTATTTTATTTGAGAGCTCTTCTAGTTGTACATTAAAGTTCTCATCGTTCTTTATAATCTCAGCAATTTTCTTCATTGCGTGGCTTACTGCTGTGTGATCTCGCATCCCAAAATAGACTGCAATCTGAGGCATTGAGTTGGGCGTTAAGTTTCGAGCCAAATAGATAGAGATACGTCGTGCATTTACGACGTCTCGTGTCCGTTTTTTTGATTTAATATCTGAAAGTTTTACATTTAGCTCTTTTGAAACCATTTTGACAATGTCATCTATACTAATATTTGCTTGTTTTTCAGCAAGTTGCTCTTTAATAACATTTTGAGCAAAATTTAGGGTAAGTGCTTGGTTCATCATAATACTATAAGCGTTTAACTTAATAATTGCACCCTCTATTTCACGTATGTTATTTCCCATGTTTGAGGCGATAAAGTTAATAATCTCATTATTTAGCTTGATTCCGTCTATCTCACACTTCTTTTGTATAATGGCTATCTTAGTTTCAAGCTCAGGGGGTTGTATATCTGCCATCAATCCCCACTCAAATCGGCTCCGTAGCCTATCTACTAGCCCTGCAATCTTGTTAGGTTGTCTGTCCGAGGTGATGATAATCTGTTTTTTTGCTTGATGAAGCTCATTAAAGGTGTGAAAAAACTCCTCTTGTGTCTGCTCTTTTCGGGATAGAAACTGAATGTCATCAATAATAAGCACATCACACTCTCTAAAGTGTTCTCTAAATCTGTCCATTGTTTGCGAACGAAGATGTGAGGTGAATTTGTTCATAAACTGCTCAAATGTGGTATATATGACCTTTTTTCCTTGACCAATTTGATAGTTTCCTATCGCTTGGATGAGGTGTGTTTTGCCCAATCCAACTCCACCATAGAGGAAAAGAGGATTATAGAGTGCTCCTGGTTTTTCAGCAACACTCTTTGCTGTGGTATAGGCAAACTGATTGGAACTCCCAATAATAAAGCTTTCAAAAGTAAAAGAGGGATTAAGGAGGGTGCTTTTACTGCCACTTTTATACTCCGATTCGACTATTTGTGTTTGTGAGGTAGATTTTTTTTCTCTCTCTTTTTTAACAGAGATGATAATTTGTGGCTTGACATTGTTCTCTAACTCAAAAAGGTGTTCAATTTTTTTTTCATATTTAGTTTTAATCCATTTAGCGATAAGAATATTTGGACTGTAGAAGTGTGCAATGTTACTTCTTGAACGATTTTGATCATAAATTAGAGACTTGATATATCGGTTCCACTCTTGATTACTTATCTCTTGTTTAAGTTTTTTTAGTACATTGTTCCCAATTGCCATAATAGTTCCTTTCTTAATGTGAATAAAATTGTGAATAGTTTTTTGAATCTTATCGAAAGTTCGCTAAAATACGGGTATAGAATGGATGTGAATTAAGTTATTCACATCTTATTGAAAGGTGTGAATGAAAATACTAGGAATTGATCCTGGAACCCGAAACTTAGGCTATTGTATTCTAGAAATTAGATGTGAAAAAAATACCCTTGTTGAGGCAGGTTTGCTTAAATTTAAAAAAACGGTTTTAAGAGAGCAAATATTAGAGATGGCTAATGGAATAGATTTAATTTTAGAGAAAAATGTGATAGATGAAGTGGCAATTGAGGATATATTCTTTGCACATAACCCTAAAACTACGCTGAAATTGGCACAATTTAGGGGTGCATTGTGCTTAAAAGTACTTTTATCCGTGGGAAACTATGAAGAGTACACCCCTTTACAAGTAAAGAAGGCAATTACAGGTCACGGCAAGGCGACCAAGGAGCAAGTAGCTTTTATGGTTAAGCGTCTTTTAAACTTAAGGAAGGAAATCAAGCCATTTGATATCACTGATGCGATGGCAGTCGCTATTACACACGCTCAAAGAGTAAAACTGCGACGATAAAATTGGTCATTTTTGATAATAGATTTCAATTTGGGAATTATCTTTATTGGAGCAAACCCTAAAAATCTAGGAAAAAAAATTCCTAAAAAAATAGCACCTATAATAATATTATCCTATTCAGAGAGATAGAGATATTACTTTTAATGAAGAAACAAGTGATGAAAAAACAAGTTATAATATTTTTAAACAATTATATTAGTAATTTGATGATATTTTTTATTAAGCTATTTTTCTGTAGCATTGCACCATATTAGATGTTAAGAAGATAAAAAGAGATGAGTGGAATCCCAAAGCCTTCAAACTAACAATTCCACTCAAACG
>Ga0256913_10001325_pt1 | contig 12756 bp, 11 predicted proteins | sample Axial_MatmetaG_FD_185970 | JGI IMG/M metagenome (GOLD analysis project Ga0256913, IMG submission 185970) | Deep-sea worm associated microbial mat communities from Axial Seamount, Juan de Fuca Ridge, Pacific Ocean - Axial_Mat | ecosystem: Environmental > Aquatic > Marine > Oceanic > Microbial...
AAGACTATCTGGAGATTAAATATGGCAAGAAAGATGACGATTATGTGATACTTAGAAACGGGGGGACTTTGGATTTCGGAGAGGAGGGTGATGAAGATATATATGCCGATCTACTCGCTTTTGTAAAGAATAATGATATCAGTCTCCCTGAAAACTATGAGTACATTAAATCGCAAATAGATATCGATAATTATTTGACCTATTTTACTTCTGAGGTGTTTATGGGAAATGTGGATTGGGTGAATACCAATATCAAATTTTGGCGTTATAAAGGTTTGGATAAAAATGATCATGAGAATAGTGGTCTTGATGGTAAGTGGAGATGGTTTCTTTATGATTTCGATTTAACTTTTGGAGGCAGCTGCTCTTCCATTTCTCCTAACCCTAACGTGTTGGATAATGCCTTTGATCCGGATTATGGCAGGTCAACTGTCTTGGCTATTGGCCTCAAGAGCAATCAGCAATTTGTCAATGATTTTGTTAATAGGATGTGTGACCATATCAACAGTAATTTTTCTGTAAAAAATATGTTGGATAAGATTCAAGAGATTGATGGAATCATGAGTCCCGAGATGTTGGAGCATGTTCAACGATGGCGTTACCCTTCTCAATCTACCACTTTGGAAGATAGACAATATGAGATACCTTCTACAGCACAGTGGATGGAAACCATGGAAGCCCTTTATGATTATCCCGAAACTAGAAGACTAAAAGTCTTTAATCAAATGATTGATGAGTTTGATTTACAAGATACTGTTTCCTTACAGCTCGATGTAAATGATATGGATATGGGAAATATTCAAGTGAATTCCATCTTTATCTCTAAGGCATTAGATGGTGTTAGCGATGCCGTATATCCTTGGCAGGGAACCTATTTTGAACAAATACCCATTCAGCTAATGGCCGTGCCTAAATTAGGTTACCGCTTTGTGCGATGGGATGAAACGGGTGATACCCAAGATACGCTTAGCATTAGCCTGAATACTGAAGTAAACTATACCGCCATTTTTGAAAAGGATCCCGACTTTTCTTTCGATGATGCTCTATATATCAACGAATTTATGGCCTCGAATAAAACAACTATTGAAGATGAATTTGGTGCTTTTGCCGATTGGATTGAGATTTATAATCCGAATAACAAACCGGTGGACTTAGCTAGCTTTTACATCTCTGATGATGGCGAAGATACCTTTAAGTACCAATTTCCACGTGGATCCAAAACCACCATTATCCCTGCTCTTGGATATATGCTGGTTTGGGCAGATGATCATAGCGAGAGAGGAGCCCTCCATACCAATTTTAAGCTAAGTTCCAGTGGTGAAGACATCACGCTCTTTGCTCCGGATTCTTCCTTGGTAGATTATTTGAGCTATGGCGAGCAACAAGAAGATGTCTCTTTTGGGCGTGAAAAAGATGGCGACGATGCTTGGAAATTTTTCCAAGATCCAATTGGCCCTACACCGGGTAGAACAAATAATAACTCTGCTATTGTACCGCTTCAACAAAAGGCTGGTTTGGGCCTCTATCCCAATCCTGTATTACAGGGAAGGATGATTTATTTTAATGATATGGTGGATATTCAGATTTACAATTCAATAGGGGAGTTGTTAGTGGAGAAAAGAAATATTACGAAGATGTCAACAGTAGCTTTGAAGCCGGGTTTGTATTTCATCAAAACCAATAATAATGCTTTGGCTAAGTTATTAGTGGAATAAGGCCTTGAAATTGTATATCTTTGTTGGAGCCAAAGAGTTTTTATTAGGATGCCTAAATGGGAGAGCAGCAGTTTCCCTTTGAGACTGGCAATCTAATAGATCAGTAACTTATGTGAGGAAATTGCGTATAATTTGAACTAAAATTCACGTCATGAGATCAAACATACTATTATTTATTATATGCTTAGCCTTTGTGCCATTTTCACAAGCACAGATTAATGCTCACCTCGATAGAAAAATGGCTATCTTTTTACCTGATAAAGATGTGAATGTCAACTATCAAGCTGATTTGTCTTCGGTAAAGCAAATGGCTGCCGTGAGTGGTTTGCCCTATCAAATTCATAATAACTTCGATGAATGTTTAGATTATGGAATGATACTCTTTGCTGTATCATTGGAGGATAGCACTTTAACAGGAGATCAGAAAAATAGCCTAAAGTCTTATGTGGAGAATGGTGGATGTGTGGTAATCCCGGGTTTGATGGACACCACGCTCTATAGCTTCGCGGGAATTAATGCCATGTCATTAAATAATAATAGGCATTATCTTACTTTTACATCCTCGCTGGAAGATAAGGAGCTTCGCTGGATTGATGATCCTTATGAGCGGGATATTAAGCTGGGAGCCACCCAATATGGAGGTATTTTTGCCACTTTTGGATATAAAACCACTGATGCCGAAGTATTAGCACTCTTTAGGTCTGGACGTGCCGGTTTGGTAAGGACAAAAAGAGGAAGTGGTTATGTGTATCTATTTGGTTTTAATTGGCGCGATTTAATCATTAGAAATCTTTTGGATAGAGATTATACTGCCAATAGAGCCTATTCAAACTATTTTGAGGCCACAGCAGATGTGGTAATGTTGCTGGTTAGAGGTATTTTTACAGTAGCCGTTCCTCATGCTGTTTGGATCAGCCCAAGTCCCTATGATAGCAAAGCTACTTTTATCATCACCCATGATGTGTGCTCTCATACAGCCCATATTTTTGATAATGACTTTGCAGAAGAAGAATATCAGCGAGGCATTTCTGCTACCTATAATATTACTACCCACCAGTTTATCGACGACATCAATGGAGATAATTACAGTTCTCATATTGCCCAATTGAAACTTTTGTTAGAAAAAAATCATGTGATAGGTAGCCATAGTTATGGCCATTTTCCTGATTTTTTCTCTGCCGATATTTTTCCTGTAGGAGAGAAACTGAGCTCTGCTGCCGATTATCATCCCCATTATTCTAAGGAGGAGGCAAGAACCATTGGTGGAACAGTTTATGGTGAATTAGGTGTCTCTCAAATGCTTTTAGAACATGATTTGAATATTCATGTGACGGAGCATCGTTCCGGTCACTTGGCGGTAAATCCTAAACAGTATAATATATTAGACGATCTGGGTTACCATTATTCATCTTCCTATACTGCTGCTGATGTGCTAACGGGTTTTCCTTTTTATGAGCATTATGACCGGGCTATGAATGGAGAAACACTTCCTATCACGGAGATTCCGCTTGCCATTTCCGATGTTTTTGGTAGTCATGCCGATCCTATCGACGAGTTTAACTGGATGGACAAGGTGGAAATATGGCGTACTGTTATTGAAAAATATGCTGATAATAATGCCATGACAAATATTTTAATTCACCCCAATAGGGAGTTTAAACTGGATGCGGAGATTTATCTGTTAGATCATATCTCCAAAGATATTTATGTGATGGAGTTGACTAAATATGCCGATTTTTGGAATAAAAAAAATACCCTACAGTTTTCTTCTTCGGTGGAGAGTGGGGTATTGAAAATTTATGCCGATGATGTGATGTTAGGTGACGATCGGTTTTCCTTTGTGATAGACTATCCTAATGATATTCATACAGTGGAGGTTTATAATGAAAATGGTGAACTACAGGATTTTTATCAGCGAGAATATTATAAAGGCACCGGCTTGATGTACCAAAAGAGCTTTGCTGATTTGAAGAGCCGGCCTGCCAGCTTGATTTCGAGAGATGATTTGTTATCACAGAATTATCCCAATCCATTTACAAGCTTTACGCATATTGATTATCATGTGCCCGAGGAGGCTCAGGTGAGAATTGATGTAATGAATATGTTTGGGAGTGTGGTGAAGCAATTGGTAAACGAGAAAAGAGTAGCAGGGGATTATCAATTAACATTTGATGCCCATGGTTTGGCGAGTGGTATCTATTTTTACAGAATATATATCCAAACCAGCGATAGTTATGATACATCCACTCAAAAAATGATTATAAAATAATTGGACTTATGAAGCGATTGATTTTTTATGTAAGTATCCTATTCTTTGCTTTGATGATAAGCAGCTGTAAAAAAAAGGATCCACCCATGGTGGAAAATGGCTTTTATTTCGATTATAAAAAATATGATGCTGCCAAACGTGGAGGTTGCTTTGCCGGAGGAATTATTAATTACACTTGGGATGTGAATCTGGTTAATATTCCGGTTTCTGGGAGTGTGGATATCAATTCTAATTTCTATACTGCAGATTGTGGCGATTGTTGCGCTATACAAGTAACAGATAACCCACTGACCATAAAATATATTGGTGTTTCCGGCATGGTATGGCGCGAAGGCTCTTTGGTTTCTTTCGACGTGGAAGTGAAAGATGAAGCGCATATGGATTCAGGTAGAAATATCCGTTTGAAAGGAAGCTATATTTGTACTGATTAAGCTTGAATCTACTCCAAAGATGTAGAAGAAAAAGCTTGCATGTCAGATTCTCTATTCGCAAGAATCGCAAAAAATTAAACTATCATACATTAGCTTAGTGCAGCTTTATGATTTCGTGCCTTTGTGGCTAGAGGTGGCTTTTTGAATTAAACTCAAGCTTTTTTAATAATAATGAGTTTGAATTTGCGGCTGCCAAAACTTACGGTAGCTTTTATTGGTCGCTCCTTTACAAATATCCTGAAAAATACATCTTTCGTGTTTCCCTAATTCAACGGCTAAGCTGAGGGTGCATGGGTCTTTCTCACAGTGGTGATTATGGCAAAGCATCGTTTCGTTGCAACAACTGCGCCCCATGGTATAAAACACATCGTTCATTTTCAAAATAGAGAGACCGGCAGTCTGCGCAATGATTTTCATGGAGGCAATGCATGCTTCTCTAATTTCGCTATCGGACTTTATGGCCTGGCGCAATTGTAATTTTTGCTTCAACTGCTCGTCAACAACTTCCACACATCCAGTCCTGAGTAATACTCGTTGCATATGGTAATCCATTATGGGGATGATTTCTTCAGAATTTGAAAACTTTGCCAGCTTACTATCCTCTAATAGCTTCATCAAGAAACTGGTCTTTTTTTGTAAGGGATCGGAATAGGCCTCAGCAGAGGGTAGCTTCGAGTAGAAATACGAAGGCTCATGGTTTGAGTTCTCAATAAACCCCAGAACATCCATCTTGTTAAAAGTGAGAAAACGCGCCATATTTAGCCATAATTCTGCTCTTTCGTCTAAGGTATCCAGAGTGCATTTTTCGGGCTGGTGGTCTTCCGCAAAATAAGGTTTGATAAGTTGGATGAGTTCTGCTTTGGAGAGCTGTACCAGATGCTGAGCGTCCAGTAATTCCGGTTGCTGTTGGGCAATCTCCAGAAAGCCATATTCCAAAAAATCCCAGCCATAAAGATTGAGCTTGGGGTTGGCTAGGTGATAGGTCTGGTGACAAATACCCACAGCATAATAATACATGGATGCTTTTAGTCGGTTTGTCAATCCATTATTCAGAAAGGCTCTTTTCAGAAAGTCTTCTTTAAATTTCAGTCTTCCCACCATTGTTCCAATATGACGGCTTTGATGCTTGTCAACAATAATGCTATTCATTTCAATATACTTCTGTTGGAATATTCAATTCATTCACCTTAGCAGCAATTTGTTGCAAAGTCTGCTCGTCAACTTTCTCCAGTTGATTGGTGGGTGTGTCTCTTTCTATGGGGTAGAGCATTACCGATTGTGGTTGTATCTCTTTGATGATATTCAGCCAAGCTTGAACTTCTTCCTCGGTAGTATTGTCGAAGCTATGTCCATTATAAGCTCCTCTAATAAATAGTGTTTGGATGATGAGCTGCCCATCAAAGCTTCTGAGATACTTCACAATGGAGTCAAATTTGATATTTTCTTGAGCTTGGTTGATGAGGGCGAAGGTCTTCTCAGTTCCCGCATCAAGCTTCAGAATATTTTGATCTACTTTTTTCAAGGCATCGGTAACTTTGCTCTTATGAAGCTGCGAAGCATTGGATAAAACTGAAATATTGGCATCGGGCATCCACATATTACGAAGCTCTATGGTATCGTCGATCACATCTGCAAAAGCAGGATGAATGGTAGGTTCTCCGTTACCGGCAAAGGTGATGGAATTGATTTCTTTGCCATTCTCGCTATATTCCTGGAGAACCCTTTCCAGCTCTTTTTTCACTTCATCACGGCTGGGTAATTGTATTTTCTTATCCGCTTTTAAGGTCCATCCACATTCGCAGTAGACACAGTTAAAGGTGCAGAATTTATAATCAGTAGGCAATAGGTTGATCCCCAAAGAAACGCCCAAACGGCGACTACTCACGGGGCCAAATATAATTTCGCTAAAAAGAAATGTACTCATGAATTTTTTTTGCAAAGTAAAGAAATCTTAGCTTATGTTGCACCTTGTAGCTTCTTTCTTTTGATGGGCTTTCGAAAAATGCTTTAGGATTTTTGAAGTCTTGCAAATCTAGAGCCCGATGCTGAACGGGAAAATTATGCCCAATAATTTAGATGCATAATAATGAATCGTACTGAATTGAACAAAATCAACAAATATTTACAATATCTAAATTTTTAAACCCATTATTGGCAGTAAAATGAAATTTGTGAATAAAGCAGGTTAGATAAAATAAGCAATACAATTCAATAAAGAAATATCATTTGACAGTTTTATAATTTCTATTTTAATTCTGTGTAAAGTCAGATGTGTAATTCTAAGGAAACTTGCGATATGCTTATCAAAGGTGGATTTTAAATAGGCCGGATTCCATTCCATGAGATCTACATATCTTTCTTTTGACGGCATGCTCAGAAAGGTATGAATGCGATGAGAGAACACCAAAATAATTTCTTTTAATAATTTGATATAAAACTTCATCACTTCAGGGGTCAATACCCTATTGTTTCTATTTCTTTGTATTGAATTATAGAAAATGCGTTTCTCCAATAGATTCTATTGTTAAATTTTGAATTTCATCATTAAAAACTTTTGGGCCGGCTATAATATAACCTTCAGCTTTAAGATATTCACTGAGCTCTCTGCCATCCTTGCTGATGTTGTAAGCGCTGGCCGCAGCCTGTAAGATTAAAATGATTGTTTTATCAGTTTTGCCACTTTTGAGGATGGTTTCATTATTCCCGGCAATTTGGTATGTTGAGATAGATAGAAAAATTTCAATTTCTTTCTCTCCCAGATAAGGAAAGAATTTGAATACCAATTCCTTTATTTCACTTTTTGCGAATTTCCTGGATAGAAATGTTTTTATTACGCGCTTATTGGTGGTGAAATTAGTATTTTTTTTTAATGTGAAGGAATGCTTGATTAGCAGATTTACTCAACTAAAAATCACTATCGTTTTTCTGGGCAGGTGTGAGCTCTTGAATCCAGGACTGGTCATAGGGGCTTAACAGATTAGATGTTTCTAGATCTTGTATGTCAATCTTGCCATCCATATATTTAGCTAATAAGCGGAATAGCTGTGGCTTCTTATCCTTCAAAATGATTAAACTCGTATTGACTGCTGATTTCATGGCGATTAGAATGCCACCTCCTAAATCGGCCCAATGGCCACTGAGTAATAGATTTTTTATGGGTGTTTGATAAGAGGCTACTTTGGCTCTTATATTCTCTTTACCGGGTTTTTGTCCCATCATGCTGCCATTTTTATTGCCTGTATAGCGAAGATGTGTGATGGGTGTAGCGACATCGTAAAATTCTATATGTTCGCGTAAATTGGGTATCACTTTCTTTTGCACACGGTCTATTAAAATATTGGCATATCGATCTTTTAAGGTTTTGTATTCCTTTCCCCTGATAAAGTTGCCGTTTTCATCTTTTTTACAAGCCCAAAAATGGTGATCTTTTAGCTTAGCCGGGATGAAAAGGGTGAGGGTGCCTTTGCCTTTTGGGGCTAGCGATGTATCCCGAACTGAAGAAGCCATGATATGCATGCCGCTACTATAAGGATCGCCATCACCCAAAGACTTCCTGTTATGAATATCTTCGCTAAAATAAATATTCTCTTCGCCAAGACCCAGGTCTTCAGGAGGACAGTTGAGTGCAATGGAGACCGTAAAAGCAGAGCTGTACAGTTTCGCATTTTTTAAGTTTTCTCTCTGTTTAGGCTTGATTATTCCTTGTGGTAAAAGCTTCTCGTATAGAGTCTCTACATCGCAGGCAGCAACCACATATTTACTTTTTATTTGATGAGATATTTCTTTATTGACGAATTCAACACCTTCTGCCACCTTCTCTTGAACCAGAACTTTGGTGACTTTAGATTGAAAGAATAAATGGGCTCCCATGGTTTCTGCTGCATATTTTAGCCATTCGGGGTAGCTTTGACTTCCTCCGGTGGGTGGGGTTTGAAAATTATTGGAATAAGCCCAAGCGATAGGTATCAAGCAGGATAACAAATCGGGTTCCGAGGCAAAGACATTCCTTAATTTCGGTGATGAAAAATATTTCTTGAGCCCTTTGTCTACACCCTGATCTCCCGTATATCTAACATGGGGGATAAATGGCAAAGCAAATTGGAGCATTTTCAGTCCATGTAGGCCTTTTTCAAACAGCCCCATCGTATCCATGGATCTGCTTAAGTTGATATGCCGGTCAAAGGATTTTGCAATACGCCGGGCATCTCTGAAAAAACGATTGATGCCTTTTTTGTCTTGTGGGAAATCTTTTATCCATTCTTCTTTGAGACGGTCGGGTTTATTGGTAACCAGATAGTTTAGATCATCGCTGATAAAACGGCGGATATGTCTTTGCTCTTTGGCCTTGGGATAATCATGGCCAATAATCTGAAATACCTTAGCTACCCATCCATGCTCATCACAATTGTTTAGCCAATGTATGGCGGAGTCAAACCGAAAGCCTTTTCTGTCGAATCCGGCCAGATAACCTCCCGGTCTGCTTTCTGTCTCCAATAGGCAGACGCTCAATCCGGCTCTACTTAACAAAGCCGCTGAAGTGAGTCCGCTAATGCCTCCTCCAATAATGATAATATCGTATGAATTTTTAGGTCGAATATTTCCCATCAAGAATTGAAAATTTTGAGCAAGATAGGAATAAAATTCTACTAAAAAGCAATATTTAATTTGGTACTGATGTATTTGTGATCTTTCCCGCTTTTAAATTCCTTGGATTTCCAGAATTGGATAAAAAACAACTCAAAGCGACCGTAAGATAAGCCAAAGCCACCTTGGCCTTCGATGACAAAGCGCTCTAATTCGTTTGATGACAAGGTGTAGATGCTAGATTTATTAAATACTCCGCCTTGCAAAGTAGCATCGTAGCCAATGAATTTGGTGTTCACATTCATCAGCAAATGAAAGCGTATTTTCTTTGCAAAAGCAGGGGTGATTCTCTTTCTTTTATAAACGCTGATATCTTGATAGAAAGGAATAAAGTGGCCGTATGTAAATCCAAAACCCCAAGCAATATTATCTCTGAGTGTTCCCACTTGTGCAGATGCCAGCATATAGGATTCTATATTTTTCCTTTCCCAAATAGCTTTTTGTAAGCGGTATTGGTAGTCGATGATAAAATCGGCAGCAATTTGGTTGCCCCAGCCTTGAGGAGGGGAGTTGTTGGGCAGGATGGTATGAACCAAGTTTTGAAGAAATTCACCACCACTTTCAGGCCCCAATAATCCAATATTAAACTCCGAATAATGTTTGATTTTATTTCGTGGATCGAAAGAAATAAGGAATTGCCCCATATAAGAATAAGAAGACCAAGGCCGATCACCGGGGATAATGCTGTCCACTTTTGGCTTTTCACCGGTATACATATGTTGCACTATCTGAATGCCATAGTAGTCGATGCCATTGCTTTGATTGCTAATCAGTAACCGAGAAATAGGTGAGGATACCAAAGCGGGATGCGAATAGCCTATGGCGGCTCCATTGGTGTAATAATAGTCGGTATAGTCCCAAAAATCGTTATCGAAGCGGATATGAAGAAAGTGATTTTGGCTGAGCACCGGATAAAAAGATGCTCTGTCCCCCAATTCTATTTTGGCTTGTTTTGTAAGGCTTAATTTGGTTTTTTCAATGGCTAAATAGCCTGAAAGTATCGCCGGAATATTGGATAAAATGACTTTCTCTCTGGGCTTGGGAAGTGGAGAAGTTTCCTGTCCTTGTTCTTCTTCTATGTTTGTTGAAGGAGGAGGGAAAATAGCATTTTCTTTCTCTAGAAAATAGAATTGATAGATGTGTTGCATGCCTTTGGCAGAGCTGAGAATAGGGCCGTCTTCCGGCCTGAAAATCATCAAGGGATTTTTCCTGTTTATTTGAGATTTTTGGATGCTGATGGTGTCGCCATCTTTGGTGATGAATAGGAGGATATCTGCATGGGAATAGAAAACAGGCAAGTGATTTTTATTGAAAGCCAATGCCGAATCCAGTTGTCCCACTTCCCAATTTTTATCGATGATGATCAAAGCGGAGTCTTGAAAATACTCGAAGCTTTGAGTGCTGGGTTTTGGGACTTTTATTTGCTTTTTCTCATCCTGATAAAAATAGATGCCAATGCCTGTGAGCAGGAGCATGACCAAAAGTATTAATATGAAAATTTTTCTTTGCAAGTGAATTTCTATTTTGGCGGCAAAGATAAACTAACTACTAAAATAAGATGGCTTTTTAGTTAGTAGTTCAATTCATTATTTATGTTTTCACGAAAAAACAATATTCTGGATGATGTTTTTGCCCACTACTTGGTTCAATTGCGATTTGAGTTTGTCGCGTGCATAGCCCAGCTCATAGCGCAGGCTGGCCGAGTCGAGTCTGATATATAATACTGATTTGTCGATTCTTTTGGATGTGGTATGTTGGCTGATGATCGGGCCAACTATCTTATCGTATTCTTCGAGTATGCGCGTCTCGGCCATCTTCCCTTCCATGCCTTGACTTTTGAGCCATTCTTTGATAGCTGCCCCGATGCTCTGTTCTTTTCTTCCGCTAAACATAATTAGGATGTTAGATATGTGATTTTTTGTTCTTCAATTTGGAAGATCTTATGGTCGATGGCATTGTCTTCAAAAATATGCTCAATTCTTTCTTTTTGAGTGTCCGTGATAAAGACTTGTCCAAACTCGTCTTCATTGACCAGTTTAATAATTTGCTCTACTCTTTTGCTGTCCAGCTTATCAAAGATATCATCCAATAAGAGGATGGGTTTTTGATTTTTAATTTGACGCATATACTCAAATTGAGCCAGTTTTATGGCGATAACAAAGGATTTCTGTTGACCTTGTGAACCAAATTTCTTGATGGGATAATCTGCAATTTTAAACTCTAAATCGTCTTTGTGAATACCGACAGAAGTATAGCGAATGGTTCGGTCTTTGGCAATATTGTCTTTTAGCAATTTGTTTAAGCTATCTTTTTCCAGTTGAGAGATATAGCCTATGCTTACTTCCTCTTTGGCATTGCTGATAAAGGTAAAATATCTTTGGAAGATGGGCAGAAAGTCTAGGATGAAGTCTTTTCTTATTTGGTATATGGTACTGCCTAGATCGCTCATTTTCTTGTCCCACATTTCCAATAGCTCTGTATCGAAATAACGATTTTCCGCAAAATTTTTGAGGAGGGCATTCCGCTGAGCCAAGGCTTTATTGTATTGTAAAAGATCGCTGAGATAAGAGGCGTTAAACTGTGAGATCACGCCATCCAGATATTTCCTTCTCACGTCGCTGTGGTTGTTGATCAGGTCTCTGTCGTAGGGTGAAATCATGACGAGAGGGATAAGACCAATATGGTCGGCTAAGCGGTCGTATTCTTTGTCGTTGAGTTTAAATTGTTTTTTCTTATTGGGCTTCAACACACATTGAACTTTTTCTTGGGAGCCATTTTTTTGTTCGTAATAACCATGAATGGCAAAAAAATCTTGTCCATGTCTGATGTTTTGCGAATCCTTCTGATTGAAGTAGCTTTTGCAAAAAGAGAGGTAGTAGATGGCATCGAGGATGTTGGTTTTTCCGGCACCATTATCACCAATAAAGCAATTAATCTTGGTAGAGAGTTGCATTTCTCCCTCCTCATAGTTTTTAAAATTCGTGAATTTTAGTTGTTTAAGGTACATATGTTGGACTCATATTTGAGCTTCAAAGATATAGATTTTTGCTTCTTATGAGCAAAGCTATATTTAATGTTTAACACTACATCCGAAAGTTAGGATTTTAAGAAGCCGTCAGAATCTCGTATTTTTGAGTTCGATGTTTCGTAGTTCTGAAAATAAGGAGCTTACGTTTGTAAGTAACTGTTTTCAGAACAAAATAAAAGTCGAAAATGATTTGTGACCAGAATTAAAACAAATACTTTGTATCATTGTTGTCCGATAAAAAATAAAAAGGAAAGGAAGTCAGAATCAACTTCCTTTCCTTTTTTAGTATTTTTGATTTTACTACAAATTAAAATACTATGAGCAAATATACATATTTTTTCGGCACATCGGTTTTCGGGCAGCTAATTTCATTAATTTACTCAGAAATTATAACAAAGGCAGTAAAAAACAACTATTCAGACAGCTATGTAAAAAAGTTTAAGACAAAAGACCATTTGATAAGCATGTTGTTCATAAGAAACTAAAAAGAAACTGGGCATTTTGGAATTTAGTCAGTTTTTGCAAAATTCATCTATTTAACGATCTCCATTTATTCAGTTTTCTTGAAAACCCTGACAAAGACTGGCAGAAAACATATGATGAATTAATGCAGCCAACATTATTTTAAGGGGGCTTACTTTTGGATTTTAATGACGTGTTAAATTTAAC
>Ga0256913_10001326_pt1 | contig 12755 bp, 11 predicted proteins | sample Axial_MatmetaG_FD_185970 | JGI IMG/M metagenome (GOLD analysis project Ga0256913, IMG submission 185970) | Deep-sea worm associated microbial mat communities from Axial Seamount, Juan de Fuca Ridge, Pacific Ocean - Axial_Mat | ecosystem: Environmental > Aquatic > Marine > Oceanic > Microbial...
CCCGTTTTAAAATCCAAGCGTTTGTTTCTGATATTGCCAATTGTGGCTCCCGTTAGACTCACGGTGTTGTAAAACAAACCAACTGGTCTGGCAATATTAACAGGGATACCGAAAGATACCAATATGGGTATCAGAACTATAGCAGCACCCACACCACCGAGCGAAAAGACAAAAGCAGCAATAAACGATATGATAAACAGCAATATTTCCATCAGGAACCAAAATTTACCGTTTTAAAAAAATCGCCGAACAACTCACCCGCATTTTTCCAGTTTTCCTGATTGATACAATACTTCACTTTGGGAGGATTAACCTCCCCCTGAATAAGCCCGGCATCCTTCAACTCCCTTAAATGCTGCGAAACCGTTGATTGCGCCACCGGCAGAACTTCTACCAAATCGCCCGTAAAACAGCAAGCCTGATCGTTAAGATATTTCAATATCAACAAACGAGTGGGATGCCCGAGCGCTTTGGCAAATCTGGCCGTCAATTTAATTTTATCAGTATATTCCATCTATTAACCGTTTAAGATTACCCGGCAAAACTAATAAATAATTATCGTTTATCGTAAATTTACGATGATTATTTTTTACAATAACGTAAATTACATCAAATAGTTTTTATATCTTTGTGGCAACCACATAAATAACCCGAAATGCAAGGAAAGAAACATTACGAGGAAAAGTTGTTTACGCAGGTTCATCTTTCGAGGCGGATACCGCGCGACAATTATTACCGCAGGCTGAAACGCAAGCTTAATCTTAACTTTATCTACAAACTCACAAAGGAATACTACGGAAAGGGAGGCAAGCAATCCATTGATCCCGTTGTGTTTTTTAAACTTTGTTTCATAAAGAAAAAAGAAGGAATCACCTCCGACAAAAAACTCATTGATTTTTGTAATATCCGCCTGGATATCATATATTTTCTTGATTACAACATTGATGAAAAGCTGCCTCATTACAATACCGTTTACCGCACACGTAAGCTTTTCCCCGACGACCTCTATAATTCCATTATGGAAAAAATAGAGGAAAAGGCTGTAGAACAGGAAAAGGAATAAATCATAAAAAAATATCGAAACGGGTATGGATTTCAACGGGAGTTTTTCATACTTTTGAAATTCTATTTACAACAATAAAGAGCTTATGAAATTTAAAAGGATATTATTAAAACTCAGCGGTGAGGCATTGATGGGAGAGCAGGAATACGGTATTGACCCGCAACGTCTTAACGACTACGCCCAAGAGATAAAAGCCGTATATGACAAGGGTGTGGAGATTGCGATTGTTATCGGCGGCGGCAATATTTTTCGCGGACTGCAAGGTGCCTCACAGGGTATGGATCGTGTTCAGGGCGACTATATGGGGATGATGGCCACCGTTATCAACTCGATGTCGATACAAGGGGCATTAACAAACCTCGGTATTCCGTCGAAGCTGCTTGGAGGTATAGCGATTGATCCGGTGTGTGAAGCCATGAGCCGGCACCGTGCACAGGAATATCTTAACGACGGCAAAATAGTAATTATCAGCGGTGGCACAGGCAATCCGTTTTTCACAACCGATACGGCCTCGGCTTTAAGAGCAGTGGAAATTGAGGCTGATATCTATTTGAAAGGAACGAGAGTGGACGGAGTTTATACCGCCGATCCCGAAAAAGACCCTGCCGCTGAGAAATACGATAAACTCACTTTTGACGAAGCTTACGAGAAGAAACTCCACATTATGGATCTTACGGCATTTACACTTTGCCGCGAGAACAATCTTCCTATTTATGTCTTTGACATGAACAAAAAAGGCAATCTTTTAAAAGTAGTTGAAGGCAGACCGATAGGAACCTTAATCACAGTATAAACGGGAAATGGTATTTCAGGTAAAATACCTGCTCTGCGACGGTGTTTTACCTGAAATTACGGTTTTGACAAAAAAAAATTTTATCAAAACCATTTTTTTATAACTTAGTGGCTTATTTAACCAATCAATGACTCATGGACATTTACACTAAATTTCGGTCGATGATGGACAGCCATATTATCTTGTCATTCAAGGGAGAAATAACTTCTGATATTATCTCTATGGTGTTGCAAATAATGGAATCTAAGCTTGATGCAGTACAAGAAAGAGGAGCTGTCAAAAAGAAAATTTTCAACATTCTGGTGGAATGTATGCAAAATTTATATCATCACGCGGAAACGGAAACCGTTGACGAATCCAACAAACGTTCGGCAATGCTCGAACTCTATTTTGATGATGATTATTACTATATCACAACCGGTAATTTTATTAAAAACGAAGACGTACCGCGATTACGCGACCGTATTGAAAGAGTAAATTCACTGAATAGGGACGAGTTGCGAAAATATTATCGCGAGATTCTCGACAACAACCGAATATCAAACAAAGGAGGCGCTGACCTCGGAATGATTGATATGGCTAAGAAATCCGGTCAGAAACTCGATTACGAATTTACGGACGTAAATGAATGGGTATCATTCTTCGGATTAAAAGTTAAAATTGCAAAGAAATAAACAAGGAACAATATATTATTAGGAACAATTATAAAACATTATAAACATGGACAACTTAGTAATTGAAGGAACAAAACAAACTCCGCACATTGATTTCAATGCTTCCACGGGTGTACTCAGCATTAGCGGAAGGTCAATTCCGGAAAACACTTTTGAGTTTTTCAATCCTGTATTGCAATGGCTTGATGAATATGCAGGAATTGCCGGTGACGAAACGGTAATTAATGTCAGTCTTGAGTATTTCAACACCTCGTCTTCCAAGTATATCCTTGAGATTTTTAAAAGACTCAAAGGGGTACTTAATGACGGAAAAGATGTACTTGTAAAATGGTATTACGAGGAAGACGACGAAGAGATGATGGAAACCGGTGAAGACTATGAAGACGTTAGTGGTCTTCCGTTCGAAATAATTGCCATTGAAGAATAATAAATGGCCAAGCAGAACATATATCAACAAGAGCTTGAGAATCTTGAGCAAGCTAAGAATTTTTTAAAACGCAGCGAATACTCCAAAATGGATATTCAGCTGGAGTTCAAGAAGTTGGTTGAGAATTACGAGGAGTTGATAGATCAGGTGAAGATAATCACCAAAATCAGCGACAGATTGCAGAAGAAACTCAATCGTACTAATGATAAACTTGAACTCACCAATCAGCAGCTCAACGATACCAACATCAAGCTGAACGAAACGATAGACGCTCTTGCCGAAGCTAAAATCGGAAGAAAAGCGGCGACTATTGTACTTTTTGTTGCAATTCTGCTGTTTATCATTTCGGAGGCATGGATTGAGCCGATGATCGAAAAAGCATTTCCGAACTTTTGGGTTGGTTTGGGATTAAAACTTATTGTCGCCATTTTAATTAAACCGGGTGAAGACTTTACTAACAAATATATGCTGAAAAAAGCAAGAAAAAAACAACTTGAAGAAGCGGAAAAAGAACTTCAGGACAAAACCAACAAAATTTAGGCATAACACGAGAAATACGTATAAAGTATTTTACTATTTTTGCCGGCCACACTCAATTAAGAATTTGTTTAATGACAAGGCAATATATTTTTATTTTATTGATATTCCTTACGACTGCCGTAAACGTCAAAGCACAATACGGCTCGATAAAAGGTACTGTTGTTGATAAAAGAACATCCAAACCGGTAATGTTTACCAACATCTATCTAGAAGGAAAATCAATTGGTGCCACTACCGACGAAAACGGTTTCTATCTGATTTCAAAGATTCCTCCGGGCAACTACATTATAATGAGCAGCACCGTCGGTTATGATACGGTGAGAATTCCTGTAAAAGTCGATGCAAACCGGATAATCACCAAAAAGATAATATTGGTACCGACTGTATATCAACTTTCAACAGCAACCATAAACGCCAGCAAACAGAACCGGCGCACAAACACTAAAATATCGGTTGAGAAAGTGACCACACGGAAAATCAACAAGATTCCCACCATTGGCGGACAGGCCGATTTTGCACAATATATACAGGTGATACCGGGAGTGGTTTTCACGGGCGATCAAGGCGGACAATTATATATTCGCGGCGGTACACCCATCCAAAATATGGTATTACTCGACGGAATGACGGTATATAATCCTTTTCATTCCATCGGTTTATTTTCCGTTTTCGATGCCGATATCATTAGCGTTGCCGATGTCTATACAGGAGGTTTCAATGCCGAATACGGAGGAAGGATTTCATCGGTTATGGATATCAGTTACCGTTACGGAAACACTAAAAAACTTGCCGGAAAGGTGGATGTTTCCACTTTCGGCACTAAATTTTTGCTTGAAGGTCCGTTAAAAAAAGAAACCGATCCTGAAAAAGGAAGTATCTCGTTTATTCTTTCGGCAAAAAACTCATATATCGACAAATCTTCCAAAACTCTTTACAAATACATAAATGAAGGTAACGGCATACCCTTTACATTCAGCGACTATTATGGAAAAATTTCGTTCAACGGAGCCAACGGCAACAGATTAGATGTATTCGGATTTAATTTCAACGATCAGGTAACCTATAAAACCATAAACAACTACCAATGGAAATCATATGGCGGAGGGATGAAATTCGCTGTTGTTCCGGGTACGTCACCAATGCTCCTTGAGGGGAAAGTTGCATATTCCGATTATAAAATTCAACTCGAAGACGGCTCGGGATTCGACCGTTACAGCTATATCAACGGTTTTAATATGGGACTTGATTTTACGTATTTCCTTGGTAAAGACAGGCTGAAATACGGCATTGAGCTTAAAGGATTTTCGACGGATTACAAATTCACAAACACCTTAAACAGAACCATTTCACAAAAAGAATCCACCACGGAGATAGCCGGATATTTTTCGAGTAAGTTTTTATTCGGCAAATCGAAGGGAGCAATAAAATACGATAAATTCATAATTGTTCCCGGACTTAGAGTACAATACTACGCATCACTTCACAACATTTCTTTTGAACCGCGGCTGTCGGTAAAATACAACCTCAGCCCGCTGTTCAGACTTAAGATGGCTGCCGGTATGTACTCACAAAACCTGATATCAACCGCATCCGACAGGGATGTTGTAAACCTGTTTTACGGATTTATTTCAGGGCCGGAAAATCTTCCGAAACAATTTAACGGAGAAGAAATAACTCATAAACTACAAAAAGCCAATCACTTAATATTCGGTTTTGAATACGATTTGAGCAACAGGCTTACAGTAAATACAGAAGGTTATTACAAAGTTTTCACGCAGCTTACAAATATTAACCGAAATAAGGTTTTCGACGACACGCCTGAATACAGCGACCGTCCCGATGCGTTGAAGAAAGATTATATTATTGAAACGGGTGATGCATACGGTGTAGATTTTTCATTAAAATACGACTATAAACGCTTATACGTCTGGGCTGTTTATTCGTTGGGATTCAACAACCGGTTTGACGGTTTAACCGAATACACCCCACACTTCGACAGGAGGCATAATGTAAATTTCCTTGCAACTTACACCGCCGGAAAATCAAGACTTTGGGAATTCAGTGCACGCTGGAATTTCGGTTCGGGATTCCCTTTTACACCCACTGCAGGAAATTATGAACAACTTACATTCGGCAACGGAATCAACACGGATTACACAAAGACTAACGGACAAATAGGAATTGTTTACGGTGCCATCAATTCAAAACGTCTTCCCCCCTATCATCGACTTGATATTGCAATAAAGAAAAAGTTTCTAATTACCGAAACATCAACCCTTGAGATAAACTTTTCCGTTACAAATATTTACAACCGCAATAATATTTTCTATATCGATCGCATCACCAACGAGCGTGTTGACCAATTACCGTTTATGCCGTCGCTTGGTATGAATCTAAATTTCTAAATTATGTGCGGCAGATATGTGTTAGCACAAAAGATTGAAGTTCTGGAGAAAAGATTTAACGTAATAATTCCGGCCGGGCTTATGAATGCTTATCCGGTTTCACCGGAGATAAAAAATCCTCGGGCAAACAGCAAGGTATTAATTGAACCCAAAGGTGAAAAACTACAAAGTGAAATCGGAATCCGCACTAAAAGCGAATTACGATTACAGGGAATGGGAAACCCTAAACGAAAATCTTAGGCGTTTGAAAGTATTGATTTAATATTGTATTCGTTTTTAATATCCTTTCCCTCAGATGAATACAACATATCAATCACATTTTTATAATGTTCGGTTACTTTTCCTCGAACAACTTTCATCGTTGAATTAATCATTTTGTTTTCCTCTGAAAAAGCTTCATCAATAATACCAACAGCAGCCGGTAACCAACGGTGAGGAAACATATCGGCCCAGGGACCTCCGGGAAGATATTTATCAATTTCCTCTTTGATTATAGCGGCAGCCAACGCGGCACCTTCATTGGTTTTCATATCATTACCACGTTTTTTTACCTCGGCGGCAAGCGCCGGATAATTGGGAAACATCAAACCTACGGTATAATTGTTTTGATTATTATAAAGCATAACCTGTTCGATATAAGGCGATTGCTCAACCAACGCTTCTTCGATGCCTTCGGGGCTGTATTTTTCACCATCGTTCCCGATGAGCAAACTTTTGAAACGTCCGAGCACATATAAGAATCCGTCGGAATCCATATAACCCATATCTCCCGTATATAACCACCCGTCTTTGAGAGTCGCGGCAGTGGCTTTTTCATTCTTCCAGTAACCTTTCATCACATTTTCACCCTTCACCACAATTTCGCCCTTACTACCGGCGGGCATTTCATTACCATCCTCATCCAGAATCTTAAGTTCCAGCGGCTTCACAAGAAATCCGGAGGAGCCCATCTTGTGCCGTTGAGGAGCATTGGAAGAAATAATCGGCGAGGCTTCCGACAGCCCGTAACCCTGATACATCGGAATGCCTATGGCATAGAAAAACTTCTGCAAATCGATATCCAGCAAAGCTCCGCCACCAATAAAAAACTCAAGCCTGCCTCCGAAATTTTCACGAATCTTAGAAAACAAAATTTTATCATACAACCAAACCAAGGGTTTCAGGGACATTCGACTGCCTTTACCTTTATCCCAGCCTATTCCGTTATAACGGTAAGCCACATCCAAAGCTTTATAAAAGAGTTTTTCCACTTTCGGGCCTTTTGCCTTAACCCCGCTTTCGATATTTTTGCGGAAGTTTTTTGCAAGAGCCGGCACCGACAGCAGAAATGTCGGTTTGGATTCTTTGATGTTCTTTGGAATGTTTTTCAGAGTCTCCATCAAGGTTTTTCCAAGTTCAACCACCGACATCGAAGCACCGTTTTTCATTAAAGTATATAACCCCACAGTATGCGCAAACGAATGATCCCACGGAAGAATCAGCAGGGAACTGTAATATTCGGGGATTTCGATTAAAGTGGCAGCCTGTTCCACATTTGCCGTATAATTGCGATGCGACAACATTATTCCTTTGGGGTCGGCCGTGGTTCCTGAAGTATAACTGATATTGGCAATATCATCCTCGGAAAGACTTTCCGCTATTTTCATTACATCGTCAAATAACGACTCTTTGGCGGCATTAAAAAGAACATCATACAACAACTCATTATCTTTAAGCTCTTTAACAACGCCAAAAACAATTACTTTTTCCACTTCCGGCAATTCTCCCACAACTCCTCTTACCTTTTCCAGCTGTCTGTCGGAAGTAATAATCCAGCGGCATCCCGAATGTTGTATCCTGAATTTAAGCTCGGAAGGTTCGTTGAGCTTTACCGAAAGCGGTACATCAATAGCCCCAAGGTAGAGCATTGCCAGCTCCGAAACAAGCCACTCGCTTCTACCCTCGGCAAGCAAAGCAATACGGTCACCTTTTTTAACTCCCAACTCCAGAAGTGCGGCAGCAAAACGCATCACTTTATCTCTCACTGTCGAATATGTCTGACCGGCGTATTTTCCGTGTTCTTTCTCGTAAATAAGATTATTGTTTGAAAACCTCGCTACACTTTCTTCAAACATAGCGGGAATGGTGCGTTGTTTTGAGTCCATAATAATAAAGGTAGGTTAATTATAAATTCGTTCCCCTTTTCAAGAAACAAATATACAATTTTTACTTTATCAAGCATCAAACATTAAATACAAACCGGCCTGTAAATATTGTCCTGAAACCTTAAATTTAGGACTTTCGGTATTTATCTCACCGGCTTCATTTTTCCAGTTTCCTTTGGAAGTATCCCAAATATAACCGTATTTAATACCAATACCGATAAATTTAAACTTGAAAATCGCTTCAGCGGAAAAATCCACAATAAAAGATTTATTGTAAAACACCTGCGACTCTCTTCCGCCGAATTTATCCAAATCAGGTATAACTTTCTCTTTTCCTTCGGCAAAGGTCATTTTATAAAAGTTATAACCTAATCCCACTGACGGTTTAAGGAAAAAATATTTTGATTTTAAGACATCCTTACCGAAATTCACAACAAATGTTCCTCCCGAAAGCGTTACCATTGAAGTATCTTGATAATTGAACACTTCTTCTTTCATCAACACCTGACCATTATATCCCAAACAAAAATCACCGATTGAATTCAGTTGAAATCCAAAAGAAATAATATTGTTTGGTTTGGGGAATGTAGTGTAATTATTTTTATTCAAATAGGAATTCAGATTGTTTTTATTTAACTCCGTGCGACGAAGTGCTAAATAAAAAGCGACATTACCTGTGGTATTTCCCGAATAATCACAATAAAGTTCCTCTACTTCCTCTTCTTTGGTTTTTCTATTGTAAATCAAGAACTTATACCAAGAAGGAAAATCTCCGAATATCAAAGAATCATTATTAATCTCAATGGCAACCAATGTATCAATCTCCGCTGCTTTCTCCAACAAAGTTTCAATATGTCCGTTTTCTTTGATAAGATCGCTGAAAGTTTCATCTTCACTATAAAAATAAGCGAAAGAGCAGACTTTGTTTTTCAACCACTCGTTATCGGTTTTATTAATCCTTGCAGCCAAGGCATCAAAATCATACCACATACATCCTGTATTTTGTATATCCATTGCCACGTGACAACGACCGAACTGCCCGAATACTTTTTCGCCGGGATGTTCTTTTATATATTTAAGAAATTTTTTATAAAGATATTTCTCTCGATACACGTACTGATGAGGTTGGTCATCATAACTCTCATAGGTTTGCTGGTCTTTTAATTCATCAATTATCAAAGAATAAATATCAAAATTATCCCCGAGATACTCCTTATAATATTGTTTATGTTTATCGAAATCCGCAACAAAGGTTTCACAGGTTTTTGACGAATTGAACATTCTTGAATTATAACCGAAATAAAAAAACGAGAAACTTCCGCAATACTCTGAAGACTTTTTCTTTTTTTCAAGATATTTATCGAGATATCCTGCCATTCCCCGTAAAGCCTCAATATTAAGTGAAATGGAGTCCGGTGGAGCCGTATCCGGCAGTTGCATTGCCATAACCCTGAGCGGCATATCGTTAAATCTTTCGACGTCGATGCCTACAACGTGAATTCGTGCCGTATCCGGCAAAGAAAGGTTAAACTCTCTGAGCTTATTATATAATTGTGAATACTCCTTATATGAATAAATTCTCAATATTTTTTTCAAATCGGCTGTGTCTTCCGAATTAATATACTTATCGACAATCCAACCCCGGGAGAATCCAAATTCCATAATAATTGTGCGCACGCCGGCTTTTTCATATAAATACTTTATCAGCTTTAACTCTAATTTTGAATTGGAGGCTCTATACTCGTGATTTTCTCCGGCAAAAAAGATATTTGATTTATCAACAATTGAGTCAAAGATTTCAAAACCGTTAAAAACCGAATCATTATAAATATCCAATGATTGCATTTCAATTGAACTGTAATCAAGAGTATCTTCTTCTGTTACGGCTTTTATTTTTTGAGCATTTGTAATAAATGAAAGAAAAACGAGAAGCCACAATAAAATGAAATTTTTCATAATACCGGATTGTGTTAGTGTAAATAAAAAAAGCAGTTACCTGATAACGGCAACTGCTTTTAAATTATTGTTATAATATTTTATTCATTCAGAACTAATTAACTATAAAGAAATCTACACGACGATTAACCCAGTGAGTTGTTTTAGAGAACAATTTAGTCTCACCAAGGGCTTCTTCGGCAAAATCTTTTTCAGTAAATCCAAAATCTTCTATCAGCACTTTCTTAACGGCTTTCACGCGGCGCTCGCTGAGTGCATCGTTATAGCTGTTACTTCCACGCTTATCCGTATTACCGGATATTTTGATTCTTACGCCGGGATGTGCTCTCATATATTGAGCGACTTTCACGATTTGCATATAGTTTTCACGGTCGATTGTCGATTTATCGAATGGGAAGTAAACCGAATTGAAATACATTGCAGTTCCCGGAGCACCTGCACCGGCAATAACAGCACCTGTATTTTGCGCCGGAGTTGTGTCGATAGGAATGGTGATACCTTGGAAGTTTACAAGATTACCTTTAGGAGTATTGGGTTCGAGGTCTCTTGAATCCGGAATACTGTCTAGGTCAGAATCAGGCTCGGGAGCATTTGCTTTTTCACAACAATTTGTAAGTTGTCTTACCCTGTTACCAAGGTCAACTAATGTGTCATTATCTGTTACCAAAGAATCTATCATTTCTTCGAGGAACGGATCAATCGGATTCCATTTCCACTCCTGTTCTTTTTTACCGAAATAATAGGTAAGGCCTAACATCACCGTGCTATAATTATCGAATTCGGAAAGCACATGATCAACACCATCAATGTCATCAGCGGGTGTATTATTAAATTTTACTTCAAGAGAGATATCAAGACGGTCTGTTATTTTATAAGCTCCTGAAAAACCTGCATTCCAAAGTCTGTCGGAAGTTCTTTTTGTTTTATTACCATTATTATCATAACCAACTACATGAAGTATGGAATCATTGGAATTTCTTGCAATGGAATTATACCACATCCATCCGGCACCGACGAAAATCGTCATATTCCACCTTTTATTATATACATAAGGGAATACAATATTTGTAAGATTCATAATAAATTCCCCTTGCAAATCAAGAATACTGGCATGAAAATAAATGTCCTGTCCAGGTTTATTGGATTTTGCCCAAATGGAGCTTGCGTTAAAATCTGCCCTCAAACCAAAGCGCGGATTAAAGTCCCAACCCACTCTCGGAGAAACTGCCCATGGAAATTTTCCTTTCATCATTGAGCCGGGAAAAAAGACATCACTGCTGACATCGCCGTAAAACTGTGTCAACCCTCCATTTAAAGACACATAAAAATGATTATATCTATCAACATAACTCGTGTCTTTATAACGCTGATATCCAGATGATTGCGCAGCGACAAAATTCCATGTTAATAGCAACCCACCAATTAAAGTAAAAATTTTTCTCATATTTATTTGTATTTCACACAATTGTTAATATATTTGCAAATATATAATAATTAGTCACAGTTGAAAACCTTTTTAATTATTTTTTTATGAAAGTTATTGTAATTGCCTTGTTAACAACCTTTTTATCTTTGACGATTTTTGCTCAGGAAACAAGTACAAATAAAAATTACCTTTGGAAAACCGGCTTGCATATGGGAAGTGCAATGTTGTGGGGTGATATTTCAGATGATAGTGACCCTTTCACCAAGATGTTCAGTAGTCAGTCCAAATTATCGTTTGAATTTGACTTACATCGTAAGATAACAAATGTTTTCGGAGTTGAAGGTTCTTTTTTGTTCGGCAAGCTTGCCGGCCAAAGAACAAGTTGGTCGGATGACAAACCTGCCGGCCTTGGTTTTAACACTTCCTTTATGGATTACAGCCTGTCTTTCACGGCTGATTTAACAGCCCTTTTCGGAGCAAAACCAGACAGACTGATATCATTTTATGTACTTGGAGGAGGCGGTCTTACAAACTATAATGCAACGGAATATGATATTTTTACTGGAAAAACCACCAGCACCACATCGAACCAAACATTCTTTGTTCCATGGGGATGGGGAATGAGTTTTAATCTCACGCCGAAATTCAGTATTTTTGCTCAAAACACATTCCGTCATCCGTTTACCGACGATGTAGATGCGCATATTGGTTCAGGAACTAATATTGACGATATATATTCATTTACAAGTATTGGCGCTTCTTACAAATTCGGCCCCAAGAAAGTCAAACAAAAGAAAATCGAAATTGTACCTGTTGAGATTGATACTACTGTTGCTAAAGAAGATAATTATGTGCCTGTTAATATCAGTACTATCGTGAATATGCCTTCATCCATAAAACCTAATGAAACCAAAACGGTAAACGTAACCATTAATAAAGGTAACCTGACTGACAAAGGAGAGTATATTCAAACATTCCCCGACGGGTTTATGATTGAAAGCCGCGATAATGCCGGTGCCGAATTTAGTTTTGACGTGGGAAAACTTATCTTGCACTGGGATAATCTGCCTGAATCTGAGAATCTTACATTTTCTTATGATATCAAGGCCGGTAATATAACTCCTAATACTTATAATATCCCCGGTACTTTTGTTTATTCCGAGAAAGAAAAAATAAAGGTAAAACAATTTAAAAACAACCTAACGGTAGTAGGTCCGGTTGTAGCACAAAACAATAATGCGGATTTAAAACAAGAAGACAAACCGGCCACCGGAGAAGTTAAACAAAATCCGGGTACACCTGTTGAGGTAAATAATCAACAACAACA
>Ga0256913_10001327_pt1 | contig 12755 bp, 5 predicted proteins | sample Axial_MatmetaG_FD_185970 | JGI IMG/M metagenome (GOLD analysis project Ga0256913, IMG submission 185970) | Deep-sea worm associated microbial mat communities from Axial Seamount, Juan de Fuca Ridge, Pacific Ocean - Axial_Mat | ecosystem: Environmental > Aquatic > Marine > Oceanic > Microbial...
TAATAAACAATTTTACACTGAAAACCTCTTGTAATAGCCCGCTATTACTTCTTGATTTTCAATGCAAACTTGAATTATTCTTGATTTTCTGTGAACTAAATCTTATATCGAACTCACGTTATATTCAAACAATTTGCTTTGCTTTTGTATGAATAAAGCGTGTTAAAATATAAAATTTGATGTAATTTTGGCAATTATTATTTAAACTATTCTTTTAATGGAACATAAATCCGGATTTGTAAATATTATTGGTAACCCAAATGTTGGGAAATCTACAATAATGAATGCCTTGGTTGGCGAGAAAATTTCGATTATAACTTCTAAATCTCAAACCACAAGACATAGAATATTGGGTATTGTAAATGGTGACGATTTTCAGATTGTATATTCTGATACACCGGGTGTTATTAAGCCAAATTATAAACTGCAAAAAACTATGGTGTCGTATTCTGAACAAGCTTTAGAAGATGCAGATATTTTACTTTATATAACTGATGTTTACGAAACTGCCGATAAAAATGAAGAGTTCTTAGAAAAAGTTAAAAATAGTAAAGCACCTGTAATTTTGGTAGTGAATAAAATAGACTTATCAGACCAAGAAACAGTTTTAGAAATGCAAGATTCTTGGCAAAAAATAATGCCAAATGCCGAAATTATTTTAACATCGGCATTAACAGGCTTTAATATAGAAAAATTGTTGAATTCTATTTTAGATAAATTACCCGAAGCACCTCCATATTATCCTAAAGATAGTTTAACCGACAAAACTGAACGTTTTTTTGTAGAGGAGATTATTCGCGAGAAAATTTTGCTTTATTACAAAAAGGAAATACCATATTCTGTTCAAGCAATTGTAGAAGAATTTCACGAAGACGAAAAAATTATTAGAATTCGTGCAATAATTTATGTTGAAAGAGAGTCGCAAAAACCAATTATTATTGGTAACAAAGGTAGAGCTATAAAACGAGTAGGTATTGAATCTCGCCAAGATATGGAAAAGTTTTTCGGCAAGCAGGTTCATATAGAATTGTATGTAAAAGTTAGTAAAGATTGGCGTAACAACGACAGGCAACTTTCTAGTTTTGGATATAATTAGAAATTATTTGCTCATATTTATTCATAATTTGTGATGTAATATAGTTCTTTACAATAAATTTAACATCATTAATTTCGCTAACAGGCATTATTTTTGGCGAAGTTCCTGTAATAAAACAGCTTTCAAATTCTGCTATTTCAGAAAGTTTAATATCTTGCTGAAAGACTTTTATTCCTAACTCATTACAAATTCTTATAACATATTGCCAAGTTATACCTTTTAGTATATCACTGCTTTTTGCTGTATAGATATTATCGTTTTTAACAAAGAAAATATTTGAACGAGAACCTTCTGTAACTAAGTTATTTTCATTTATAAGTAAAATTTCGAAAACATTATTAGTTTTTATAAGTTCGTTTGCTTTGTTTCGTAAACTTCGGTTTCTAATTTTAATATTAGGTTGCTTTCTGATAGCAGAGTGAGTAATTAGATTAACTCCGTTTTCGTAATCTTCTAAACTAGGGTAGTGATGCGGAATAAAATACATTTTTAGCGATAAAAACTCACCTGTTTTAGTAAACATTAAACCGAGTTTTATATTTCCAATATCAATATTGTTTTTATTAATTAATTGATGCAAAGCCGAATAAACAATCTGTTTTGATGGTAGTTTAGAAATATTAAATTTTGCCAAATAAACAGAGTTTATCAAGCGGTTATAGTGTTCTTCGAAAAATAGAGGAACTTTATTTGTTAATCTGATAACCTCATAAATAATAATATTATCAGTATCGGTTTCAGGGAAAGCCGAGATTGAGATTATTTCTCCGTTTTCTATATAATATTGTCCTACAAGATTTTCCATTTACAGAGTTTTATTCTTCATCAAATCCTTTATCTTCTCCGGTTTCGTCACCTTCTGTTTCATCGCTTTCTTCAAACTTTTTCTTGAATTTTATTGCTTCTTTTGGCGATGCTGCATACCACATAAAAGTTTTTTCTCCTTTTTTGATCTTCATTTTTCTGTCGTCTGTTTTTGTTTCTTTCATTATGGTATTAAATTCTTCGTTTGAAGAAGTAACACGTAAAACTCCACGCATATAAGAGAAATAATAGAAAACCCCTTCGCTTGGCTCAAGATAAATTGTAATTTTATCTCCGCTTCGTTTTTTAACAATTTCTACAATACCTTCGGTTAATCTATTAACTTGTGTTTTGTATAAGTTTCCAATTCCAATTTCTCCATCAGAAAGATATGTTCTTGTTTCTACATCCCAATTTAGTTTAATATCTGTTATAACCATAGTTTTTTCTAGTTCTTCGGGATATTTTTTGAAACTACCTAAACTATGAGATGTTAAGAATTTCTCTGCTTTTTCTTTTCCAATTATATCAGCAATAGCTTTTTCGTATTTATCTTCGCCAAATTCGGTTGGGTCTAATGCAACTGCTTCAAGTTCTTTTGCCATAACTTGCATACATTTTTCACTAAAGAAGAAGTCTAGAACCATTACTAAATCTAGTTTAAATGTATTTTTACTCATATTGTTGCTGATATTACCCGCAATTTGAGTTTTTAGCTGACCAAAATCAACACCTAAGTTTAATAAACCTTCGGTATACACATTACAAATTGTTGGGTGTAAACTAATGAAATTGCCGGGTAAACTAAATTCTGTAAGTTTTTCTTTATTAGCAATTTTATATTGACCATCGGATTTGTCGTAGTGTAAATAACCTTCAATAGACATTAATTCTTGGTCGTGATAATCTAGGTGAGGTGTTAAAAAAGCACTATATAATCCGGTGCTATCATGAGCCATCATAATTGAAGAATGAATTGTATTATCGTTGATATCTTTCATTTTAGAATTTATAGGTATGTAAATATCTTCAGGATCAATTTCTCCTTCGAAGTTTACCCAGTAGCGTTTAAGGTTTTCGCATTCATGATTAATTTTTGTTGAGCCAAAGAATGTTAAGAATTCTTTACTTGCAGTAAGTCTAACACCTCCTGTGTATGCAAATCTAGGACTTAAGGTGAAATCTTCAGTAACTCCAATTTTTCCTGTTGCGTAAGTTTGTACACTATCGTCAACTGCAATTACATCAAAATGAATTACTTGTTTCGATTTGGTTTCGTCTATATAATTATAATCACCCGATGCCATATAATCTTTTTTACCGTAAATTGTAGTTAAACAATTAAAGAAATGATGATAACGAGTTGTGTTATTTGCTCTAATTTTAGATTCCTTAAGCGTTTGCATTTTTGCTTGTTTTTCAACAACTACTTTTCCATCACCAGGGTATACTGTAGCATCTGCAACTCTAATAAATTTAACATCGTTTGCTGTTATTATTCCGGTACGTCTGTTATAATTAGCAGTTGGAGCAAAAAAGTTTAATGAGTCTTGTCTTGGATGTAATGAAATAAACTGTGAACCAACTAATTCAACATCTTCTAGTTCGGTAGGACTTAGACCTGCTGTATCAACTTTCTGTAATTCAAGATTTTTTTCGGTTGAACTAAGCATTAACTCTTCTTTGTCCATATACCATGTGAATTTATCCATAAAACAGATATATTGGTTTTTAGGGAATTCAATTGTTGAGTTTCCATCGTTTGAAACGAATTCACCTAGTCGTTCATTAAAATCTATATGTGCGTTTACATTATCTGTTTTAAAATCGAAACCTTCGCTTAAATCTAATGATTTTAAGTTGAAATTTGCTGTGTCACTATCGAATGTATTTTGCTTGTATACATATAGGTTAGAGCTCATAACCGCATCAACAAACTCCATTTTTCCAAATCCGGTCATTCCACTAGGTCCAAGAACTGTTGTGCCATGAAGTACAGCTTGGTCATTAAACATTTTAATTTCTTTATATACTTTTGAAGTAAACATTTGGTCGTTATATGGTTCCCAATGTGTATAAACATCTGTACCTAAAACTTGAGGGAATTCTATACTTGCAATTTGTTCTTTGTTATCAAAACTTTTTACATCGGCATTCATAGAATCGGGATAAAATTTAAATTCATCAGATTTTGATATTGAGGTTATATATTCTAAATCTCCGGCTCCACGTAATCCTTCATTACTTAAGTCAATTAAATTTTTGTAGTTTGCTTTTCCTCCATAAACTTTATATCCGCTTGGTGGTGTAAATCGTGTAAATCCAAGAGAATAATCTCTCATTACTTTTAAACTTTCGTCGAATGGAGGAAAAATTCCGGCTGAAACAAAATGACCTTCAAACTTAATGCTATTTCTGTCAATATTATCTAAACTATCCATTTCGTATGGAAATACCTGAAAGTAGAAGTTATCTCTTTTATAAACTCCTTCCGAAATGTTTGGTGCATCATAATATACATATGCATCTTTTTTACTTTTAAATATTGGATAACGAGGATAACTTTTAGCTCCTGATTTATTCATCATATTATCAATAAATAATTCTCCGGACATATTTTCTAAAGATGTTTTTACAGTTACAGGTATAGGGTTTCCGTCTCTACCAATTTGATTGCTTAAAACTTGCAGCTTCATTTTAGCGATATCAGGCATATCAATTTTAAATTTATCGTATTCAAAAGAGAAATTTGTACCTATATATAAAAAGTTTCCTGCTCTAACTTTTCCGCTAAAATCGAAATCTCTATTCTTTTTCAATACAATCATTCCTTCGTTAGGGTATATTCTAACATCTTGCGAATCACTTAGGTGGATGTATCTGATTCCTGCAATTTTCAGGTTGTGATTAAGTAAACTTAAGGAAGCATTAATATCTAAACCTTTTTTATTTGTAGATGTTTTTGAACCACTGCCTGTATTGGATAGGAATTTAATTACATCGTAATCTCTTTTATTAACACTAGCTTTTACATAATTAAATGTTTTATCTTTAACAAACACTTGCTTTGTTTCATAATTGTAATTAATAAAACCAAGGTAAGCTAGGTTAAGTAAATATCTATGCATTGCTGGTTCAGACATTCGCATAAAATTACCAAATTCTTTGTCTTCAAAGTATCTGTCTCCAAGCTGATTAGAAAAACTATAAATTGCAACTACCGGATTTACTTCATCATGTAATTGAATGTTGTCGTAATCTTGTCGAGTAAAATAATCTACCGATGTAAATGTTATACTTTTATCACTTTGTGTTATACCTCCAAAGTCTATTTTGGGAGTAGTCATATCCCATTCCATTGTAATAACATCCATTTCAACGTCATGATACGAATCGTAGAAAAGAGTTCTGGATTTTCCTTTCTTTTCTCTTATCAATAATAGTGTTCTGTTTTTACTGGTATATTTTAATATTAATCCGGGGTGATAGATAGAATCGGTATCTAAACGTAATGTAATTTCTGCTTTTTGTGAGTTTATTCCATCTTGTTTAAATATAAACATTTTTGACTTTGCTTCTAATACTAAGGTGTCTTTTCTATAAAATTCAATATGTGCTAAATGCTTTTCTATTCCAATTCCTAGTAGGTTATATCCTTTTACATAAAATCCTCCGGTATAGTTAATGTCAGGATAAATATCTTTTATTTCAAATTCTGTTAGATATGTTGTAAATTGTGGATATGTAGCTTTTTCGGGAGCTAATATGTGTAATAATTTTTCGTCTAATCTACCAAGTGCAGGTTTTTTAAGATAAAGACTATTGACAAATGAAACAGAATCTGCGGTATATTCAGATTTTCTCATGTTTATAGAATATCTACGTAAATTTGCAAAAACCTTGTCTTTGTCGTAACCTGCTCTTTCCCATGTAACTTTTCCGTTTACTCCTTTCCAACTATTATTTAAAAAATAATAAACTCCATTTGTTTGTTCAATTTTAATACTATCGTTTTTTGCAAAACATGTTAAGTCAAAGTCGTTATCAAAACGTAGTTTTAATTCTTTATCATAAATAAAATAACTATCTGTTCCAACTGCTTCCCAAGTTAAAGCTGTAGATTTATAAATTACTGATTTATTTATTATATCAGTAGTTGTATGTAATAATTCTCTTACTTTTTTTATACTAATTTTAGGGTTGTCAATCATATTATTAATTCCTGTGTTCCATGCTTTGTAACTTTCGTCACTTTGGGTTGACCGATTGAAACTTATTAGTGATTTAGTATAATCATAAAATATAGGATATTGTTTTTGTCTTTTCTTAATTAATTTGTTTGTGAAAGTAATAAATTCATCTTTTTTGTTTTTAGAAATACTGTCTTCTTCCCACATTAATGAGAATTGCTTCATAAGAACTTTAATCTCATCTTTTTTAATGGGTCCTTGACTCATGAAGTTATTATAAATTCTTAAAAACTTAACATGATCGTGAGGAAATGAAGTTATTGGCTTACCTGTTATTTGTGCATTTGCAAAAATGCTAACAACTATAAATGTAAATAATAATATTTTCTTTATCATAGTTTCTTTATTTTATATCTTGTTTTAAAACGGCCATTGTCCATTCTTCTTTAATTACAAATTTATCTAAAGATAAGTTGTGCTTTTCGGCTTCTTCAACTAAAAGAGATAAATCCTTTTGATAGAAACCACTCAAAATTATTTTACCTTTTTTTGATAAAACACTAGCATATTTATTAAGGTCATCTAATAAAATATTTCTATTAATATTTGCAATTATCAAATCAAAATCTTTATAATTTTTTAGTTGACGAGCATCGCCAAGAATGGTTTTGGTATTTTTTATTTTGTTTAATTTAAAATTCTTTTTTGTGCTATTAACAGCATCAATATCATTATCAATTGCGATAATTTCTTTTGCTCCTAAAACTGAGGCAATTATTGATAAAATACCTGTGCCACAGCCCATATCTAGAATATATTTGTTTTTCAGCTTCATCTCAAAAAGTTCTTGAGCAGCCAAAAAAGTTGTTTGATGATGACCTGTTCCAAAAGCCATTTCCGGATTTATCACTATGTCTATTTCCGGAATTGGATCTATTTTATGAAAATCAGCTCTTATTACACATGTTTCGTTTATAAAAATAGGATCGAAATTACTTTCCCATACTTCGTTCCAATTTTCGTGCTTTATTTCCTCTTTAGAGTATGAAATTTCAAAGCTATTTTTTAAAATGTTTAGAACATTTTCAATATCTTTTTTATTAAATAAGTCTTTTTTTATAAAGGCATCAACACCAGTTTCTGTTTCTTCAAATGTATCATATTCATATTGGCTTAATAATGCCGATGTAATATCTCTGTTCTCTTGCGAGTTAGGTTCTATCGAAAATGAAACTTTTGTATAATCCATATTATAATATTTAGCATACCAAGATATTAATTTATAGTAATACTAACAACTAATCTTATAAACAGATTGTGAAGAATATTTTTTTTAGATTTATTTTATTATTATCTTTTTAGTGATAATATTATCGTTACTAATTATTTTTATAAAATATATTCCACTTGTTATATTTGATACATCAATTATATTTTGTTTAGAGCCTAGTTTTTCCTTTTTAATCAGTTTACTATCGGTATTTAATATTTCAATATAACTATTTTTTAAATATTCATCTTTAATTGATATATGAAGTTTGCTTGAAGCTGGATTAGGATATACACTTACAATATTTTTACTATTAATTATATCTATTCCAATAGTGTTACTTATTGTAAAACATCGTGTTGCAATTTCCCAGTATGTATAATTCCAAAGATAATTTGTTGTTATTATAATCTTATTGTCATTATTGAATGTATATTCGTATTTGTAATTTCCTTCCCAAGCATTGGTGTTATCGTCCCATGTGTAATATGCTTCCATAGTGTTTTTATTATTATTGTAAGCATATTCATATTTCTCGGAATAATCCCAATCAGTATTATTACTATTCCGAGTATAATGTGTTTTTAATGTTATCTCGTTATCAATATTATATGAGAATTCATTTTTGTAATTGTTTACCCAACTATTAGTGTATGAATCCCATACATAGTAAATCTCTAATGTCCTGTTATTTCCGTTATATGTATATTCGTGTTTTGAATAATTAATCCATAAATCTGAATAGCTATCCCAAAAATAAATAGTATTAGTTATCTGATTGTTATTTGAATCATAAATACTTTCTATTTTATTGGAAATTTCCCAATTGTTTGTATTGCTATCCCAATAATATGATAAATCTGTAATTAGATTGTTATAACTATCATATGTGTACTCGTGTTTATCATGATATTCCCAAATATTATTAGTATTATCCCAAACATAATATTTCCTTAATGTAGCTTTGTTGTATGCATTATATTCATAATCATATCTGTAATCACCTTTCCAAATATTAATATTATTATCCCAAATGTAAGTGGCAGTTAGAGTTTTGTTATTAAAATAATCATAATTTGCAACATACTTATTATAGTTAATCCATTCGTTAGTACTATCTTGCCAACTATACTTTATTGATAGAGTGTCATTGTTATTTTCAAAGAATCTTTCTGTTTTAGAAAAATATACCCAACTATTAGTGTTTATATCCCATAAATAATAAACAAATAATGTTTGATTATTGTTTTCATCATATTCGTATTCGTATTTAGTGTAATTTACCCAATTATCAGTGTTTGAATTCCAATCTATATTTTCTATTAAAATAAGATTATCATTTTCATCATAATGATAAATACTCATTGATGTTTGGTTAGAATCGTTTGCAGAAGGGTAAGAATAACAAATTATTGTATCTATTGTTGTGTTCTGGGCAACAATATTAATTGTCGATAAAACACCTATTATTAATATAATAAAAAATATTTTTGCTTTCATATTAAATAATTTTTTATCAAATTTAGTGTATTTTTTGCATCTAACAAATTTTAAAAAATATTAGTGTCTCTTATCATTACATATTACTATATTAAGCCATTAATATTCGTGCATTAGAGGCAATATTTCAACTTGGTCTAAAATTTGTTTATGGAATTTCCTATTAATTATACTCTTATAAGTATATTTACAAATATTTTTAAATTATGACAGAAATGAAGAAGAAAATCGGTTTTTTAGGTTTAGCATTAGTTTTGTTTACAGTATTGGCTTTTGGGTTTAACAGTGTTTTGCCCGATAACAAACCAATTAAATTAAACAAAGGCGATAATTACAAGTCGGCTTGGCAAAAAGTAGATAGTTTAGAAAACAAAGGATTACCAAAATCAGCCCTAGAGATTGTAGAAAAAATCTACACAGATGCAAAAAAAGATGATAATTATAATCAGATAATAAAATCCTTTATCTATAAATTAAAATTTACCGACCAAACAGATGAAGATGCTTTTGAAAACTCAATTTATAAATTACAAGACGAAATAAAAACAGCCGATTATCCTACAAAAAACATAATGCACTCTATGCTTGCCGAAATGTATTGGATGTATTATCAGAGTAACCGTTACAAGTTTATTGAACGAAGTGCCGTACAAGCTGTTGAAAATAACGATATTAAAACTTGGGATTTAAACAAACTTGCCGATGTATCTATAAAAGAATATTTGCTTTCTTTAGAAAATGCCGATAGTTTAAAACGAACCGATATTTCTTATTTCGATATTATTGTTTCAAGCGGTGAAAATACCGATGGATTACGTCCTACATTATACGATTTTCTTGCACATAGAGCAGTAAGTTTTTTCCGAAACAAGGAAATTGCACTATCGCGTCCTGCCGATAAATTTCAATTAAAAGAAGATTTTTATTTTGCCGATGCAAATAGCTTTGCAAATACAAAAATAAATTCAAACGATACGCTATCATTACAATTTTATGGAATAAAAATACTGCAAGATTTAACTAAATTTCGCTTATCGGATAAAAATATCGATGCTTTAATAGATTTAGAATTAGAAAGATTAAATTTTGTTTACTCAAACTCTGTAAACAATAATAAAGATAAACTTTACAGAAATGCTCTCGAAAAATTATTAAAGACATATACAAACAAAGAATATTCATCAAATATTTCTTATGTATTAGCAAGTAATTACTATGCCTTAGCTACAAAATATAATCCTAACGACACAACAACAAGTAAATATAAATCTTATGCAAAAATTGCAAAAGATATTTTAGATAAAGCTGTAAAGAAATTTCCAAAATCTATTGGTGCTCAAAAATGTAAAACTTCAATCGAGAATATAGAACGTAAAGAACTTTCTTTTGTAAGCGAAAATGTTGTACCCTCAAAATCTGTTTTTGCAACTAGTATTTCTTATAAAAATATTGATACGGTTTACTATAAAATAGGAAAAATTGATAGAGAAGCTTACAAAAAACTTTATAGAAAATATTACAGTACGGAACTTTATTCAGAAATGCTTAAATCTGTAAAAGTAATTAAATCATCAAATATAGTTTTGCCTGTTGATAATGATTTTAACAAGCACACAACCGAATTTTTATTAGATGGTTTAGACTATGGTTTTTATATTGTTTTTATGTCTAATTCTAAAAAATTTAATACAAAAAATCATCTTGCAACTTATAGCACAATTCAGGTTTCCGATATAAGTTATACAAGTCGTTCGGCAAATTCAATTTACGAAATTTATGTTTTAAACAGAAGTACCGGCGAACCAATGCCTAATGTTTTGGTTCAAGCTTATTATCAAAAATATAATTACACTACAAGACGTTACGAAAAGAAAAAATGGAATTCTTACACAAGCGATAAAAACGGCTATGTTTTAATAAGCGGAAAAACAAAGTCGTACAACAACAATATAAGTCTGGAATTTTCTAATTCAAACGATTTTTTATCGTCTGATAATGATTTTTATATGTATGCATACGATGATTATGATAGACCGGAAACTCGTACAACAATTTTTACCGACCGTGCAATTTACCGACCGGGACAAACTGTTTATTTTAAAGGAATTGTAATTGAATATTCCGGCGAAGAAAGAAAAATACAAACAGCTTATAAGCAAACTGTAACATTATATGATGTTAATTATCAGAAAGTTTCTGATTTAACACTTACTACAAACGAGTTTGGAACTTTCAACGGAAGTTTTACAATACCAACAGGAACACTTAATGGACAATTTCAGATAAGTACAAAAACCGGAAGTAAATACATAAGAGTTGAAGAATATAAACGACCAAAGTTTGAAACAAAAATTCTTCCTTTCAAATCTAATTATCGTTTAAACGATGAGGTTGAAATTACCGGAAAAGCAACAACATATTCGGGAGCAAACTTAACCGATGCAAAAGTTGCATATCGCATTACACGAGCACCTGTTTGGCGATATTGGTGGTGGTACAGACCTGTGTCAAGTCAAGAAATTGCAAACGGAACTGTTACAACTGACGAAAAAGGCGAGTATAAAATAAAGTTTAAAGCATTACCTGATTTAACTTACAAAAAAACCGAAGGTTTAAGTTTTACATATTCAATTTCGGTTGATGTTACCGATATTAATGGCGAAACACAATCAACAAGTTCTAGTATTAAGATTGGTTATGTCGATTTAGATTTATCTACAAATTTATCAAATCAGAAAGTTGATATTAACGAAAAAGATACTTTTAAAATCTATGCAAATAATCTTAATGGCGAAGCAGTTAACACAAAAGGTCAAATTGTAATTTACAAGTTAAAATCGCCAAAAACATACATGAGAAACCGATTGTGGACACAGCCCGATGAATTTTTATATTCAGAAACCGAATGGAATAAAAAATATCCTAAGAATATTTACAGAGAAGTTCTGCCTATTCAATATCCCGAAGAAAAACAAGTTATGTCTTTTGATTTTGATACAGAGAAAGATAAAGAATTTATTTTAAAAGATATTTCTAAATGGGATTTAGGGCAATACAAAATAGTGTTGAAAGCCAAAGATGCTTATGGTACTACTCTAAGCCAAGAGCAGATTTTTACGGTTTATAATCCAAAATCAAAAAAGATTGCAGAACCTACTGTTTTATCTGTTCAAGCATTAAAAGCAAACTGCGAACCGGGCGAAAATGCAGAATTCTTAATCGGAAGCTCAGAAAATATTCAAATTTTATACGAAATTGAATATAAAAAAGAAATAATTAAAAAAGAGTTTGTTAAGCTAAATAATGAGCAGAAACTTATTACAATTCCAATTGAAGAAAAATATAGAGGAAATATTGCTGTTCATTTTACTAGTATTTATGCAAATCGTTTTTATACCTATAATGAGCAAATTACAGTGCTTTATACAAATAAAGAATTAGATATTGAATTTCAAACTTTCAGGAATAAACTTTTGCCGGGCGAGAAAGAAAAATGGCTGATGACAATAAAAGGCAAAAATGGCGATGAACTTATGTCGGAACTGATGATGACAATGTATGATAAATCGCTCGACCAATTTGCAACAAATTATTTTGCTTTAAATATTTGGCAATATCGCAGTTCTTCAAAATATTGGTCTAGTGGTATGTTCGGAACTGCAAATTCCAGATTAATATATTCTAATAATAACGATTATACTGCTTTTCCGACTATTTCTTACGATGAGTTTAATTGGTTCGGATTTTCTTATTATAATTATGGATATGGTGGTTATAACAGATATGCTATAGATGAAGTAGCTTGTATGTCTGTTTCACCATCAAAATCTCGTGATAGAAGAAGCAAAGGGAAAAAAGAAGCAGAAAGTACAGGTTATGTTGAAATGGATTTAGA
>Ga0256913_10001328_pt1 | contig 12746 bp, 12 predicted proteins | sample Axial_MatmetaG_FD_185970 | JGI IMG/M metagenome (GOLD analysis project Ga0256913, IMG submission 185970) | Deep-sea worm associated microbial mat communities from Axial Seamount, Juan de Fuca Ridge, Pacific Ocean - Axial_Mat | ecosystem: Environmental > Aquatic > Marine > Oceanic > Microbial...
ATATGTGCAGTACCAATTATAAAATATTCTTTGTTATTAACTTGTACATGATGAACATCGCTAGGATATTCCTGAGTAGAGGAATTATTATTCATTAAAACATTAACCTATAAAAAAATGACTATTTCTTTTTCCTGGCAAATTTCCAATCTTCATAATAGTCGAATTTAACAATTGCGTGTAGTTGTTCAAGTTCTTTGGTTTTCTCGTTAAGGATTGCTTTTATAACATCTCCGGTTGAGATAATACCGATAATTTTGCCATCTTTTTCAATGAAAAGATGTCGAATACGTTTGCCAAGGAACTTATCTTGCAGAGTAAAAATAGTATCGTCATGGTTTGCTAATTTAAGATCTGTTGACATATAATCTTTTATTTTTGAAGTTTTTGAGAAGAAACCTTCTGTAACAACATTTCTCATCAGGTCACGTTCCGTCCAAATACCAACGATGTTTTCATCATCCTTGATAACAATGGCTCCGATTTTTCTATCAAGCATTATTTTTAATGCATCGGCAACCGTTGAATCGGGATGGGTATGTATCATGTCTGTCCCTTTTTCATTTAATATATCTTGGGCTGTGTACATATTATTACTCCTTCTTATGTTTGTTAAGCATGTGCAAAGATAGTGAACTTCTATTTTAGTTTCATAAATAAAATAATATTTTAGTATATATATAAATATAATTTAAAACATATTAATATTTAATTCGTCAAAAGTACTATAAATCAAAAAAAATAAGGTGATATTATGAAAAAGTTTTTATTGATAGTTTTTCTTATTCAATTTACTATTATTTACGGATGTGTTGGTAGAAACATAGACGAAGGAACAAAGATAACTAAGACCTATAATATTAGTGGTTTTACAGAACTAGATGTCTCGAATGCATTTAATGTTGTAGTTAAAGTAGGAGAAGCAGCATCATTAAAAATTACTGGTGGCGAGAATATTCTTCCATATATTAAAGTAAAAAATGATGAAGATGACCTGGAAATAAGTCTTGAGAAAAGTTTTAATAATATCGGAGAAATTCTTGTTGAAATTACTGTTAAGGAATTAAAAAGTGTTGATCTATCCGGCGCTTGTAAAATTAAAGTTGACGGAATAAACACAGATTCATTTGATTTGGATATGAGTGGTGCATGTAGTGGAGAATTAATAGGAAAAGTGAGAAAACTTGAAATTGATCTTTCCGGCGCAACTAATTTGGATGCTAGTCAATTAATATCTGAGATGGTTGAGATTGAAACTAGCGGTGCTTCGAATGCAGATATTTATGCGAGTGAATCCGTAGATGCTGAATCTTCCGGAGCTAGCAATATAACAATTTATGGTAATCCTAAGGCAGTTAAAACAGATGTCTCCGGTGCAAGTAATATAAATTCTAAGTAATTTTGAATTCAAAATTCAAGATTATTTTAACAAACCAGAAGGATATTTTATGTCAGAAAATCCCGTAATAGGAATTATAATGGGAAGCGATTCCGATTTAGCCGTAATGCAAAAAACAATTGATGTTTGCAAGGAGTTTGAAGTGCCGTTTGAAGTGAAAATTATTTCTGCCCACAGAACACCGGAAGTTCATGCGGAGTATTCAAGAAAGGCGGCATCAAGAGGATTGAAAGTGATAATTGCAGCAGCTGGAATGGCGGCTCATCTTCCTGGTGTAACCGCTGGACAAACTCATCTGCCGGTGATTGGAGTTCCGATAAAAGGGAAAAGTTTGGAAGGAAATGACGCTCTTTATTCGATTGTACAAATGCCTCCGGGTATTCCTGTTGCTACTGTTGCAATTGACGGTGCAAAGAACGCCGGACTTTTAGCTGTACAGATATTAGCATTATCAGATGATAAATTGCGAGAGAAATTTATAGACTACAAAAAAGAAATGGCTGCTGCTTCGATGAAGAAGAATGAAAATCTTAGCTATTAAGGTTCGGGATATCCGTTAAGTTTTCTTAAACCGGGACCGGTTAGTCTTTCCTGGTCCCATTTATATTCTTTACTCAATTTTTCAGCTCGCACATTACATTCATCATATTCACAGAATTTGCAAAGTTCATAACTGCAATAATCCAAATGTATTTTTATTTGTGAATCTGGTAAAACTTCTCTAATTTTTTCAGTGATAAGATCGTCATAATTGTGGGCACGTTTAATAGAAAAATAGTAGGGAAGCACAAGATGAAAGTCAATGAATGTTCTATTCGCGGATTTCCAAAAGCGTAATTCATGAAGATCAATCCAACAAGGTTTTTTAATATCTATAAGTATCTGTGATATTTTTGTAAGAGTTTCCGGCTCAACTTCGTTCATTAATCCGCCAAAGGATTCCCGCACTAATTTTGAACCGGTGAAAAAGATATTTACAGCAACAAGTATTGCTATTATTGGGTCGAGTACATAAATGTCAGTTAGCATAACAACAATAAGTCCAATAATAATTCCGCTACTTGTGTAAACATCTGTCATAATATGTTTGCCGTCTGCAATAAGTGCAAGCGAATCGGTTTTCTTCCCGTTTTTAATTAGATACAAAGCGAGAATTAAATTAACGACAGATGCAACAGCTATTAAGATTATACCAACACCTAACTTTGCCGGTTGTGCGCCAACAATTATTTTTTCGATACTTGTATAGATGATGACAACGCCTGCAAGTGCAATAAGGAAACCTTCGAACCCGGCGGAAAAATATTCAATGTTACCATGACCATAAGGATGATCTTTATCTGCCGGTTTGGAGCTTAGTACTACGCTATATAAAGCAACTATAGAAGCGACAACATTTATTACCGATTCGGCAGCGTCGGAAAATATTGCAGTTGAATCCGTTATAAAATAAGCTGCAAACTTAACCGCTAAAAGTGTAGCCCCGACAATCAGAGATATCTTAGCTGCTTTTAATTTTATCTTTTTATTTTCTAAGTGATCCGTCATTGAATAAAAGTTATAATAATTAATTTGATATTAAAAAAGATAAGTCAAAATTCAAAATTGAAATATTAATATTTTTTACTTGTTACCATACGAAATAAAGGTAAAATAATTTTCGGGAAATATTTCAGAAGCTCTTTTTGCATCTTGATGATTTTTGAATATTCCATAAAGAGTTGAACCGGAACCACTCATCAGTGCGAATATTGCGCCGGCAGAATACAAACTATTTTTAATATCTTCGAGCCTCGGGTGTTTCTTAAAAATAACTTTTTCAAAATCATTAACGATTACATCACGATAATTCTGCAACGGTATGGTCGCAACATCGTTGTAGTTTAACTTTGCCGGTTCTGGATTGATCTCGGAAAAGGCTTCTTTTGTAGAGACATGAATCCCGGGATTTACAAGTAAAATTGGGTATTCAATCTTTAACTCAATGTTTGTCAGATCTTCGCCTCTTGATTTTCCGACTGAGGGTTTTCCATCAATAAAGAAAGGGACATCAGAGCCAAGTTCCAAAGCAATGGTTTTTAATGCTTGATTGGATAAGTTCAAATTATAAATATTGTTTATGGTTTTCAGTACCGTTGCAGCGTCGGAACTGCCTCCGCCTAAGCCCGCACCAATCGGTATATGTTTATCCAAAGATATTTTAACCGGAATAGTTTTTCTCGTTGTTTCTTCCAAAAGTTTGATGGCGCTAACAATTATATTGTCAAACGGTAAGTCGCTGTTAAACTCAAATTTATTGGATTTTTCAAAAGCCAGTTTGTCGCATAGATCGTTTATCGGATAAAACAGAGTTTCAAGATTGTGAAACCCATCCTTACGCTTGGAAACGATGTTCAATCCAATATTAATTTTGGCTGGTGCCTTAACTATTATTTTTTCCATCAATAGTATTCCTAATTGCTTTTGTATGTAACGGAGTTGAGCCGCAGCACGAACCGACAAAAAAAAGATTCGAAGAATAATTCTTCTTAACTATTCTGCCGTATTCGTTGGGTGTTACTCCTTCGTATATTTCCGTATCGTTGTAGTTGCCTGAACCACAGTTCAAATAATATCCCCATCTGTAATCGAAGTTAAATTTGGATTTCAATAAATCGAATATTTTAGGATAAACACAATTTATCCCAATTGCAATAGGGGAATAGTCTTTTATAAAATCGAATACATATCTTGCATCTTCGCCACTTAATATTTTCAAATTTTCGGTAATAAACAGACTTATAATATAAGGAACATTGTTACTGCTGCAATGTTCCGTGATTATTTTTATTTCGTCAAAATGACTTTGTGTTTCGTTCAGAATAAAATCACTGCCGGAATCCCAAAGCATATCAATATGCTCTTTATGGTTTGCTTCAATTTCTTTGTACCGTAATTTCCTTTCCTCTTGATATGAATCTTCTGCAGGAGGATTTGATGCTGCAATGAATATATTTTCTTTCCCTTCTGCAGCAATCTTTGCTAACTCAACACTTCTACGAACAAATTCACGATTTGATATTTTTAAGTTTGTTTGATTATATGCTGCCGGATTGGTACGGAAAGTGTTCGTCGTAATGATGTCAGCTCCGGCTTTAATATATTGTTTATGTATATCAATTACCGCTTCCGGTTTTGTGATGTTAAAATATGATGACCATAGAATCGGATGTCGTTCGTTGGTTATCATTTGTAACAGACTTCCGATTGCTCCGTCAAGAACCAAAGGCTTTCCAATTTTAGAATGATATGTTACAATATTACTGTTTGCCATTGCTCTACTCGTCTGTTACCAAAACCGCATTTTTCGGGATTTCCGGTTTAACAAGCAGAACATTCTCCTTCATCAACAATACTTTACCGGGTTCCATTCCTTTTTTCTTTCGTACATATTTACCGAATGTATATGAAACCGGCGCCAACTTTGCAGTTTTAGCTTTGCTATGATATGCGGCAAGTTGTGCTGCATTTTTCAGAATGTTCTTAGGAATTCCTTCTTTCGGTTTATCGACACGCAATACAACATGCGAGCCTGGAAGTCCGCGAGCATGAAACCAATAGTCGTTTTGTTTTGCTATCTTTGTCGATAAAAGATCATTGCTTTTGCTGTCTCGACCAACAAGCACAGTATATTTATCATCGAGCAAGTACTCTTTTAACTTAGCTTCAACATTCACTTTTTTCTTCTCTTTGTTTTTATTTGTAATTCTTAACTCATCTTTTATTTGAAAAAGTTCATCTTTACTTTCTGCTTTTTCAAATCTATCCTTAATTTCTAAAAATCTATTATACTTTTTCTCCGTATCTCTAAAAAGCTCTAAAGATTTTTCGTAATTTATTTTTTCATCACGCGCTTTGCTAAAGTAATAATCAATAGATTCTTGAGGTGTGTGCTTAGGATTTAATTTAATTTTTATGTCGCTTCCGTCAGTAATATTTTTAACAGTGATGCTTTTCATTCCCTTAATTAAAGCTGTTCTGTTTATAGAAAGTAAATTGGCAAGATTGTAAAACTCTTTGCTTCTTTCTCCCCTTTCGATTCTGCCGCGTAAATTATTTAGCTTATTGCTTAACCTTTCCAATTCCTTTGTGAGGAATTTGGATATTTCCTTTTCTGTTTTGTTGAATGTATCATGTGAGTAAAAATTTGAGATGAAATTTACAAGAGCAGAATTAAAATCCGAAAAGGTCTCCGCATCGTTAACTTCTGTAAACGACTTGAATGTTACCGGAACGAATCTTACTTTATTTTCCGTTCTATTATAAAAAACTTTTATATCATCATTGTATATCTCGGAAAGTATTTGATGAAAATCCTTTTCCAAATCGTCAAAGTTTTTATTACGCAAATAAAGTTCGTTTCTAATCTCTTTGGATATGTAAGAATATTCCGCACGGATCTTTTTCATATCGAAATCGATAAAAACATTTTTATCAATCCGATGATAAATCGGCTCACTAATAAAATTATGTTCTGCAATTCTTTTTAACAAATCATTTTCTGTTTTACCTTTTTTGAACTTGTCAACAATCTGATTGTCGGAAATGAAATAAACATTTGTTTTACCGCCCATCATCGAAAAATACAATGTTACGTTATCCAATTGAATTCGAATGAGTCTGTCGTTCGCTGCAATACTGATGTTGTTAATTGTGTTTGGCAACAAAACGGAATTAATTTCTATAACATTTTTACGCGCTTTACGGTGATCCTTTTTTATTAATAAATATGGTAGGGAAGGGTCTGTAGATATCACAAGATGACGATAGGGAAGTTCCCCAGTTGGTATGGATAGCAATAACACATTTTTATCCTGAGAGAATATCTCGGTAATAATTGCATCGCTAAGGAGTTTATTTAACTCGGTAACGGATCTATTTAAATAATAATAATTTCTTAGCATGTTTAGTTTAATTTTTAACAGCTAAATATATAAAATAAAAAATGCCGAAAAATCAAAAATGATATTCGGCATTAGATATCTAATAGAAAGTATTGAATAACTTTTAACAACTATCATTCCGTAGTGATCTTATATGGAATCGTGAGATTCTGACTAAAAGATTGTAGGAATAACATAAAAATATAGGTTATTTAAAGCCTTTTAATGCTAATTATTTGAATTCCAACAAATTTTTATGATCAAGATTTTTTGATTCAATATCTTTAAAATATTCTGCTGTCCCAACTTTAAGTTCAAATGTTGCCGCATGATCACAAACGATAATTCCTTTGGGATGCATTTGCAAAGCGCTTACAGTCCACATGTGGTTTACGCCTTCTTCAACAACCTTTGCCAAAGCTCTGGCTTTGCTATGACCGCTAATAATCAGCAATACACGAGTTGCTGAAAGAACCGTTCCTACACCAACGGTGAGGGCGGTTTTAGGGACTTTGGAAATATCTCCGCCGAAAAATCTTGAGTTTGCAATTATCGTATCTTTCGTTAAAGTTTTAACTCGTGTTCTGGATGTAAGTGAAGACCCCGGCTCATTAAATGCAATATGACCGTCTGGCCCAATACCGCCTACGAACAAATTAATACCGCCGTATTTTGCGATTTTGTCTTCGTATCTTTGGCACTCTTTAACAAGGTCTTTAGCGTTACCGTTTAGAATATTTATGTTCTTCTTTAGTATATCGATATGATTGAAAAGATTGTTATACATGAAGGAATGATAACTCTCCGGATGATCTTCAGGTAGTCCCACATATTCATCCATATTGAATGTTACAACATTTTTAAATGAGATTATGCCTTTCTTATTTAGTCTTATAAATTCTTTATACATACCGATAGGGGAAGAGCCAGTGGGTAAACCGAGTACGAAAGGTTTTTTTGCAGTTGGTTTAAATTTTTTGATTTGTCGCACTACATAATGTGCCGCCCATTTTGAAACATTATTATAATCTGGCTGAATTATTAATCTCATAACTTCTTCTTAAAATTTATTCTAAAGTTAGTCCTTACCTATTCTGGCATTTCTCGTCTAAGTCGTTCGGGTTTTGTGTCATCAAATACCTTTTTTAATATCTTTATTTCGTCATCGGTTATCGATACATTTCTTCTTGCCATTACTTTTGCTGCTACGTCAATAGCCTTATCGAATTTAAATGTTGTAAAACCTTCTGCACCGCCCCATGAAAACGAGGGGATATACTTCGGAGGGAATCCCGTTCCGAATATATTGGAAGAAACCCCCACAACTGTTCCAGTATTGAACATGGTGTCAATTCCGCTCTTTGCATGGTCGCCCATAATAAGTCCCGCCATAACCTCGCCGGTATCAATTTCAATGTCATTGATCGTTACACGCACATTGCCGTAATTATTTTTTAAATCACTATTGTTTGTGCCTGCGCCGATGTTTACCCAGCAACCAAGATATGCATGGCCAAGAAAACCGTTATGTTGCTTGTTCGAATAAGAATGAAGAATTGATTCGCCAATCTCACCGCTTATTTTGCATACAGGTCCAATAGTTGTCTCACCGTATATTTTTGCACCGATCTTAATTAAAGCATTTTCACCAACACTGGTTGGCCCTTGAATAACAGTGTTTGGAAATACAGTAGCGTCTTTATCAATGAAGATAGGACCTTCCTCGGCATCTAAAATAGCGCCGGGTTTTATCCTTGCGCCTTCGCCAATGTATATATCATCCTTATTCAACATGTGAACACCTTCATATACTTTACCATTGAGCTGTTCTTGATCTCTATCAACGATTAAATCAAAATCTTTTGCAATTTGTTCGCCGTTGTTGTGTACCAAATTCCAAGGATACGAAATAAGTTTTACATCTATTTCTTTTGACTTAATTCCGGGAAAAGATTTTAAAGAGAATAATGAAGGCATTTGATTTTTAACTACATCAATGTTCTTATCCGTAAGAATTGCTGCAATGATCTGTTCTCCTTTTGTTAGTAGGATATCACTTTCCTCATTCTTCAATAAATCTGCAAATTCATCATCGGCTAATACAGCGCCGTTAACTATGAGCAGTTCATCTATTGATTCATCAATAACATTGACCGATTCATTTTTGTAATTTCTTTTTGTAAACTCGGAAAGATAATCTCGTGTGTGGAGAAATATTTTATGATCTTTAAATCTTTTCTCTATCTTTTCACGAAGTGTTAAAATACCACAACGTAAATCATAAATTGGTCTGGTATAAGTAAGGGGATTCAAATTTTTTTGAAATTCATCTTCGAAAATCAACAGCCCTTTGCTCATGGTATCTCCGAGTTAGTGGATTGCAAAAATATAATAGATAGTAGCGAATAATTCTAATAATAAAATTACTTCAAATTTGAGTATAATGAAAGTAAATGACAAAAATAATTATTGTAATGAAGATGAATATTAGAACACTGTTGATTGTGCCACTGATCTGTTGATTTGGGTTAAAACCCATTCGCTTTTTGTTCTTTTTCTCTCCAACGGCATAAATGTCGTGGCAATTGTTTTTAAATTGTAGTGGACGCATATTATCTATATTGTCAAAATCGTACGGTTAATTGTAGGGAACGGATATTATGCGTTTCTTGTAAAATAAAAAAATTAAGTATATCTAAGCGAACTGAAGCTCGCTCCACAATATAAATTATCTGTGCTAATCTGTTACATCCGTTCAATTTGTGTGCTATTAAGAAAACTTTATTTTATTCTATGAAATTATCAAAAAGAACCTTCGGCCAGTTTTCTTGACTCTTCAATTTTCTTTATTATCATATCGGCAACTTTAAGCGCACGCAATCCGTCATAACCGGAAACTACCGGAGTTGTGTCATGAATAATTGCGTCAACGAACAATTGAAGTTCATACTTTAGAGCATTTATTTCCTTCTGTTCCGGTTGTTCATATACAACGGCTTTTCTGTTCTCGCCAACACCCAATTCGCCAAATGTAATAAAGTGTTCCAGACTTTTATCATCCGGTGAAATCAGTCTGTAAATTTCCGATACACCGGTTATAAAATCGAGGGAGATGTAGGCATCGCGTTGGAATATTCTCATCTTACGCATTTTCTTCTGCGATATTCTGCTTGCCGTAACGTTGGCAACAGCTCCGTTTTCAAATTCCAGACGAGCATTGGCAATATCCAAACTATCCGAAACGACATTTACTCCACTTGCGCTTATATGCTTCACGTTACTTTTAACAAGACTCAATATTATATCAATGTCATGAATCATAAGATCGAGTACGACAGCCACATCGGTACCACGCGGATTGAACTGTGCAAGTCTATCGGTCTGAACAAACATCGGATTGAGGTCATATTTTTCAAGCGAAACCAAAGCAGCATTGAACCTTTCAATATGTCCAACTTGAAGTTTCAAATTTTTCTCTTCTGCAAGTTTAACCAATTCTTCGGCTTCCCAAATTTCCGCCGTTATCGGTTTCTCGACAAATACATTCACATTATGTTTAAGCACTAACTTTGCCAATTCGTAATGTGCGCTTGTTGTTGCAACAATGGAAACAGCTTCCACTTGTTCAAGCAATTCTTCAATGGTCTCGAATGCTTTGGTTTTATATTCGTTTGCAACTACTTTTGCCGCTTCATGATCTTTGTCAAAAACTCCAACCAACTCGCAATTATTCACTTGCTTTAACAACTTGGTATGAAGTTTGCCTAAATGTCCTGTACCAATTACACCAATTTTAATCTCTCTCATTTTCTTCCGCTTCTTATTTTAACAAAACCAATAATCTTATCATAACCGTTTAATTCCGGAGAATCATAAAACAAAAATATGAAATAATCGTTTACCGTGTTCCAATCATTTCCCTCCAACTCTATCCAGTTTTCATTTTCGGGATAATCATCAATCATATCGGCAGTAACATATTGATAATCGTATATTCCCCTTTTAAGCTCAATCGTTTTTGTGAATAGTCCGTTATCCTCTTTCATCAAATATTCCGGTAAGACTTCCCAATCATTGAAAGCACCTACCAGAAACACATTCTGATAATAATTATCCGGTAGTCTCAATCTGAATTCCACATCCATATATTCTGCGTATTCATTTTTGTAATTCATTAACTTCGATCCACCGTTAAAATCTCTGCCTCCCGGTTTAAATTTCCGTGAGATATCAACTCCATCAAAACGCGCATAAGTCTTTGGCGGATTATACTTCGATCTATTCATCAAATTCGTTTGTCTATACTCATTTCCCGGTTGAATATCTTTCACAAAGAAGGACAACGATTTAGTACCGTCTATTTCATAATAACGGTACATATCTCCATAAGTTTTTTCAACAATTATCGGATATGATATTTTTCTGTTTTCTATTATCTCAATATTTTTTACTTGCTGTGTAAAAAGTGTATCCGGCAATCGGAAAGAGACTTTCAGATTATAGATTTGTCCGAATGTTGCCGGATCAGCATTAACCCCTTCCAAACGTTGACTTTTCAGTGAGGTACGCAAGTGAACCTCATTCCTTTGAACGACATAGAATCTGCCCATCCCATAGATATAATCTTCATCGTGCGGATCAATAATATAAAACTGCCATTTGCCTGCAAACGGAAAGGTTACGTTATTATTAGGGAAAGTTCCTTTGTAATGGTATCTGGCTCTGTCACTTCTGAACGGAAGAACATCAAACCAAAGATTTCGTTCCGTGTTGTTTATTTCGTTGGCATATAGATAATCCTCATACGGTTCCCAGTTTTGATCGCAAAATCTAAATAAGATTTCCCAATTGGGAGTATAATCGGATTTTATATCAAACTCAATTGTGATCTTGGTTCCGGGGAAAATAATCGGGAAAGATGTTTCATCACCAGCTTGGTAAACTTTTAGACTCTTGATCTCATAATCATCTTTTGCAATTAACGATATACTTAATATGATGATCAGCAGAAATATTTTCTTGATCATATTATTAAAATATCTCCACGCACTTAATCGATTCGTATGGGATGAAGATCTTATACTTTTGCTCATCCCTTTCAGCATCAAGGAATAGCCCATCGTCAAATACTTTTTCTAATTTACCGGTCTTGAATACAATTTCGTAAAAAGCTGGCTGGTTCTCACTTTTGCTGTTATAAACAACACCGTAATTTTCTTTCATTGTTACGTTAATAGTTTTGTCCAGAAATTCTTTCCAATTGATTTTCATTTTCTCACCGTAGAATAAATGATTTTTAATTGTGAATTGTATTTTAAAATTACCGAATATTGATAAATATTCCAATGTAATGGTTAGTCAAAAAACGAGCAGATGGGTAAGTTTTTATTGTATTAAAACATAACGGTGTTGAGTTAATTGTAAATGTCGCATATTATGCGACATCCACACTAATATTTACTTCTTAGTGTGTCAATGTGAGTTCACGCAGATTGACCGCTTCGCTTATCAATCTACGTTACGGTTGTATTTATAATGAAACCTCTACGAGGTTTGCATGAGTTTTGTGTTGTATCTTCTCTACAATAATTAAATTCCTACGGAATTTTAATTGTACCGATATTTCTATCCGAGACGGGCAAGCATGTCGGTGATAGATTAGTCCTAAATATTGTGGGCTAAAGCCCTTATTGTTTTGCTCCTTTTCTCTCCACGACATAAATGTCGTGGCAATTGTTTTACATTTTGCACCTTTGGTTTTGGGAACGAATATTTTCGTTCCCTACATCTAGCAATCCCGTAGGGATTGTAATATTATAGAAAAAGCTGAAAGAAAATTATATAAATCCCATCGGGATTTTATTATAATATCTCTGCGACTTAGCGGCTCTGCGGTATAATTTTATTTGCATGCATCACGCAGATTGACCGCTTCGCTTATCAATCTACGTTACGGTTTTTGTTTATAATAAAACCTCTACGAGGTTTGTTAGTTGGCATAAAGTCAACGGTTACAACATAACTTGAATTTTGCTTATAATTGTAAAGGTTGCATATATTCGACCTCCACAGATTAAAACCCAAATGTGTGTAGATTATTGAAACTCATCTGTTATCATTACGTCTCCAACGGGCCAGCGGGCTTTAAGCTCAAGAGTATCAGGATAAGAGAAAAATCTTTCGGAATATTCAAACGGTTCAACAGATCCAAAATTATATTTTCCATCTTTATCGGAATCAATAAAACACCAAATCAAATAAGTGCCGGGTAAAACTCTTTCAAAGTTAAAATTTTTGTCAGTCTGCATTGGAGTGTAATATTTCCTCTTTTCTTTTCCAACTGGATCCAAAACCACAACGACGTTAGTATCAAAGTCAGCAACATGCACTTGTCCCGATACACCGGAGAATTCTCGTCCGGTAAG
>Ga0256913_10001329_pt1 | contig 12745 bp, 6 predicted proteins | sample Axial_MatmetaG_FD_185970 | JGI IMG/M metagenome (GOLD analysis project Ga0256913, IMG submission 185970) | Deep-sea worm associated microbial mat communities from Axial Seamount, Juan de Fuca Ridge, Pacific Ocean - Axial_Mat | ecosystem: Environmental > Aquatic > Marine > Oceanic > Microbial...
TATGAAAATATTGTTGAAAAACTAATTTTTAGAACTCCCCATATACTTTTCTTGAAAAAAGAAAGCCATTCTACGGAGAGTAGAATGACTTTCACAACCCTAACTAAAATAAAAAAATCTTTATATAAAATCCTAGTTTTAAAAATAGAAACTGCTCTAGGCAGAGCAGTCTCTATAACCCTAACTAAAATAAAAAACTCTTATTCAAATATTATCTTTTTAATAATTGTATTATTCTCATTTGATATTCTAATAAAATACACTCCTCTTTTAAACGTAGAAATATCAATTTTATTATTAGTTTCGCAAGTTACAACTTTTCCAAAAATATCAATAATTTCTATTGAATTTATTTTATCAATATCTTCAATAAGTATGTAATTATTTGCAGGATTAGGATAAATCCTAATATTTGATTGGTCAAAGTTTTCTACAGAAGTAGCAACATTAACTTTCACTGTCCAATCTTGAGAGTCTCCATTTTGTGCAATAATTGTATAAATAACATCTGAAGTAAAATCGTTTGCAGTAACACCACTAACTTGTGTAGTTGTTCCTATTTTTGCTTCAGCATCACCCGAAATTGTAAATGTTGCAACAAGATTAGATAAATCTGTACCGTTAGCTACTTCAATTGTAACTTCATGATTTGCAGCATCAATATTTGCTGCACCTGTTTGCTCATCAAAACTATACGATAATATATCGTTTTGGTCGTTTTGTGCAACTGTAACAATTACATCCCAATCTTGTGTTGTTGTTCCGTCTTCGGCAGTTATAGTATAAACTACTGTTGAAGTAAAATCGTTTGCTGTTGATCCACTTACTTGTGCAGTACTACCAATAGCAGCACTTGCACCGTAAGATAAATCGAAACTTGCCACTAGTGCAGCTAGACTTGTTCCGTATGCTACCTCAATTTCTACCTTCCCATTTTGACCGAATTGAGGATCTGTAATAGTTGCATCACCTGTTTGCTCTGCAAAACTATATGCTGTTATATTTGCTTCTGTATTATCTTCTGTTGAAACAGTTACTGTTACTGTCCAATCTTGTTCCGAACCATCTTGTGCAACAACGGTATAAATTACAGGGTTTGTAAAATCGTTTGCTGTTGATCCACTAGTTTGAGTTGTACCGCTAATATTTGCTGTAGCATAATCAGATAAAATAAAGTCTGCAATTAAATTTGATACATCGGTTCCACTAGCAACAGTAACATCTACTGTTTGATTAAATGTACTAATTGTTTCATCGCCTAATTGGTTTGGTAAATTAAAATCTATAATATCTTTATCTGAACTAGCATCGGCAATTGTAACTGTTACATCCCAATCTTGTGTTGTAGATCCATCTTCTGATGTAACTGTATAAGTTAAAGCAACTCCTTCGGTAAAATCGTTTGGAGTAACTCCACTTGTTTGTGCTGTTCCGGACACATCAGCAGTTGCACCGCTAGTAAGCTCAAATGTTGCAACCAATCCGTTTAAATCGGTTCCGTATGCTACCTCAATATTTACAGTACCATTCCCAAAAGTAGGTGCTGTAATTGTTGCAGGTCCTGTTTGTTCTGCGAAGCTATATGCTGTTATATCCGCATCGCCTCCTCCAAACTGTGCATTCGCACTAAATGTCATTCCTAGAACTGTTAAAACAGTAAAAAGTAATCGTAAAGTAATTTTTCTCATAATAAAAATAGTTTAGTTAATAAAATAGTGTTTTGACAGCTTTTAATTTAGGTTTATTTTTGTCAAAACTATTTAATAGATATTGTTGTTGAGTAAAAAGTTGTTTGCTTTTTGGTTCGAGTATGTAAATGTAAACAGATGTAGTTATATGTAAATGAATATCAATAGTATATAGTTGTATTATATTATTAGATTAAAAGTTCGTGTTTATAAATTAATACCTTATTTGAGTAAAAATACAGTGAAATAATATTTCAGTTATAAAATATGGGGATTTTTAATAATTTAGTAGATAAAAAAATTAAAAAATGGAAAAAAAATTATGACAATATTTATAGCTCTTATCTGCTAATATTGGGATACTTGCTCTACTTGTACTTGCCCAATATTCAGTACTATTCTTATTACCTATTCCTCCTACCCGGTATCTTCACAGGGAATATTATTAAGGGTAAGAATATCAATATTAAGCTTAATCCGAGCAATATCAACAAAATATCCGTTCTCATTGGAGATTTAAAATAAATTATATTCGATTTATCTGTATCTTACTTTGTAGTATCGTTTTGCATTTCAACTTGATGCAAGGTTTTTTCTCCCATGTTTTTTACTTTATTTAGTTTTTCGTCAGGCGGGCTTAAAAATGGGATACCAAGAGATAAACCTCTTAGTATAAACAATATACCCATTATTACCATAATAACAGGAATAAGATTATTTATTCTGTTTCGCAGTTTTAAACTTATGAAATTACCCGCAATTGTTACAGCTAAAAGCAAAGGAATTGTTCCTAATCCGAAAAGTAACATAAACAGCACCGATTCTACAACATTTCCTGTTCCTGCCGACACTATTACTGCAAAATAAAGTGGTCCGCACGGTAAGAGTCCGTTTAATAAACCTATTACAAATAAACCTAAAAACGATTTTGTAGTAAACAAGCTTTTTAATCCTCGTTTTACTCCGTTTACAATGCTAAAAATTCCTTTATCTACATCGTTTGAAAAACTAAAAAGTTTTGGAAAAAACACTGTTGCAATCATTAAAGTTCCTGCAACAATCGAAACTATTTTTTGGAAACCAAGTGTGTTTAAGCCATGTCCTAACAGTCCGAAAGCTAAACCCATTAAACCGTAAGTTACTGTTCTTCCTAAATTGTAGAGTATTCCGCCTAATAGTTGTTTTAATTTTGAGTTTCCTTGCAAGGGTAAGGATAAAGCAATTGGTCCGCACATTCCAACACAGTGGAAACTTGTTCCTAAACCTAATAACAAACCTAGTCCGATAGTTATTTCGCTAGGTAATTCCGAAAAACCCATCATAGCTATTTATTTTATAATCAACTGATTTTCGATATAATATTTTAAACCTTCTTTATACCAAGTAATATCTACTTTATATCTCCCTTTTTGTAAGCTTTCTTTTTCTACAAACAATTGTTCATTGTTTTGGTTAAGTAAAATTTTAACGTCTTGAAATCTATCCGATGGTCTGTAAAAATGCACTAAGCCGGAATCAATATTGTTGAAATTATCGCCAAAGTTTACAATTACTTTTTCGTATTTTTGAACAAATTGAACAGAATCTTTATAATCTCTTGATCGTTTTATTGCATCTATTTCTGTTTGATAATCAACGCCTTTCTTGTAGTATTCTTCTTGTACCAGATTTACATCGAAGCTAAAAGCAAAAAACAAAAAAACTATTCCGGCAGTTACAAAACTTATAATTGCTATTAAAATACCCGTTCCCCAAGTGAATTTCATTATTATGATTTTATATTAAAACACAAAGATAAAATAAAATCATTCTAAATTAGAATAAATCTTAGTATAATATTTAATCTTTTTTCTACTTTATGAAACATAAAAAACATTATTTCTTTACAAACTTTGTAATTTCATTACCGGTTTTTACAAAATAAACGCCATTTTCTAAATTAGAAATATCTATTCTAATATCTTTTGAATTGGTATTTTTTATTTGTTTTACAAGTTTTGCTTTAGTATCATAAATACTAATTAGCTTGTCGTTTATATTTTTTAATGAAATATTAATAAAACTACTTGCAGGATTTGGATAAATTTCAATATTATTTTTTCTCTGTGATATGTTATCATCTATTTTTGTTGGGATATCCCAAGTTGCTGTAAACATTGTTCTGCCGTGTGTTCCTGCAAGAACTAAATTATCAGATTTACGAATATCGAGCATATCAATGCGGACATTTGCAAGATCCGAATTTTGAACTGTCCAAACAACATTTGTTTCGTTAGCGTTGCTTGTTGTCCAAATTCCTGTTTCGGTTGCAAGCATAATATAGTTCTTATTATTTGGGTGATAAATTGCCCAACGTATTGGCATATCAGGTAAATTACCCGATATATTTGTCCAAGAATTACCTCCGTTATACGATTGCCAAACAGATTCAATTCCATAATTAGAAAATGTTACAAGAATTGTATCGGCATTATCGCTACATTGAATAGAAGAAATAAATGCATTAGGTAAATTTCCTCCATCAATTTGAGTTGAATTTGGACTACTATTAATATTGTTTACTTTATAAATTTCGCCTGTTGATGTTCCTAAAAGTAATGTGTTTGCACCTACTAACCTTACAGCAGAAAATGGTACAGTTGCACCTGTTCCCATTGTAATAAAATCGTATGAATGAGAATAAAAATTATAAATTTTTAGAATTTGATCGGCACCTACACCAAACTCGTTGCAAGCATTTGCCCAAATAATATTATTATCAGAATCGTAATCGAAAGTTGTGATAAAACCGCCTGATTCTACATCGTTAATAAATTCATAATCATTTGTAATAAAATTATAAACGAAGTATTTATTATTATAAATTGAAGTAATAATTATTGATTCATTTGCATCAAACATATTGAAAGCACCATCACCTCCTTGTATCATATCATTGATATTAAATGGATGCCCATCGTAAAATACAGAGCCATTGTCTTGTAGCCCGCCACAGTAGTGCAAATCGCCTGTTTGGGTAATTGCACAAGAGTAAAACTGTAAGCAGGAAAAAGATTTATTTCTTTGAACAAAAACGGGTTGTGCCGATGTTGCATCTGCCGAATAGAAAACACCTCCATCGCTTGATATAACAAATTCGTTAGAGCTGCCGGGTTTGTATATTATTTCGTGAATATCGCCATGTACATAATCATCGGCTCCACCATGATACATTTGTACCCAATCGGAAACTTTTGCCCAAGTTGTACCGCCATCGGTAGATTTATGTACATCTAAACCACCTGCATAAATTGTATTTGCATCATTTGGGTCAATTTTTATTGTAAAAGCATGCCATGCTAAATAAGCCCAATTTCTACCATCACTATAATCATTTGGCATATTTATATTATTCCAATTTGCACCAGCATCGGTAGTTTTTACCAAATATTTACATTGTGTGGCAGGAAAATCACCTATCGTTTGTGTGTTAGATTTTGCAGCAATAATTGCATAAATTGTGTTTGGTGTTGTTTTAGATGAAGCTAACATAACTCTTGCGGTAATGTTAAAATCTGTATCGGCAATAATTGTATTTTTAAATTCGTCAATTATTGTCCAACTACCTGCAAGACCTGTTGTAGATTGCAAAATGCAAGAACCTCCTTCATTATTCATATTATTTGTAGTTCCTAAATAAATTGTTCCGTTATCAGAAATTTCTATATCAGAAATTGCAAAAGGGTCTGTTTCTCCGGGAATATTTGGTGCAACTTGTGTCCAAGTATTTCCACCGTCAGCAGAACGATATAAACCATCGCTAGGCGTTGGCTGAAATACTTCGCCTTGATAAGTTCCGGATAATGCTGCAACATAAATTACACTTGTACCTGCTTCGTCTCTTATTGCTATATCGCTAATATATGCAAAATCTTGTGTTGATGTTAATTGCGTAAAACTACTACCTCCATCAGTTGATTTCCAAATTCCGTAACCTCTTCCTGATGATTCTCTATAAACTATTGTTGCAGTTTCCGATTCGCCTGTACCAACATACATAATGTTTGAATTATTTGGGTCGAAACAAATTGAACTTATCGAAAGTGTTTCCCAAATATCGCTTACAGGAATCCAGTCTGTTTCGGTTGTAATGTCATTATTATACCACAATCCTCCTGTTGCAGTACCTGCCCATACTTTTTTGCCTGTTGCATCGTTTGGGTCGTAAACTATTGTTTTTGTTCTTCCACCCATATCGCTTTGAATTTGCGACCAAGTTAAAGAATTTGTATTTTTTTCGTATTTTGCAGATTTCTCTGTTGCAAGTCGGGCAATTGGATATTTTTTAAAAGGAATTTTTCCTGTTGATGGGTCCATCATCATAATATAATCACGAAAACTTGCCATATCGGGCTTATCAAAAGATGATAATTTTTCGAATTCTGATTTTATTTTGTTTGTTTTAGGATTTTTATTTTGCAAGAGAAAAAATCCTACAAAAAACATTGCTACTGAAAGAATTATTATTTTCGATTTCATAGATATAATTTTATTTTTCAAAATTATTATTTAATTAACCCTTAGACAAAGAATTTTAGCATTTTGTTGCTTTTGTAGAGGTAATACTTATTTATATATAAGCATAGACAAATCATCAATATTAAAAACTTCGTTTGAAATTTCTAATAAACTCTCTTTTGTTATATTATTTATTGATTCTGCAATTTCGTTAATGGTGCTTATTTTATTGAATAACAGAATACTTTTTGCCATAGAAAAAACATATTCCGAATAGTTTTCAGAGGCAATTGCAATTTGACCAAGTAATTGTTTTTTAGATTTTTCCAGCTTAGATTGGCTAATAAATTTTTCTTGTTTTTGTTTTAGAATTTTATAAACTAAGTCTAATGATTTGTCAAGATTTTCGTGGTCGGTTCCAAGGTAAATATTCCAAATTCCTGTATCTTTATAAAAGGTATAATTAGACTCTACATTATAAACAAATCCGTATTTTTCTCTAAGCGACATATTAAGCAGGGAGTTCATTCCCGGTCCTCCAACAATATTATTTAACAAAATTAGTCCTACTCTTTTTTCGCTTAAAGCTGAATAAGCAGTATTTCCAATTATACAATGTGCTTGATGTGTATTTTTTTTCTTTTGTACAGATTGTTTGGCATTTTGGGTGAATTTTTTTCTTGTTTTTTTTGCTTTTTTTGTTGGTATATCGGAAAAATATTTTTCCACAAAATGCTTAATCTGCTTAAAATCAATATTTCCAATAACTGAGATTACCATTCTTTCGGTATCGTAGTTTCTATCGATAAAATGTTTGATTTTTTCAACATTTAGTTTTTTAACCGATGAAACTGTACCAAGAATATCTCTGCCAAGTGGATGATTTTTAAACAATAGTTTTTCAAATTCATCATAAATTAATTCCGATGGTGTATCTTTATAAGAGTTTATTTCATCAATTACAACTTCTTTTTCTCTTTCAATTTCTTTTTCGGGAAATACCGAATTAAAAACTATATCGTTAATTAATTCTAAAGCACGTTCAAAATAGTTTATAAGAAATCCTCCATAAATAAAAGTTTCTTCTTTTGTTGTGTAAGCATCGAGTTCTCCGCCAACATCTTCTAAACGGTTAATAATTTGATATGATTTACGTTTTGCTGTACCTTTAAAAATAGAATGCTCAATAAAATGTGCTAAACCATATTCTTCTTTTTTTTCGTCGCGAGAACCCGTATCAATTAAAAAGCCAATATGCCCTACATTTGATAAAGACCGCTTGTAAATTAAGCGAATGCCATTTTTTAATTGAAACTGTTTATAGGGAGATTCTATCATAAATTTAATTTTGTGCAAAGATATAAATAGTGTTTAAAAAACAAAGGGAGATGCTTTTATGAAGCATCTCCCTTTGTTTTTTAATTATAAGAATTATCTAATAACAGTTACAGTTCCAGATTTTTGGAATTCTATACCTCTTTCATCTTTGTAAGTAATTAACCATTTATAAACACCTGTTTCAACAAAGCGTTGTTTAGATTTTCCGTCCCAAGCTTGTGTCATATCATCGGTTTCAAAAATAATTTCTCCCCAACGGTTATAAATTTTCATGTTGAAATAATCTAAATCTATACCATTGCCTAATGCAAAGAATGTATCATTTATTCCATCATTGTCTGGAGAAAATGCACTTGGAACATAAATAGTAATTACATTCTCTATCTTGACATTTGTAAAAGTAGAATCTACGCAACCATGTTCTGTTTCAACTTTTAACTTAACAGTGTAATAGCTTTCATACTCGGCATAATTATGTATTGGATTTGTTGAATAAGACATTTCTCCATCACCAAACCACCAATAATTCAGATAATTATCAACTGAATAATTAAAGAATGATATTTCTGGTTTTATTACACTTGCTGTAACAGGATTTGCTGTAAATTTAGCTTCAGGGAGTTTATAAACTTCAATCATTTTTTCGAAAGTAAATGAATTTTTACATCCTTCGGCAGAATAAACATCAAGATGTACATCAAAAATACCCCAATTTTCGTAGATATGCTCAGGGTTTTTTCCATCACTGGTATTAGATGAACTACCATCGCCAAAGTCCCAAACATAAGTTTGTCCAATATCCGGACTTTGCTCACTAAAATGAACTGTTAATGGTTGACAACCATGTATTATATCTGATATAAACGAAAGTGGTGGTTTTTCAAACATTGTTATATCAACACTTTCAAAATCTACTGGGGAACCACAATTATCTGATACGGTTACTGTATAGGTTATACTTCCATTAGGATAAATGATATGTGGGCTTGGTACAATACCCAACATACTTGAAGTAAAAGTATATGTTCCGTTTCCACCATGAGGTGTAATTGTTACTTGAATAGGGTCACCAGGGCATATTTCTGTAACATCTGTTGTCATTTCCATTGATATTGGAGCATAAACATTTACATCTCTTTCTTCAACAGTAGTACAATTATGCAAATCTGTTACGGTTAAATAATATGTTGTTGTATCAGTTGGTGATACTGTTATTGTTGGGCTAATATTACTTGTATTCCAAAAATATTGATATGGCGATGTTCCACCGGTAACAGATGCAATTAAATCAATAGATTGACCAATGCAAATTGTTGGTACAATACCTATTGATGCATGTAATTTACTTGGTTGTCCAACATCTACTCCACTAACAATAATTTCACAATTATTTGCATCAGTAACAGTTACGATATAATTTGCTGAATATAAATCGTTAAAACTTGCTTGATTACCACCGCCATGCGACCAATTATAAACATACGGAGGCACACTTCCACTAACACTTATTGATGCTGCTCCATCGTTATATCCCCAACAAGATACATCGGTTGTTGTTATAGAATTATTTACTAACTGAGTTGGCTCTGTTAAAGTAATTGTGTTATAACCTATACAACCATTGTTATCTGTTAAGGTAACATCATATTGACCTGCAGCAACTCCTATTAAGTTCTGACTTGTAGCAGTATTAGACCAAATAAATGTGTAAGGAGTTGTTCCTCCTGTTGGCTCTATATAAACATTCCCTGTTAAACTTCCAAAACAATCAATATTATCTCCTGTAATATTACTTGTTAAAGGCGAATCCGGTTGATTTACAAAAACAGAATCTTTTATTGTACAATTATTTGCATCTAATACTCCCACTGTATACCAACCTGATATTAGTCCTGTTATATTTGCTGTTATTGCCGTAAATCCACTTGGCCCTGTCCAAGCATATTGATATGGAGCTGTTCCGTTTTGCACTGTAGCACTTGCTTCTCCATCACTTCCGCCATAACAGCCAGCATCTACACTTGAAGTAGAGATACTTAATGCAACAGGTTCTGTTATTTGACCTGAGAATGTTGCCTCACAGCCAATACTATTATATGCTGTTACATCATATTGTCCTACACATAATGCTGTTGCAGGATTTGTTGTTTGTCCGTTATTCCACGAATAAGTGTATGGTACCATTGTATCTTGTGGAGCTGCTAATAATTCTCCTGCACAATCGCCAAAACATAAATTATTTGTTGGAGTAATGGTAATTACCGGATTAGGCGATACAAAAATATCAATTGAAGAATCTGCCAAACATCCGGTATCATCAATATTTAATGATATTGTTTTTCCTCCTGCTGTTGACCAATTTACTGTATGAGGTCCAACAGTTGTTGCAGAACTTGGATTACCTCCATTAAAACTCCATAAATAAGATGGATTTACTCCTGTATTTCCTGTATATGTAATTGTAATATCTTCTCCTATACAAATTGTATCTTTTGATACTGTAAAATTTGGTATTGGATTAGGTATAACGGTTATATCCATATAAACAGTTGTATCTTGTTGGCAAGGTGTAGAACAATTAACCCAATGTGATTCATTGCCTGTTGGAGTAACTGTAATACTTGTCCCAGTACTGCCGTCGTCCCAAAGGTAACTAACAATTGATGGGTCTTGTAAAGGGTTAATTGTAACATCTAAAACAACTGAATCTCCCATACAAATAGTTGTACTGGGTGTAATAATTGGATTTAATTCAAAATTATCCATAAACCAAATGGTATCATCAGTTGATGTTATCGTACAAGGACATCCGTTTAATAAAGTAAATACAACATATTCGTTAGTCTCTGCAATATTATCCCAAAGAGCTGAATAGAATAAAGTATCAGTATATTCACCGGGAAGAATTACAAGATTAGTATTACTTGTTGTATAATCAACACCGGGAGTAGCTGTTCCATTTTCTATTAAATCAATAAAAATTGTATCTTGCATTGCTGTTGCCGATGTATCAACTCTATTAAATACCCAATAGTTATCACAACCTTCATAGATATCAGAAGTTGTTCCTACATTAGAAAAATTATTCATAATAACATCTCCACCAGAAGTAAAACTTCCTTCTTCGAAAAATACGTATGATGTTAATATTTGATCACTTGCATCACCAATTACAAAACGGATATGATATGTTTCGCAAGGAGTTAAACCCGCCATTGTTGCTGTTAAAGGAACAGTAAATCCATTAACATTCATCATTGGACTTGCAGTGTTATTTACATAATATTGTGAATTATCAGGTCCACAACTTGCTACTCCGTTTATTGTTGAAATAGTAATTGGGTCGGTAGTTCCGGGAACAACGGCAATATTTATTGCATTATCAGTATACGGTCCGGCAATTCCGGGTCCACTAACAAAAAATGCAAAAGCATCATTCCACACAGTACACTCATAAGATTGGTATTCTTCTGAAGCAAAAACAAAATCGAATTCTGTTGTATCAGAACTTGGAATAAAATCAAATTCAAGAACTACAACATCTTCTACGTTTGAAATAGATAAACCTAAGTTATTATTATTTGCAACAGCAAGTAAATCTGTTGCAATAGCTGTTTGAGTTGTAGTATAACCTAAAAATGAATCATCAGCATCGTCTGTTCCGCTAACATCAGTTACTTTTCCGCAAGCTAAAACTAAACCTGATTGCATACCTATAATATCTCCGTTTGTGAAATATCCTATGGCAGAATCTGGTCCCCAAAACTGGGTATTCATAGCTTGCAAACAACCTGTAATTAATACATCTTCAACAAGTTCTTGAGGTGTATATGCAGTTGTATCAACATCGAGAATTGGTGGTGGTTCATAAGCACAAATATCAAAAGTTCCTTGAACATCGTTATTAGGATCCCAAATTCTTATCCATACTGTTTGTCCTGCAAGTCCTGCAGATGACATTATTAATTGTTGCCCGGGGAAACCACCAGTCCATGGTTCTTCACATACAATTTCTGTTAAATTATTACAATCCGAACCGGAATAAAGAGCTATTCCTCCATTGGGCATAGAACCGGCAAAAGTTTCTATTACAAGAAATCCACTTGCTGGAACTGTTGCTTCGAACCAAACATCTCCCCCCATATAACCGAACCCACAAGTTGGGTCAGGTATTCCTGAATCTGTTGCTCCAAGTGTTGTATGTGTTTCTGTATTGCAAGCTGTGTTAACAGTTAATGTGTATGCAGAACAGGGGCCATCATTTGGTGGTGGTGGTGGTGGAACGTAACAGTTTCCTGTACAATTAACAGATAGTTCAAATCCTGCTTGTGTTACATAATTATCGGTATGCACAGCTACTGTTATACAAGTTCCTGATGATGTTACATTTGAAGGAAGATTTGATCCAGTTGCTGTTACAAGTAATGGGTCTGTTGAACTTGTTCCATCATAAATATAAAGATAATCGTATCCCGTTTCCATTGCAAATGCATGAAATGAAATTTCCATACAATCTCCATTTGTTGAGCAGAATGTAATTGAATAATCTTCACCACTTTGATAATTCCCTGTAGGCCCACCACTATCATATAGTGTTTCTGCACAAGTGTTTACAGTTGATAATGTGGTGGTTCCATCTAAATTAATTTGTGCATAACTAATAGTAAATGCAAACGATATAAATAATAAAAATAATTTTCTCATGTCTTAGGTACTGTAATAAAACTGTAATAAATATATGCTCTATAGACGCAAAATTATAAATTTAGTTGTCTTAAAGGTAAAAAAAATTTATTAAAGAAGGCTTCTAAAAATTAAATATTTGTATATCAGTTAAATAATTTGTATTTTAGATGAAATTATAAATAAAAAAGATACGATATATATAAAAACAAGTAACTAAAGGATTATTTGACGAAGAATTTACGATACAAAAATTATCAAAAATAGGTAATTCATTAGAGATGATAAGTGAAGTAATTGATTTTGAGTGCAAAATTGTTTATTATTGACTTTTCTTTAAAAGATTTCATTAATTAAGTCATATTTTCATCATATTTTATCGAATTATCTAGATAGTGTTACAATAATTTGTTTCGTTTAAAAACTAATTATCTGAAACTGAGAACAAAGTATTATCCCGCATTATTCACCGAAAAGCCTATAGAAACCTGCAAAGCATTAATTAACAAAAATATACACAGATATTCCTGTTTGTTTTA
>Ga0256913_10001330_pt1 | contig 12744 bp, 11 predicted proteins | sample Axial_MatmetaG_FD_185970 | JGI IMG/M metagenome (GOLD analysis project Ga0256913, IMG submission 185970) | Deep-sea worm associated microbial mat communities from Axial Seamount, Juan de Fuca Ridge, Pacific Ocean - Axial_Mat | ecosystem: Environmental > Aquatic > Marine > Oceanic > Microbial...
CGAGCAGTAGTATCCTCTCGGCCATCACTCTCCTCTCTTCGCTGCAAGTCTCTCTTTCAAAACTCTTTTGAGAACTTTGCCCGTTGCATTTTTGGGTAGCTCCTCCACGAGCTCCATATGCCTGGGTATCTTGTAGTTGGCAAGGGAGCTTTTGAGATATCGTTTGAGTTCGCTCATATCTACACTCTGTCCATCTTCCGCTTCGATATAGGCTACGGGAAGCTCTCCGTTTTTCTCATCTTCCACACCCACTACGGCACTCGCCTTTACACCCGGGAAAGCGTCGATAAGCTCCTCTATCTCCCTTGGATATATATTTATACCCTTGGAGATTATGAGATCTTTTTTTCTATCCACTATGTAGAGATAGCCGTCACTATCCATATATCCCATATCTCCCGTCAGAAGCCAGCCGTTGATTATCGTTTCGGCAGTCGCCTCCGGCCTCTCGAGATAGCCCATCATCACATTGTCTCCGCGGATTATGATTTCGCCTGTTTCTCCTACGGGGACTTCCAGCATATTTTCATCGACGATTTTGATCTCGTAGCCGGGCATGGCGGGTCCGACGGAGCGCTCTTTCTGAAGGTGGAGGGGATTTATACAGACAGCGGGTGAGCTTTCGCTCAGACCGTAGCCTTCGAGTATTCTGGCACGGGGAAACTTCTCTCTCATCGCCTTGAGAGTTTTGGTTTGCAAAGCCGCCGCACCGGATACGAAAATGCGTACACGGTTGAACCATCTGAAATACCAGGGCAATCTGGCTTTGGCCAGCGCGTTGTATAGGTCCGGGACACCGAAAAAGACGGTCACTCTTTTAAGCAGTGTCTGCTTGAAAATATTGCTGAAAGGGCGTACGGAATCGACTATGACGATGCTCGCACCGGCATATAGAGGGAGAATCAGCCCTATCGAGAAGGTGAAGGAGTGAAACATCGGCAGGAAGACGATATCCCTGTCCGAAGGGCTTATATCGAAAAGCATCATCGCCGACTCCGCATTGGAGAGTATATTCCTGTAGCTGAGCATGGCACCTTTGGGTTTGCCTGTCGTACCGGAGGTGTAGAAGATGACGGCGCACTCGTCCAGCCCTCTTTTCACTGGCGGGTAGATGGTACGCTCTCTCAGTATCTCCCCGAAAGAGCTCTCATGAATGTCACAGGGAGGGGATGAACCTTCCCATATGGTCTTTCTGCACAGCAGAGAAGCTTTGGAGTCCCGTACTACCTTTTCGAGAGAGGCCGAAGCCATAAGCAGCACAGCAGAGCTGTCTTCGAGTATATAGCTCAACTCTTCGGCTTTGAGAAAGTTGTTTACAGGTACGCAGACAGCTCCTATTTTTGATATGGCGAGCAGTGAAACGATGAACTCTATACTGTTCTTCATGAAGAGGGCCACCCTCTCGTCCTCTCTGACCCCCTCTTCATGAAGATAGGCGGCCAGCCGGTCGCTCATCTCGAGCAACTCTGCATAGCTTACGCTCCTCTTCCCGAGAAAGAGAGCCTTTTTTCTCCCCCTTTCGGAGGCGTGGGAGAGTATCATCTCGTAAAAATTGTTGTAGCGGTACTTCAGTACACCCATACGGAACCTCTCTAAAATCTATATTCGAATCCGCCTGTAAGAAGCAGAGCGCCGCCCTTGTCGAACTCTCCTCCTATTCCGTTGATATTTTCGCCCATCTCCACATCCCTGCTCTTTTTGTAGTCGTAGAGTGCACCTACTCCCCAGCTGAGTTCGTCACTCTCTCTTATTCTGAATCCGGCGGAGAAGATATGGGCATCGCTGTCGGGCAGCTCATATCCGAGAGTCTTTTGCGGTATGGGTGTTTCGTCGTAGCTGTAGCCGCACATCAGAGTCACTCTATCGCTGTAGTTGTAGCTTATACCGACTCTCCAGGTATCACTATCTTTCCAGTATTTATCTTTCGGGTCGTCGAATAGGGGTACAAGAATGTTCTGTATGGGCGAATCGTATTGGAAATCGAGTCTTTTATACGAAGACCAGTATGTTCTTTCGTAGACGAGCTCCACCGTCAGAGTATCCATGAAAGTTTTGGCTACGGCTATATTCAGGGCCGCTGGCATGGGAATCGTTACGGATGCACCGAAATGTCTGCCCGCTCCCCCCACATAGAGATTGGCCTCTCCCTTCTCTTCGAGCTCCGCTTTCGAACGGAAGGTGGCCGCCAGCTCGAGGTCGGGCATGGGTCTGTATGAGAGTGCGAGATTGTAGGCGGCGGTCACGACATTGCCCTTCATCACTCTTTTGAAGGGGAGTCCCAGTTCGGAAGCGTCGCTTCGGACCTCTCCTTCACTGTATATGAAACGAAGACCGGCTGCAACGGCGAGATTGTCGCTCAGACGATAGGATAGAGAGGGGTTTATCTCTACGCTTGCGAGGGTGAACTCTTCGGCGAAAGCTTTCTGCACACTCGAGTTCCATCTCTTGCTCAGACCCACGGGAGAGGTGATGGAGACTCCCCATCTCCAGTCTCCTTCGGCTCTGTTGACGAAGTGGCCGTATGGAATCGCCGCCCACTCCTTCCTGCTCGAAGCCTTGGCTGGCAGGAGCCCGCCGTCGAGATACTGCATACCGTCGAAATCGACCGAAGGCAGATAGACTGTGGTGACGCCCCCTTCGAGATAGCTGGTATCTCTATCGAGAAAGGCCATATTGGCAGGATTGTAATAGGCGCTGTCGGCACCGGTGGTGTGAGCTATATGTGCGGCCGAGAGTGCCACGGCCGAAAGAGACTGCTCCGGTATCTTGTACGCTCCGGCTTCCGCGAAGGTCATGAGTGTCGCAAGGGTGACGATAGCTTTTGCACTTCTTTTCATCTATTCTCCTTTCAGTATCCTATCGTCTCTTTTCTGAGATTGGCGAAGATGGAGGCGGCCACAGCGTATGCAGGAAGTGCACACTCCGTGTGTGACAGTCTCAAAGGTGTATCGGGATTCGAGCTGACTGCCGCTTCCACCGGTACGAGAGAGACGCTTTGGGCGCCATAGCTATCTCTCATTATCGATACGCTCGATGCGGATATGGCATATGGTACGATATCGTCTCCGAGGCAGTGAAGCATAACCATCGCCCTCTTGGGTGCCCAATAGACCGGAGAGTTCTCTTTCAGTGCTTCGTTGAACCAGAAATCGCTATCGCCCGCGAGAATCGAATCGACCGCATCCTCTCTCAAAAGTCCCCCTTCGCCGGAGAGTTCTTCAGGAAGTATGTCGTCTATCTCCTCCATGCTGTATGAGCCGTCGAAGAGTCTCTCCATCATGGAGTCGTATGGAGCCTGAACGAGTTGGGAAACGCTCTTTCCGTAGGCCAGAGCATATGAGTATGCCACATCGGCGATGAAAGAGGGGTGTTCGATAGAGTCGAGCTCCACAATGCCTCTGGCTACATGATACATCAGATAGGGGCCGGCCATCGGAGCCGACATCAGCAGCGAGAAGCCGCTTTCGTCTCTCCCCTCCTCGTAGGCTTTCGCCGAGGAGAGCGCCGCATAGCCCCCTTCGCTGTATCCGGTGATGTAGAGTTGACCGTTTAGAGGGATTCCCTTTTTTTCGGCGAACTCTTTCGCCGCTTTGGCGAAATCGAGCATGGAGTCGGCGGTGGGAGCCTCCAGAAGATAGGGGTGGTGGTGTTCGGCAGAGGAGCCGAAGCCTATATAGTCCGGTTGCAGTGTAACGAAGCCGTAGAGAGAGCTGAGTATTATCGGTGAGCCCTCCGGTACATTCTGCATGGAGGCCTCGACTGTAGGAGCCTCCCCGTCGGCGAATATGGTTCCGTGTCCGTCGAGAACGGCCGAGAAACCTTTGGTTTTCATATACTCGAGTTTTTTCCTGCCCGCTTCATCGAGGCCGTTTTCAGACGGTACGACCATCAATCCGGAGGCCACGATGTTCTCCCCCTTCTCATCCGTGGTCTCATACTCTATCAGGTAGGCTTTGTATCCGAAAACCGTCGTATTGCTTTCGGGCTCTATCACCCCTTTTTCTATCAGGCTCCGTTTCAGGAGATTCGAAGGAAAATCCACGACGACTCTGCCCTCATCCGGACTCTTCGAATCTGGTCCCGATACGCTCGCCCCGCATCCGGCCAGTACCATTCCCACAAGTGCCGCTATCAAAGTACTCAAAATTTTCGACATCTTCTTTCCTCCTCCAAATTATCGCTTCTGCAGGGCGTAGAGAGCCTCTATCTCTCTATCCCATATGCTATCGTCTATCGTCTCCAGGATTAGAGGGATATCGTCCATCCTCTCGTCGTTCATTATAAAAGAGAAGGCATCCCATCCAATCTCTCCCATACCCAGAGAGTGGTGTCTGTCTACACGGGAGCCCAGTTTCGCTTTGGAGTCGTTGATATGCATAGCGCTGAGATATTCGAATCCGACTATCTCCCCGAAGAGTCTCATCGTCTCGTCGTAACTCTCTCTCGTGCGGATATCGTAACCCGAGGAGAAGGTATGGCAGGTGTCGAGACATACACCCACTCTCCTCTTCTCTTCTACCCTCTCTATCAGATAGGCGAGGTGCTCGAAGCGATAGCCCAGATTGCTCCCCTGTCCCGCCGTATTTTCGATAACGAGCTTTACGGACGAATCGGGAGTGGCCTCTATGGCGAGATTCATCGACTCTGCTATGGTATCGAGACAGCGACGCTCCACCTCCTCCAGTTTTCGCTCGTAATCGCTCTCTCTCTTCGAGAGTTTCACGAGGTGGCTACCGGGGTGGAAGTTGAGTTTGTCGAGGCCGAGAGCCTCGACCCTCTCGAGCTCGTCGATAAAAGCCTCTCTCGACTTTTCCAGCTTCTCCTCTTCCGGATGTCCGAGATTGATGAGGTAGCTGTCGTGGGGCAGTACATGTCTCGCTTCGATTCCGGACTTTTTCAGATTCTCTCCGAAAGCCTCTATGCTCTCTTGGCTCAGCGCTTTCGCTCTCCACTGCCTCTGGTTTTTGCTGAAGAGGGCAAAAGCCCTTGCGCCTATCTTCATCGCGTTGAGCGGAGCGTTTTGCACTCCGCCGGCCGCACTCACATGCGCACCTACATACTTTTTCATCGCGCTCAATCCATTTTTTCGATTTTGATGGTGATATCGTTTATTTTATCCCGAAAATTCACTTCGGAGTTTAAAACCCGGTACTCTATATCGTATTTGCTTTCGAGTGTAACCTTTTGGATGAAGCCCCCCTCCACACTCTTTTTGCCCATACCTGCGAAAATCTCCCTCCCCTTCACGATGGAAAAGAGAGTGTCGGGCGGATAGTATGCGCAGAGAAACTTTTCGTTGAAAGAGGAAGCGGATTGGCAAAGCAGCGATTTGCATACCTTTTGCGGAGTTATTTTCAGTTTTCCCAGTGCCGCGGCCGAAGAGTATATCTCCATGACGACACTATCGTCCTCGTCATATATGAAGGCCTGGTCGGCGAATTTCAGCGAGGGGCTTTTCCATAATACATAGGCAGTGGCGACATTTTTGCCGTTGCTCAGGCTGCTGCATGCTCCCAGGAGTAGGGAGAGGATAAGCCAGATAAGGCTCAGGCGATATTTTTTTTGCATTTTTTTTCACTCCGGACTTTGTTTAAGCTAATTATAAGTATTTTGCCTTTATAATTCCTGCACCGAAACAAACGGCCCCTTCATCTAGCGGTTAGGATTCCAGGTTTTCATCCTGGCCACAGGAGTTCGAGTCTCCTAGGGGTCACCACTTAAAAACTTTCCCACTTTTTCAGAATCTATTTTTTCACATTACAAGAGCATCATCTTTCCGGATTGGGAAATTCTCAGCATAGTGCGGACTTTTCGAGTGAAGAAGCATATCGTGACACTCTTGCTATCCGGCCAGACGACAGCAAAATGGCCGTAGGCATAGAAACGGATAGCGCCGGAGTGATAATATCCGGCAGTTGCAAAACATGGCATGCATTGATGGTATCGAAACGGTGAAAGAACATATATTCCGCTCTTTCGTTGTTAAAACAAGGAGTTTACCTGAAGGATAACGACTGTCAACCTTCATGTAGTACCATTATAATCGAGTGTAATTAACTATCGCATAACAGGCGATAAACAGTTTATTAACGGAGATTCGAGATATGAATGAAACGGATAAGTCCGGCACCCTTTTCGCCGATGAGGGCCCAACTGTAATCTGCGGTATTGACGAAGCCGGCAGAGGACCCCTGGCCGGTCCGCTGGTCGTCGTCGGGCTCATAATGCAGAGTCCCGTGGAGAATCTGGCGGATTCGAAAAGTATGAGTGAAAAGAGGAGGGAGGAGCTATACGACAAAATAGTCGAATCGAGCAGATTCCATATCGTACTCTTCGACAACCGGGCGATAGACAGAGAGGGACTCTCCGCCTGTATGAGGGCTGCGCTTGGGGAGATAAAAGAGCTTATGTCGGCGGAGGATGTGACTCTCCTTTTCGACGGTAACAGCAGATTCGGAGTCCCCGGTATAAGCACTATGGTAAAGGCCGATACGAAGATTGCCGAGGTGAGTGCGGCGAGTATCGTCGCGAAGGTGACGAGAGACAGACTGATGAAACGCTATGCGTCGGACTATCCGCTATATGGATTCGAGAAGCACAAAGGTTACGGCACGAAGGCCCATATGGAGGCCATAGACAGATACGGATATTCGCCCATACATAGAAGATCTTTCAAAAGAGCGTCGAAAAAGAGGGAGAGAGGGCTCTTCTGAGACTTCCGTCGAAAGGGTATAATTCGGAAAAATATCCGGAGAGTCTCCAGGTCGCATCTCTATGCGGCGCCGGACTCTCCGATAGTCTCCGGGGGATGGGAATATGCTCAGATTCGCTATAGACAGGGGCGGCACTTTTACGGATATATACGCCCAATACGGGGGGAAGATATATACGGAGAAACTGCTCTCCTCGGACCCCTCTCACTACGATGACGCTGCCGTCGAGGGAATCGGGAGGGTGCTGAAGAGGATTTTTCCCGATATCGACGAGATATCCGCACGGCGAAAGATAGAGTGGATAAGGATGGGTACGACGGTGGCGACGAACGCTCTTTTGCAGAGGAGAGGCGCGGTCACGGCCCTCGTGGCTACGGAGGGCCTGGGGGATGTATTGGATATAGGCTACCAGAACAGACCGGATATCTTCGCGCTCAATATAGAAAAACCCGAACGAATAGTCGACAGGAGAGTGGAGATAGCGGAGAGGGTCGTACCGGGCGAGGAGGCTTTCGACATATTGAAGAGGCCGGATAGAGAGTCTCTCGGGAGAGAGTTTCGAAAGCTGGCGAAGGAGGGTATCGAGAGCCTCGCCATCGTCTTCGCACACTCCTACGCCTATGAGGAGCATGAGCGTATGGCCGCGGAGGCGGCTCGCGAGTGTGGTTTCGAAAACATCTCCGTCTCACATACGGTCTCTCCCTCGATTCGCTATACGGACCGTGCGGAGACTACGGCGGTGGATGCATATCTGACTCCGGTGATACGGGAGTATATAGAGAGATTCGAAGAGTCCTTCGCTACCTCCGCAGAGAGTGTGAAACTGCTCTTCATGCAATCTTCGGGCGGATTGACGGAGGCTCGAAGATTCAGAGGCTCCAACGCCATTCTCTCCGGACCGGCCGGAGGGGTGGTTGGCTATGCGAAATCTTTCTATAGAGGACGGGCGCTGATAGGTTTCGATATGGGTGGTACCAGCACCGATGTCTCCCGTTTTGCCGGGGATTACGAAATATCCTATGAGAACGAGATAGACGGTATCAGAGTGAAGGCTCCCCAGATAGAGATATCGACGGTGGCTTCCGGCGGAGGTTCGCGTCTCTTTTACAGAAACTCCATGTTCGTCGTGGGACCGGAGAGTTCGGGTGCGCATCCGGGCCCTCTGTGTTACAGAAAGGGGGGCTTCCTGAGCCTGACGGACGCCAATCTCTTTCTCGGCAGAATCATCCCCCGCTATTTCCCCGCGATATTCGGAGAAAATGCCGATATGCCTCTGGACAGGGAGGCGAGCGAGGCCGGTTTGAGAGATATCTGCGAAGAGATAAATGCAGATTTCAAAAAGAGAGCTTTGGCGCCCCTGAGTGTAGAGGAGGTGGCTATGGGCTTCATAGAGGTGGCCAATGAGAGCATGATGAAACCCATAAGAGAGCTTGCCGCAGCAAAAGGTTTCGACCCCTCGGAGCATGAGCTGGTCTGTTTCGGCGGAGCGGGTGGACAGCATGCCTGTGCGATAGCCTCCATTCTGGGAATAGAGAAGATACATATCCACCGATACAGCGGGATACTCTCCGCTTTCGGACTGGGGATGGCCGAGATTCGCAGCGAGAGGGAGAAGAGTCTGGAGAGAAGGCTCGAAACTATCGAAGAGGAGTTGGACGGGATTTTCGAAAAACTCCGTACCGAAATTCTGCAGGAGATGGATTATAGGCAGGAGGAGGTGACTCACCGGCGCTTTCTGCGTCTCGGATACGACGGCTCCGATACGAGCATAGAGATAGAGGAGCCGGAGGATGGAGAGTGGAAAGAGGCTTTCGAAAGAGTCTACGAGAGGCGTTTCGGCTTTTTGCCGCAGAGAGATATCGTGGCTATGAGTGCGATATCGAGAGTGACGATAAGCACTCCCTCAATGCCGAGAGAGGAGATGGAAGCCTCCCGCTCGAAAGCGAAACCGGACTCCTTCGAAAGAGTCTATTTCGACGGGGAGTGGATAGATACTCCGGTCTATATCCTGGAAGAGTTGGGTGCGGGGGCCCAAGTGGATGGACCTGCCATAGTCTTGAACGGCACCTCCACCATCGTCGTGGAACCCTTCTGCTCTCTCGAGACGGACAGATACGGAGATATGCTGATACGGGTAGGCAGGGGGAAGAAGAGTCGGAGTCCGAAAAAGGGATTCGACCCCGTGAGACTTGCGCTATACAACAGTATCTTCTCCTCCATCGCCGAAAGGATGGGTCGTATATTGCGCAAGACGGCCGTCTCGACCAATATCAGGGAGAGACTCGATTTCTCCTGTGCAATTTTCGATGCCGACGGAAATCTCGTATCCAACGCCCCTCACATCCCCGTGCATCTGGGTTCGATGGAGTATTTCGTCAAAGCACTCAAGAAGAAATTCGGCACCTGTGTAGAAAACGGGGATATTTTCATAGGCAACGCACCTGCCGAAGGGGGCTCGCATCTGCCTGACATAACACTTTGCAAAGCTGTTTTCGACAGTTGTGGAAATCTTTTGTGCTGGCTGGCCGCAAGAGGCCACCATGCCGATATCGGAGGCTCCACACCCGGCTCCATGCCTCCCTTTTCGGTATCGATAGAAGAGGAGGGGGCGCTGATAGAGAGTTTCAAAATCGTCAGAAGGGGAGTTTTCGCCGAAAGGGAGATTCTGGATATACTCAATCGTGCGGGTGCGAGAAAGATAGCGGACAACATCTCCGATATAGAGGCGCAGATAGCCTCTTTGCTGGAGGGAGAGAGCCTGATGGAAGAGCTCGTGGCAGAGAGGGGTGTGGAGGAGACTGTGGCATATATGGCCCATATACAGAGCAGTAGCGAAGAGGCCGCCAGAAAGTTCCTCTCGAAATATGCAGGTAGAGCGATGAGTGCCGGGGAGTATCTCGACGATGGTACTCTTTTGAGTCTGAGAGTGGAGATATCGGAAAATGGTGATGCACTCTTCGATTTCAGAGGAAGTTCACCCCAGCAGTTGGGCAGCCAGAATCTACCGCCGGCTGTCACCGCTTCGGCCATAGTCTACTGTATAAGAGTACTTACGGGCGAAGATATGGCTCTCAACGGAGGACTTCTCCGCCCGATAGAGCTACTCTTCGAAGAGGGTAGCATCCTCTCTCCGTACGCGGATGCCGCCGTAGTGGGAGGCAATGTCACCACCTCCCAGCGTGTCGTGGACCTGATACTGAAGATTTTCGGAGTGTCGGCGGCATCGTGCGGCTGTATGAACAATCTGATATTCGGTAACGATAAGTTCGGATACTACGAGACCATAGGGGGTGGAGCGGGTGCCGTAGATGGAAGCGACGGTGCCGATGCCGTTCATACACATATGACGAATACGAGAATAACGGATGTGGAGATACTGGAGAGGCGGTATCCCGTGATATTGAGGCGTTTCTCCATAAGAAGGGGCTCCGGAGGAGAGGGTAGATACAGAGGGGGTGACGGAATAGTCAGAGAGATGGAATTTCTCGAAAATATGAGGCTCTCCCTCCTGACCGAACGCAGAGTCTTCGCCCCCTGGGGAGCGGCCGGGGGAGGAGATGGAAAGAGGGGAGAGAATCTGCTTTTGAGAAAGGGGCGCAGTTATCGTCTCCCCTCCAAGGTATCTATCGGGATATCGGCGGGTGATATTCTCAGAATCGAGACCCCCGGAGGAGGGGGTTACGGCGCCGGCGGATAAGCTTGCCGTCCTCTCAGGCGAGAGTCACTCCTCTCTCTCCGGATACAATCTCTCCTATCACATAGGCATCCGTTTCGCTCATTATCGTATCCACCGTTTCAGAGTCGGCTATCCATACCATACCCACTCCCATATTGAAGGTACGGTACATCTCCTCCTCTTCGACATATTCGGAGATGAAATCGAAGATTGGAAGAGTGCGAATCTTCTCTTTCTGGACTATGGCCCTCATCCCCTCCGGAAGGACACGGGGGAGGTTTTCGACTATTCCTCCGCCCGTTATGTGCGCAAGTGCGCTTATATTCTCCCTGTTGCTCTTGAACTCCTTCACATAGATGCGTGTCGGTGCCAGAAGCGTATCTATGAGAGGCGCTCCGTTGAATTCGTCTTCGAAACTCATGTGGAGTTTTTCGAAGAGCAGTTTGCGTACGAGAGAGTAGCCGTTGGAGTGGATGCCGCTGCTTGGAAGGGCGAGCAGTATCTGACCTTCCGAGACCCTCGAAACTCTATCCATCTCACGCTTTTCGGCTATGCCTACGGCGAAACCGGCAAGGTCGAAATCGTCCCGAGAGTACATTCCCGGCATCTCGGCCGTCTCGCCGCCTATGAGAGAGCACTCGGCCTCTCTGCAGCCGGCGGCTATACCCGACACCACCCTCTTCGCATCTTCCGGGACGAGCCTGCCTGTCGCGTAGTAGTCCAGGAAAAACATAGGTGTGCCGAAGTTGCATATCAGGTCGTTGACACACATGGCCACCAGGTCTATACCGACAGTGTCGAGTTTCCCGCTCTCTATCGCCAGCTTGAGTTTGGTCCCCACTCCATCCGTAGCGGAGAGTATGACGGGCTCCTCGTATCCGCCGGGAAGAGCGTACGCCCCGGCGAAAGAGCCTATACCGCCAATCACATTACTGTCGAAGGTCGATTTGACATCACTCTTTATCGCTTCGACAAAGTCGTTTCCGGCATCTATATCCACGCCCGACTGGGCATAACTGAGTTTCTCTTTCATCTACTTTTCACCTCTGTCGCAGGGCGGGAGTATCTGACGCAGTATGGCAAGGGAGGGGCAAAAGCCCGTCAGACCGCCCACCAGAAGCATTATTATCAGGATGAGCTGTGTCAAAAAGGCTATCTGAAGCCCCGATGAACCGGTTTCACCCATCCCCGTCGCCGCGGTTCCCATGACGAAACCGAGAATTATGGCGATAATTATTCTCTGCATTCTTTCAGCACACATACCCGATATCCTGACTTTTTGATTTTTAGTATTATAGCCTACTTGAGCTTCCTGCCCAGTTTCTTTTCGACGGAAGCTTTCTTTTTGGCTATCCTGCCCGGGGGGCCTTTTCTGTAGTCCACCTTTATAACGCTGTAGATTCTGGAGCTATCTTCGCCGAGAATTTCATAGGCTTTCTCTATCAGCTCGAAAATCTCACCCACACTTTCAGCCTCGATGATAGTCCCCATCGGAGTCAGCCGATACTCCAGACCGCTTCTGTCTATCATATCGAGTACCTTCGCCACGAAAGGACTCTTCGACTCCGTCGAGTCTGTCGGAAAAATAGCGAATTCCACCAGAGCGCTCATGCTATATCACCATATCGACATCGTCGTGTTCGCTGAAAGCTTTGAAGAGTCTGTCTCTCTCCTCTTTGCTCTCCACGATACAGCTGGCGTTGTAGCTGTGGAATTTGCCTGTACGGGAAGGATTGCCCTCTCGGCATAGATGCTCCTTCTCTCCCATGACCTCCTTTATCACCTCCCGGAGTCTCTCCTTGTCTCTGCCAATCAGTTTGAATCCCCAGTCGGTAGGATATTCTATCTGCGCTTTTTTCTCTCTATTCTCGCCTGAAGTCCCCACTTTTGCCTCCTGTTTTGGATTCGAGTCTTATATCTCTTATGACCATTCCCTTGTCTATCGCTTTGAGCATATCGTAGATTGTGAGCAGACCTACACTCACCCCCGTCAAAGCCTCCATCTCGACACCGGTCTTTCCCGTCAGTTTCGCCGTGACATAGAGTCTGAAACCGGGCAGCTGCGGTAGCTCCTCTATTTCCGTTTTTACGGAGCTTAGCATCAGAGGATGGCACATCGGGATGAGGTCGGGAGTCTTTTTCGCTCCCTGAATCGCGGCTATGACGGCTGTCTGCAGTACCGGCCCTTTCTTTGCGGTGTTGTCTACGACCGCTTCGTATGCTTCGGGGGTCACCTCTATCGTACCGCTCGCCGTGGCTGTACGGACGCTATCCTCTTTTTCGGATACATCCACCATTTTCGGTTTGTCCTGTTCGTCCAAATGGGTAAGTTCCACATCTTCTCCTTCATCGTAT
>Ga0256913_10001331_pt1 | contig 12744 bp, 10 predicted proteins | sample Axial_MatmetaG_FD_185970 | JGI IMG/M metagenome (GOLD analysis project Ga0256913, IMG submission 185970) | Deep-sea worm associated microbial mat communities from Axial Seamount, Juan de Fuca Ridge, Pacific Ocean - Axial_Mat | ecosystem: Environmental > Aquatic > Marine > Oceanic > Microbial...
GGAGTTACTTCGCTCTCCAATGAGTAGAGGTGCAGGTTCTTGAAACAAATCAGTGGTATTAAAAAGTGAGGCGATACTTGGCTCTATGCTACCTGTGGGCTTTTTAGGCTTCATTCCTTTGACAGCTTTTTGCAAGGCATGAATATGTTGAGGGGTTGTTCCACAACATCCACCCAAAAAGCTTACTCCATCAAAATCGGTAAACTCTAACTGCTTAGAGGTAAATTCATCAGGTCCCATTGGGTAGTAGGTGTAGCCTCCTCTGTTTTGTGGTAAACCTGCATTGGCATGAACAGAAATTGGAATACTACAAAGTTCTGAAAGAGTTCGCAAGTGCTTTTTTACTTGGTCTGGCCCCGTTCCACAGTTGAAGCCCAAAGATAAAATATCAAATGGTTCAAGAATAGTTACAATGGTTGTTGCATCTGTTCCAATAAGCATACTACCACTAAGCTCAATGGTTACCGAGACCATAATAGGAAGCTCCACCCCTCGTTCACTATTGGCATCTTGACAGGCGTGGAGTGCTGATTTAATCTGTAGTGGGTCTTGGCAGGTCTCTAACATAAAAATGTCACACCCACCGTCTATAAGCCCAAGAGCTGTAAGTTTATAACCCTCATACATCTCATCATAGTGGATATGCCCTAAACTTGGAAGCTTTGTTCCAGGCCCAATTGAACCGAGTACAAAACGGGGTTTTTCAGGGGTAGAGTATTGGTCACAGACATCTTTGACTATCTCTGCTCCGAGTTTAGAGAGTTCATAACATCGCTCTTTCATATCATACTCATCAAGCACCCACGGCATTGTTCCAAAGGTATTGGTTTTGATAATGTCTGCCCCTGCTTTTGCATAGCCATTATGTACTTCTCGCATGAGTTTAGGAGCTGTTGCATTGAGGAGTTCGTTACACCCCTCTTGGTCTACACCTTTGTTATCTAGCCATGCTTCTTGGGGGATTTCTAGGTTTTGAATCTGTGTACCTGTTGCTCCGTCAATTACTAGAATTTGGGTTTCTAAAAGTTGTTTGATTTCTTTTGCTGTTGTTGCCAATGATTTGCCCTTGAATATACGTTCCCACGGAGACCATGGGAACGAGAAAAATGAGAATTTATATTAACGGCATTGTAGCAAAAAGTCCTGATTTTAAGTCGATTTTAACCTAACTAAAAACTAATTCGTTATACTTTCTTTAATAATAAATTTAAAAAAGAAGTGAATATGGGAAATAGTTTTTTTGGAACCAATAAGAGTGATGAGTTTGATACTGACCTGATAGAGGATGAGTTGATTGCCAAGGAGGTTGAGGAGAAAGTAACCTACTGGATACTTAAGATTATTATTGAGATGGGTGGACATAAATATTTTATAGACAGTGACAATGATTTTCAACATGATGACATGGCAATTTTTTTAGGATTGGCGAAGTATGCCAAGTTTGATTATGATGATTTTAATCGAACTGAACCCCTTCTTATTTTAAAAAAACGTCTTAATTTTTTAAAAAAAAGAGTGCCATTTAAATCCTCTAAACAGCTTGTCAAAAACATAGATAGACTCTCAGAACTTATTACTTTGACCCACTATGAGAAAGAGATTTTAGAGTTTGTTATACTGCTTAAGCAGTATGATATTCTAAGCAATGCCGTGGGTCTTCTGGGAGGAAATCTCAATACCTCACGAAGCAAACGCATTCTCTCTGTTCTGCTCGATATTCCCATCGAACAGGTCAATGATACCTTTGCTACCCACTCCACTTTTAGTCGCTCTGCCCTGCTTCTACTTAGTACCGAAGAGGACTACTCGCTCAATGCAAAGCTACGGCTTATCAACTATGAGTTTGCTGACAATATGCTCAACCTAGATGAGGATATTACCGAGATGATAAAAGATTCGGTGCGTCTCTCTGACAAAGGAACGCTTGATATCAATGATTATGACTATCTCAAAAATGATTTAGAAATTCTAATGCCCTTTTTAGACAAAGCGTTAGAGAACCAACAAAAAGGGGTCAATATCCTCCTCTATGGTCTACCAGGCACAGGAAAAACTGAACTCTCCAAAACCATCTCTAATATCTTAGGAACAAAACTCTATGAGATAAGCTACGCCGACAGTGAGGGTGACCCCATTGAGGGAGAAGCGAGACTCCGTCTCTATAAAACGGCTCAGGCACTCTTTTTTAGCAACCGAGTGATATTGATGTATGATGAGGCAGAGGATGTCTTTGAGAGCTATGAGGGTGGATTTTTTATGCTTCCCAAACAGCAGTCAGATAAAGCATGGATAAACAAAATATTAGAGACCAACAATGTCCCTACCATATGGATTACCAACAACATCTCTAGCATTGACAATGCTATTATACGGCGATTTGATATTAGCATAGAGCTACCCATTCCAAGCAAAAAGAAACGTATTAAAATCATCAAAAAACATAGCAATAATATACTAGACGAAGAGAACATAGAGCGACTTTCCGAGCATGAAAATATCGCCCCTGCCCTCATCTCCACAGCGGTCAAAGTGACAAAAAATCTACCCGAATCAGAAAAGAGTAAAGCTCTTCTACAACTCATCAACAACGCACTAAAGGCACAAGGATTTGAAGAGGTCATCAAAACGGGACAAGAGATACTTCCCAAAAATTATCAACTCGACTTTATCAACACCGATACCAACCTAGAGGAGCTTGTGGAAGGTATACACGAAAATCAAAGTGCCAGAATCTGTTTTTATGGGGCATCAGGTACGGGAAAAAGTGCCTTTGCCAAACATATCTCCAAGATGTTAGAGAAGCCATTTATTATCAAGAGTGGCTCATCACTTATGAGTAAATGGGTAGGAGAGACAGAGAAAAATATCGCCCATGCCTTTAAAGAGGCAACCGAAGAGGAGGCTATCTTGATTTTTGATGAAGTGGATGGATTTTTAGCCGAACGGGGTCAAGCCAAGGTCAATTGGGAGGTGACACAGGTAAATGAGATGCTGGTACAGATGGAGAAATTCAATGGCATTTTTATCGCCACTACCAACCTCATTGACCACCTAGACCAAGCGAGTTTGAGACGTTTTGATTTGAAGTTGGAGTTTAAAACCCTAAAGCCTGAGCAGTTGGAGAAGATTTTTATCTCCTATTGTAAAGAGCTAAAGATAGAAACCCCAACACGCCAAGAGTTACATCAAATAAAATCTCTAAAAAATTTAAGCCCTGGGGATTTTGCCACCATCAGCAGACAGAGCCGATTTAGAAAGATTGACTCTGCATTGGGGTTTATACAACGGCTTAAAGAGGAGCAACGTCTTAAAAAGCTTGAAAATGGTGCGTCTATGGGATTTGTGGGCTAGGATTATCCTACCATTTAATTTTACTTTTTTAAACATAAATCGTGGCTATTCATGAGACAATATTTTGGGAAAAGCAAATAGAACTACTATTAATTACAACTTAACTAAAATATTTATATTTTATATTATTTTAAGTATTGTATCTTATACTTTAGTGTATATTTTCCCAAAATAACCTTTTAAGGGAGTATATGGACTTAGATACCTTAGCTAATATATCTGATGTTGTGAGTATACCAATTGCGATAGTTGGTCTTATATTGGTTCTGCACCAACTTTATCTTACCCGAATTGAGAGTGAGAAAGAGCATCTTCGTACTAAAAACGAGATGACACTAAATGCTTATACCTCAATACGAAAAGATTTACGTATTATCACCTCACGAATTAGAAAAGAGCTTGATATTGATGATAGGTTTAAACAACTGACCCAAGAGCATATCTCTATCATTATGGAAAACAAGAGTTTGAGACATGATATCTCTGAGATGTTAAGTATGCTTAATAAGTTTGCTGTTGGCGTGAGGCATGATATTTTTAATATCGAGATACTCAATGAACTTTCAGGTGAATATTTCATCAAAACACATGAGCAGTTTGTCCCCTATATTCAACTCGTAAGAGCAGACTCCTATGACCTCTATTCTGAGTATGATATTTTGGTAAACAGATTAACCCAAATGAGCATAAATAAAAAGAGTTTATTGTCTAAAGAGGAGATACAACCAATACTAAAAAACTCCATAAAAGTAGACCGATGGGCGTTACTATTTGGAGCAATAGTGATAACAGAAACCTATATTTATAGTATTGGGCAACACCTAACCCTTGTTAATAAATTTATTATTACCCTACTTATCTTTATGATTTTAGGAATTATTATGCAACTCTACTATGCAGTGATTAAATATTTTAGTTTGGTGTACAGGATGAAGACTTAACACTATCTACCTCAATACCTACCTCAATTATTTTGAGGTAGTAGCATCAAATCACTATTTCTGTGTCACCACCACACGATGCCCCACAAATTTAGAGTAGTTGTCCAAAATCAGACCACCACGTCTAAATCCGAGTCCACATCCTTCATAGGCAAAGAATACACCTGCTTGGTAGCTTTCACCATTGTTATCAGTTGGTAGCTCTACATACGCTTGAAAAACAGAGGGGAACTCTCCATACTCTCCATCTCGCTCATCAATAACTTTTTCATTTTTATCTACGATAACGGTGTTTGCACCCTCTCGTCCAAAGATTTTTTTCTCTACTTGGGCAATGCCTTGAAGTGGCTCAAAACTTGTCTCTAAGAGTAGGGGATGATTTGGATATAAATCCCATAGAATCTTCATGAACGCTTTTGATTGGAACATTAAAGTGTAGGCAGGATTGAGGAATATCGCCTTTTGGTTCTCCATGATTTTGGTCATAAGCATTGCCAAATCACTCTCCTCTATGCCGATATCTTCCCACGGATAGAGTTTAAACCAATACTCATAGTTAACATCTTTATAAAAAACACCCTCTTCTGCATCAAACTCCACATCTTCCATGTAGGCAAACTCAGTCTCAAACCCTGCATCTTTGGCGATGGTTTGGAGAAGTTTTACCGTACTCTCCTCCTCTTCATTATCTTTTACCGAAGAGAAGAGAATTTTCCAACCATCATAATGCTTCTCAAAATCCTCTATGTCATCTTCCATCATAATCAGACGTTTGAAGTTATCTTTTATCGCATCATAGACATTGTTGAACTGATGAGAATCCTCTAGGTTGTTGGCTTTGAGCATCGCCCATTGCAAGATAGAGGTCTCAAAAAGTGCTGTTGGGGTGTCGGCATTAAACTCGATAAGTTTTATCGGTTTACCATCAATCCCACCTGCAAAATCAAATCGTCCGTAGAGATGCCAATGAATATCATTGTCCCAACTCATCTTCACGGCATCTATCAGGTTAAAAGGGATACCCAACTCATGAAATAGCTCGTTTTCCATCACATACTCACCAGCCTCGGCAAACATCTCATAGAGTTCATTGGCTGCTTCATAGTAGGCATCAGCTTCATCCGAAGAGACCTCTACTATCTCACTTGCCACATAGGGGGTGCTGTCAGGGTCAGTATGCCAAAAAAAGCCTATCTTCTCAAGAAAGGCATTGTCTGGAACTTTTACAGGTGTTAATTTCATACATTAACCACCAAAACTTGAACGGCTACTGCTTGAACGTGTTGAGGTAGCAGGTTTGTTTGAACCAAATCCTGAACGTCTGGTAGTAGAAGAGGATTTTGTACTTGACCCCCCTGCTCTTTTTGCTGCGGCATTATTGGCTCTGGCTTTACTGAAACTGCTTTGTGAACGGCTATAGGTACTTGATGACTTGTAGCTTGTTCTTCTGTTTTGTTGGTAGTTATTGTTGTTCATAAGCTTATTCATAAGCATCGCACCCACCATACCTGCTGCCATACTTGCCATCATGGTTCCTGCTAAACCCATACCACCTGATTGACTCACCTCTTCAGGTGGCTTGGTAAGATTAGAAGTTCCCGCTTCTACTTTTGCCTCCTCCTCTTTGACCAGCTTGTCAATCTCCTCTTGGGTCAAGATTCTCTCTTTTCCCTCAGAGTCTTTCAAAATAACACGGGTGCTAACACTTGGAACCTCATCAATAATCTTATAGGTACTGGTGTTGTTCTCTTTATTTTTGGTCTCCTCGATGGTAACCGTTGCACCCTCTTTTACGATGTTTTTCTCTTGTGTGGTTGCAGGGGCTTGTTGAGGTTGTTGAGCTGTTGCTCCATCATCACACCCTGCCAAAATTGCGATAACCAATACGCTCATACTACCTACAATTGTTCCATTTGAAATCTTTTTTATGTGTCTGTTCATTCCATTTTTCCTTGCATTAAAATTAATTTTGAGTTATTATACTTTTTTACACTTAACCAAACTATGAGAGAAGCCTAAATCATCATAACACTCTTCTATCTCCAACCCTGCTTTTCGAATATACGCAAACAAATCTTTACTATTAAACATTTTGCTATATCCATTTGCCATTGCGGTAAAATAAGGGGAGGTGTTGGTGATACAGTAAGAGCCTGTTTTATGCTGTTGTCTATCCAAAATAGGTTCAAGGATAAATATCCGTGAAAACTCATCCATCGCCTCTGCCACACGACTTAAAATTTTAATAGCATCATCTTCACTAAAACAGTCCAAGAACTGACTCATCCAAATAATATCAAAACCTTTGGGAATGGAATTATTATGGTCAAGTATATTAAGTGGATAAAAGTTTACTCTATCTTCCAAATTATTCTCTTTGATATTTGCTGTTGCTATCTCTATCTGCTCAGGTAAATCCAAGATAGTCAAGCTTATATTATCAACACGCTTTGCACAACGAATAGAAAATTTTCCTGTATTTCCACCAATATCAAGCAGTGTTTTAACTTCTAATTTTTTAATAATATCAATCGCATCATCAAACGCAGAATCAGAGTAGAAGTGGTCAAAATCAAACCACGCTTTTTTAGCATTATCAGGAAGTGTACTTAGATGAGGATAGATGATATCCCAATCACCAAAGACTTGAAGCCCCACAGGTCTGCTCTCTTTGATGGATTTATCCAAATCATACAGACCCTGATAGTTGACATAGTGATTGTAGTCCATATTGATACGGGTCATCTTATCATTCTCTAAAAAATAACCGATTTTACCAAGATAGTATCGCTCATCTTCGACCAACACAACCGAGGCACTAACCGCACTCTCTAAAAGAACCTTTGTCCCATAAATAGAGACCTCTGACTTTTCAGAAATCTCCTCCAAGCTCAACCCCTCTTTATGAGAGGAGAGAAGCTTGAGTATCCCAAAATCTCTCATGGTTCGTACCACCTGAAATATTACAGGTGCAAAGGCTATTTTTTGTGCTTCAAATTGTGCCTCAAATGCCGATATTTTCTCTTTCACAACTATAAAGCAGCTGTTGCTACCCTAGATATTCTAGCAGAAAACTCTGCTTTATCTTTTGGCTCTAGCCCCTCTGCCAATTTTGCAGAATCGAGCAAAATCCACGCCATATCAGAAAAAGTTGTCTTATTTTCTAGCTTATCAAGCTTTTGAATCATCGCATGGTCAGGGTTCACCTCTAAGATAAGTGGTGTCTCGGGCATCTCTTGACCCATCTGAGCGAACATATGAGCCATCCCTGCCATTGGGTCGTTAGCATCTTTTACCACACAGGATGGACTTGAGGTAAGTCTTGAGGTGGTTTTTACCTCTTTAATCTCTTCACCCAATACCTCAGAGAGTCTGTCAGTCAACGATTTAAACTCTTTACTTATCTCCTCTTTCTCCTCTTCACTTTTAGAGTCAGGAGCATCCATAGTTGTGATGTCTTTAAGTGTCCACTCTTTATAGGTTCCAATAGAGGGAGCAACAATAGCATCAATCTCTTTATCAGCCATAATCAACACTTCGATATTGGCTTTTTTATACGCTTCAAGAAGTGGAGAATTTCGTAGAACCTTCTCATCTTCACCTGCGATATAGTAAATCTCTTTTTTCTCGCTATCTCCACGGCTCACATAGTCAGCAAAAGATATCATCCCCTCTTCTGTTGAGGACTTATATTTCACAATATCCAAAAGCAACTCTTTGTTGGTATGGTCTTGGAAGATTCCCTCTTTAATCACTTTGTTATACTGCTCTGTGAACATCACAGCATTTTCATCTTTTAGTTTTTTAATCGCTTGAAGAATCTTTTTGGTAGCATTTTGTTTGATATTTGCCAAGATTCTATTCTCTTGCAAAATCTCACGGCTCACGTTTAGAGGTAAATCTTCACTGTCAATAATACCCTTTACAAAACGAAGATAGGTAGGAAGCAACTCTTTGTCATCATCAGTAATAAACACACGCTTCACATAGAGTTTCACATGACTCTGATAGTCTGCTCTGTATAAATCCATCGGTGCAACTTTTGGAATATAAAAAAGTGTTGTAAACTCCTGTCCACCCTCTACCTTGTTATGAAGATAGGTCAACGGCTCATCATCACCATGAGAAAGCCCTTTATAGAACTCAATATAATCCTCTTTTTTAAGCTCAGATTTTGAGAGTGTCCACAATGCTGTCGCAGCATTGGCTTGTTCACTCTTTTTGACCTTGGTGGTCACGGCATCATCACCCTCACCTGTCGTCTCATCTTCACTAAAGTGCATCATAATAGGATAGGCGATATGGTTAGAGTATTTTTTAATAACCTCTTGAACACGCCACTTGCTCAAAAACTCCTTCTCTTCCTCTTTAAGCTTGATATAGACAACCGTTCCATGCTCATCTTTGGTCACAGGCTTAATCTCAAACTCACCTGTTCCATCGGTTGAGAACATAAACGCTTGTTCCTCTCCTGCTTTTTTAGTAATAACATCTACTTTTTCTGAAACCATAAACACAGAGTAGAAACCAACACCAAATTGACCGATAAGGTTGCTATCTTTTTTGGCATCACCTGTAAGACTCTCAACAAATGATTTAGTACCCGATTTTGCAATCGTCCCTAAATTGTTCATCAAATCCTCTTCATTCATCCCCAAACCATTATCAGAGATGGTCAAAGAGTTGTCCTCTTCATCCAATTTAACATTAATCTTACCAACCCAACTGTCGCTTTTAAAAGCCTCGTCAGTAAGTTGCATATAGTTAAATTTGTCAATCGCATCACTAGAGTTTGAGATTAGTTCTCGAATAAAAATCTCTTTGTTTGAGTAGAGTGAGTGGGTCATTAATTTTAAGAGTTGCCCTATCTCTGTTTGAAACTGATGTTTTGCCATCGTATATATTCCTTGTTTATTATATATGTGTTGGAATTGTATACTATTTTTCTTTAGTTTTCAAACCCCTAGACCATAACATCAAATCCACACCCTTTTTCTCCTGAAATAAAAACTCTAAATTCAAATCCACATCATAGTTTGAGTGATGAGAAGAGAGCGTAGGGGTCTGATACTGCAAAAGCCAATCCATCTTATCCTTTAAGGCATTAAGCATCCCTGCCCCACCCTCTACTAAAATAAAAGAGGGCGTACCAAAGCTTAAAACATTCGTAATCTGCACAAGTCGTTCCTCTATAGAAAAGAGAGGAATGGTTCTGTCAAAATTATCCTCTTTGGCATATATGATAATATCAGGAGCATTATCCCCTGTAAATCGACAATCTAATGTTGGTCTATCAACCCTCACTGTATTACCACCAATAAGCATGTCTGTACAAACAGCCCGAAGCTGATGCACATGAGTAAGCGACTCTTTACAACTCAAATACCCTCCTCCAATCTTCCCATTAGAAGTTTGAGCTATCTTAAACAGCACAAATGCTCTTTTTTGCCAAATCAAAAACGGCTCTAAAAGCTCCAAAGCCTCCTTTTCACAAACACCCACTTCAACCTCTATCCCCTGCTCTTCAAGTCGTTTCAACCCTCCATCATGCCCCTTAATTGGGTCAAGCGTAGCAATCACAACTCTCTTAGGTTTAAGATGAGCCAACAACGAAGCACAAGAGGGAGTCTGCCCCACATGAGAACAAGGCTCTAATGTTACATAGATAGTACAATCCACAAAAAAACCATAAGGAAGTGCATACAAAAACGCATGTGCCTTATGAGCATCAAACCTATCAAAATCTATCTCTTTTTTAGAAATAGTCTCATAAGCACTTAAAAATACCAAAACCTCTGCGTGAGACGTTCCTGCCTTTTGATGGGCTTCTAGGGCTAGAATTTCATTATTACATAAAACCAACGCCCCCACTGCTGGATTTGGGTAAGTTCTTAATTGATAGTGCCATGCTTTTTTTAGGGCTTGGGTCATATATAGTTCATTTGAGTTCATTTGGTCTCCTGTGGGGTGCTGTTTTACAACGCACTATTTAATAAAATCGGAAAAAAAAGAGTTTTACCGAAAGGGTTTTAATATATGAGAAGTCTTAATCAAAAATTTACCCAAAGGAACAACCTCAATCTCAATCCCTTTATACTCTACAACTTCATCTCTATCATAAGTTACAAGCTTCCCTCTCTTTTTATCTAGCTTATCAGCAAAAAACCTTAAGCCCTCAAACTCTCGTTTTTTGGTCTGCTCATCTTCAACATCATAAGAAACCTGTAAAAGCTCTCCATCCAAATAAAAGTCACACTCTTTGGTATCTAGCAGATAGGTTAATCCCTCTTGATTTAGAGCTGTAAAAACCATGTTTTCTAGCATTGCTCCTTGCTCTTTGCTTCGATTTACTCCCAAGTTTAAAAAACCATTATCGGTTAGATAGAGTTTTTTTGTAGATTTCAACTGTTGGGTTAACTTGTGATGATATTGGGGAATAGTTTGAATCAAGAAATTATCTTGAAAGTACCCAATATACTCTTTAACACTCTTGGCATCAATGGCTATTTTTTTTGCTAATTTAGAGATATTGAGTGAGACTGTTGCGTTGGAGACCACATAAAAAAATAGGTCACGAATCTCTTTAGAGTTCTTAATACTGTATCGAGGAACGATATCTTTCAAAATAATATCTTCGGCAATATTCTTTAGAAGAGACCTCTTGACCTGTTCATTTGAATTTGAAAAAACAGAATAGTAGCCACCCCATTTTAAGTACTCATCCACGGCTCTTTCTATCTCTATTCTATTTTTAACTATGGTTAAAATAGAGTAGTGTTCTATATTTTTATAAGTCAAAAACTCCCTAAAATTAAAAGAGGAGAGTTCTAGTTTTAGAACCCTTCCTGTTAACATAGTGGCATAAGAACTTGCCAAAAGAGAAGCATTTGAGCCTGTGATAATAAACTTTATATTGGAACTTTCATACTTGGACTTTACAAAAACTTCCCAAGAGTCAAAAATTTGAATCTCATCTATAAAAAAATAGATTTTCTCATCCAAATTTGGATTGGCGAGTTTCAGATAAGCATCATAGATTTTTACCAAATAGTTTGGATTGTTTTTGTAGGGAATAAACGCTGTTTTTTCTAAATTTATAAAAAAAATATTTTTAGGATCAACCTCTTTTAGAAGTGACTTTATCATAAGTTTGGTCAAAGAGCTTTTGCCAACACGCCTAGCACCAATAATGGCAATGATTTCTCTTGGACTTAAAAAAGAAAGTGCTGTCTCTAATTTTTCACGATAAGCATACTCATTATAAACTTCACTACTATTTTTTATCCAATGGGGGTTATCTTCAAGAAGAATAGAATCCATATTATTATCCTTTTTATGGAATGTATTCCTGTATTATAGCATATTTATGGGTTCTATTGGGTTATTTCGTCTTATTCCACTCATAATAAGTCTTAGCCTTAGAGATATTACAATACTCAAATCGTACCTCTTCGCCTTTTTTGGAGATACTAAAACCACTCTTGTCAGCAGAGGTTATCTCGCCTTTCTCTTTGTCAGCACCATTGATTTTGAACTTGACCCGTTCGCCTACGGCAGAGATGAAGTGTCGTGGCTCTTCTAGTTTTCGTTCGATACCTGGGGAGCTTACCTCTAGGAAGTATGCACCGTGCATGGGTGGGTTTACGTCAAAAAATACAGAGAGTTCATGTGAGATGTCGGCACAAAGATCGAGTTTTACGCCACCCTCTTGGGTGATGTAGACTCTAAAGATTGTGTTGCTGTCCTCTTGTACTGTCTCTGTGCCGTAAAAGTCTGCACCATTGGCGTTAACAATTTTGCCTATCTGTTCATTAAGACTCATTGGATTCTCCTCTGTTAGACTCTTCTTTTTCGTGGCGTTTACCTATCTCTTTGAAAAGTGCTTCTATTTTTGAAATCTCTTCAAGTTGGGTGTCAAACTCAAAAGTAAATTTTGGGGATTTGAACCAACCTTCACTCTCTCTAACATAGGTTGAGAGAAATCCTGAAACGGCTCTAAGCTGTTTTAGGGCTTCGCCTTGCTCTTTTTCGCTTAGATATGATTTGTCTAGGTAAACTTTTGCATCATAACGCCCACGTGAACAGACCACTGCTGTCACGGATAATGCGTTAATACGGTTATCATTCATTCCAGAGAAAGCCTCTGGAAGTAGTTCGACCAAGCGTGACTCGGTACGTTTTCTTTTTATCTCTTCTTCTCTCATGGTATTACCTAGTCAAGCTTAACTTGCTCTTCTACCATTTTGAAGGTTTCGATAACATCACCATCTTTAATGTCGTTATAGTTATGAAGCATGATACCACACTCGAAACCATTTTTAACCTCTCTGACATCATCATTAAATCTTTTAAGAGATGAGATGGTAGTGGTGTAGATAACAACACCATCACGGATAAGTCTAGCACCTGCATTTCTGACGATTGAACCATCAGCAACTTTACAACCTGCAAT
>Ga0256913_10001332_pt1 | contig 12737 bp, 10 predicted proteins | sample Axial_MatmetaG_FD_185970 | JGI IMG/M metagenome (GOLD analysis project Ga0256913, IMG submission 185970) | Deep-sea worm associated microbial mat communities from Axial Seamount, Juan de Fuca Ridge, Pacific Ocean - Axial_Mat | ecosystem: Environmental > Aquatic > Marine > Oceanic > Microbial...
GTATTGGAACGGCGCACTCAGCTGCTCCTTTAAATGAATTTATCGAAAGCAGTGAGCATTTTGTGTGGCCTTATGCAGAGGGCAATATGCGCGGGCAGGCAATAGAGCCTCTACATCATAAAATTCCTGAAGCTTGTATCAAAGATGAGAAGTTTTATGAATTAATGGCTTTAGCTGATGCTATAAGGGTCGGATCTTCACGGGAGAAGAAACTTGCTGTAGAATTAATCAAAGATAGAATCAATGATGCTTAATGATTAGGCTGTCAATTTAAAAGAAATTTTATCAAATCCATTATTCGATGAAATAGTCGAGTGTCACCTGAATCCTCTTACTGCGGAAAAAAGAAAGCAAATGATAGAAGAAAAATTAAAGCAAATTAAAGAACTGGATTAGAACACTACCGCTTATGCCCGCATTCAAAAAAGATATCCAGTACTACAAGTTCTCGGCTTACGGATTTCTTAAGAATCTGCGGTTCTTTGATGCCTTTTTTATCCTTTTCCTTGTTGACAAAGGATTGTCCTATTCGCAGATCGGGTTGCTGTATGCGGTCCGTGAGATCACCATCAATGTGTTTGAACTTCCTTCGGGAATAATTGCCGACACTTATGGCCGTAAGACTTCCCTTGCGGCCTCGTTCATCGCTTACATTCTTTCTTTTGTCGTTTTTTACTATTCCGGAGAATTTATAGTATTTCTTTTTGCATTTATCATTTTCGGTGTTGCCGATGCTTTTCGCTCGGGAACGCATAAAGGGATGATCATGGATTACCTGAATCTGAACGGATGGGAGAGGGCTAAGATAAATTATTACGGCCATACCCGTTCCTGGTCGCAGACAGGTTCGGCTCTGTCGTCCCTCGCGGGAGGGTTGATAGTGTTTTTGAGTGCCAATTACAGCTCGGTGTTCATATACTCTGTTGTGCCTTACCTGCTGAACCTTTTGCTGATCATTTCTTATCCAAAAGAGCTCAACAGCAGTATCAAAAAGAACACGGGGAGAACAAAGACAGGACTGATGACAGCTATAAAAATATTTGTCAGGACGGTAAAAGACAGGGAGCTGTTGAAGCTGATTTACACATCTGCCAACCACACTGCATATCTCAAAGCCGTCAAGGATTACATTCAGCCTGTAATGGTACATGTGGCATTGGCGATACCGGTTTTCATGTCGATGGAAAAGGATAAAAAGACAGGACTTTTCATCGGGCTTTTCTACTTCATCATTTATCTCTTGACCTCGAAGGCTTCGAAGATGTCATCAATGTTTGCCGACAGGTATAAACACCGGGTGGCGAATATCACGCTGTTTGCGGGATTTACCTCAGGGATGCTTGCCGGGGTGTTTTATTTCAAAGAGTTATGGATACCTGCGCTGATAATGTTTGCCGGTATTTACATCGCTGAAAATATCCGTAAGCCGGCACTTACAGGTTTTGTGGCAGACAATACTCCCAATGAGATACTGACATCCGTGATATCTGCCCAGTCGTTGCTCAAAACGGTATTGACCTCGGTAATGGCTTTGGCGTTCGGGATCATTGCCCAGTATTTCGGAATAGGAGCGGCACTGTTTTCTGTTTCTGCAGTACTTCTGATCATAGGTGTATCGTTCAGCCGATGATAAGTGACAGGTTTGATGTATGAGATTTTGTGCCAAACAGCAGAACATATTGTCTGAAAAATTGGGCTTTAATGATTTTAATAACTATTTTTACACATCGGATTGCGGGCATGCCCGAGTCCGATTTTTCATGTAAAATAACAGACGAATAATGAAAGTTGACGTATTATTAGGTTTACAATGGGGCGATGAGGGTAAAGGAAAAGTTGTTGATGTTCTTACTCCGGAATATGATGTAATAACCAGGTTTCAGGGAGGCCCCAATGCAGGTCACACTCTGGAATTCGGAGATGTGAAGCATGTTCTGCACAATATACCTTCAGGAATATTTCATGGCGATAAAATAAATATAGTCGGTAACGGCGTTGTGCTTGACCCTATAACTTTTAAAGAAGAGCTTGATGCACTTAAGGAAAAAGGTTTTGACATCACAAAAAACCTGTACATATCAAAAAAGGCACATCTGATATTGCCTACACACCGCATCCTTGATGCCGCATCGGAAGCATCGAAAGGAAAAACCAAGATAGGTTCCACACTTAAGGGAATAGGGCCTACATACATGGATAAGACCGGTCGTAACGGATTACGGGTGGGGGATATCCTTAGCAATTTTGATGAAAAATATGAGGCATTAAAAAAGAAGCACATTCAGCTTCTTGAGATGTATAATTTTGAGTATGACATAGAACAGTATGAGAAGGGTTTGTTCGAAAGTATCGAAGCTCTCAGGTCCCTTAACCTTATCGACAGTGAACATGAGATCAACAGGTACATCAGGAATGGTAAAAAGGTCCTTGCCGAGGGAGCCCAGGGAACAATGCTCGATATTGATTTCGGATCGTATCCTTATGTTACATCTTCTAATACTGTTACTGCGGGAGCTTGCATAGGAATGGGAATAGCGCCGAACAGGATAGGAGAGGTTTACGGCATTTTCAAAGCATACTGTACAAGGGTTGGCAGTGGGCCTTTCCCTACCGAACTCTTCGATGAGACAGGAGAGGAGCTTCGTAAGGCAGGGCATGAGTTCGGTGCCACTACAGGGCGTCCGCGCCGTTGTGGATGGATAGATCTTGTGGCACTGAAGTATGCAGTAATGATTAATGGCGTTACACAGCTCATAATGACCAAAAGTGATGTATTGAGCGGTTTTGACTCCATTAAAGTTGCCGTTGCTTACAAGACAGGTGATGAGATAATGGAGGAGTTTCCTTTTGAGCTGCCTGATAACCTCGAGCCTGTTTACAAAGAGCTGCCGGGCTGGAATGAAGATCTGACAAAGGTAACCTCGGAAGATGAATTTCCCGGTGAGCTAAAAGCTTACATCTCATATCTTGAAGAAGAACTTGGAGTGCCAATTTCTATTGTTTCGGTCGGTCCGGGAAGGGAACAGACTATAATAAGAAAATAAGTACAGAGAATTGTTTAGAATATAGAGAGGCGGGTATGAAGTGTATCCGCTTTTTTAATTGAAAAAAATAACTAATTTCGTTAAGCTTTTAAATATATTTTTGATATGAATATTCTTTACTTGGGAGTGATCTTACTTTCCGGCTATTTTCTTTCTGTAATTTCCGAAAAAGTGGGTTTGCCGAAGATAATGGGTTATCTGGCGGCAGGACTTATTCTGAACCCGCAGATAACTGATATTATTCCTTCTGATTTTAATTTAATAGCTGATTCTGTTACAACCTTTTGTCTTGCATTTATTACATTTGAGATAGGCAGCAGTTTTTCGATAAATGATCTCAGGACTACAGGTAAAAAATATTTCACCCTTGCTTTTTATGAATCATTTACAGCATTTCTTTTTGTCTTCTTCGGTTTCCTGGCAATTACTTTCTGGTTATTTCCCATACCCAATATCAGTATTCATCTGACTATAGCTTTTGTTCTTCTTCTCGCATCGCTTGCAGCACCTACCGATCCTTCGGCAACACTGGCCGTCATTCATGAATACAGGGCAAACGGTCCTGTTACCAAGGCGATACTTGGAGCTGCGGCATTTGATGATATTGTTACACTGATACTTTTCAGTTTCAGTTTGTCTTTTGCGCGATCATTTGTAGGAACGGAAGATATCAGATTTTTCAGCGTTTTTTATCATATCCTTTACAAAATAATAGGTGCTGTCATTACAGGAATTGTTTTTGGGTATATTTTTAACAAAACGGCAAGTTTGCTTAAGGTAAAGCAGCGAAAAGCCCAGGTTGTAATATTCCTTGGATTTCTTTCTGTAACATTCGGAGTTGCAAATTATCTTAAGATGGATGAACTGTTTTCAACTTTGACATTGGGTTTCATGGTCAGAAATTTTAATGCCTTCAAGAAACAGATACTTGAGATAACCGAGCAGGGACTTGAAGACCTTTTCTTTCTGATTTTCTTTGTGTTCAATGCTCTGGCCTTCGATTTCAATTCTACTAACGTAACTTTGCTGTTATCTATACTTCTGTTTATTCTGATACGGGGCACAGGAAAATATACAGGCATGTATTTCGGTACACATAAACTTAAGATGGACAAGAATGTGAAAAAATATGCATTCGCAGGTCTTATCCCTCAGGGAGGTATTGTTCTCGGATTATCATTACTTGTAGGTAACGAGCCGGAATTCAAAGGATTTGCAAATATTCTTTCGGGTGTGATAATGGGAGCGACCATTATACATGAATTTATGGGGCCGGTAATCTCTCATCTGACATTAAAGAAAGCGGGAGAGACACAGGAATAGAGAAAATATTTTCGTTTCCGGAAAAATATTGGAAGATGAATTTAACTAAGGAAGAACAGGAAATATACGATGGCAAACACGGTGAAACGCTTGCGAAAGTACTGAGAACAGTAGTCAGCTATGGTGAGTTGTTCGGAGCTGAACGATTGGTTTCGCTGGATAAACCGGTTCATCTTGTAACATCATTTGGAGTTACCATGCTTAAACCTCTCTACCGTATAATGGATGAATTGGTAGAGAGTGGGTTAAAAGCAAAAATGCCGTTTACTGTTGATCCCCGGCCGCTCGATAATGAGAACTTGAGTGACAACTTCTTTGAAAAGCTTTTGTTCAAAATAGTTTATGGGAAGCAGAGATCCTATGAGCAGCAACTAATGGCTGTGGGATTGAAAGATTTAAAGGCTTTTTCCTGTGCATGTTACATGGAAGAGGTGGGAAACGTTCCTGAAAAGGGCGATATTCTTGCATGGGCAGAATCATCTGCTGTTGTTTATGCCAATTCGGTAATAGGGGCAAGGAGTAACAGAACATCTGCCATTATAGATCTGTTTTGTGGTATTCTCGGTAAAACACCGGAGTTCGGATTGCTTACGGATGAAGGCAGAAAGGCTGACTGGATCATTCATGTTGATGCACATGCATTGCCACCTGCCCAAGTGCTTGGAAGTGCTGTTGGAATTAAGGTTCAGGAAGGAGTCCCTTACATCAGGGGGCTCGACAAACTGCTTATCGGTCTGACAGATATCCAGATCAGGGATTACCTGAAAGATATGGGAGCTGCAGCTGCATCCAGTGGCGCCGTGGGGCTGTTCCATGTTGAAGGTATAACCCCTGAAGCATCGGAGCAGAGAGAGAGTCTCATCAGAAAAGAAGCGTCGGAATATCACATTGATGAGAATGAGATAGAAAGGATAAAGAGCGCATATCCTGTATTGTGGAAGAAGATGAATGCAGCTCCGGATATCTGTTTCATCGGATGCCCGCATCTGTCTGTTCGTCAGCTTGAGGAGTGGACAGACCTGCTTTTCAACAGCATTAAACAGAAAGGACTTTCGAAACTTAAAGTAAAAACAGTTCTGACGGCTGCCCCTGACGTGATCGATAAGTTCAGACAAAACCCTGAAAGATATAAAAAGTTGAAGTCAACCGGAGCGCGTCTGTCGTCAACCTGCCCGTTAATGGTAATGAGCAATCCGTTGTATAAAAAGAAGAATGTTATAACGAACTCGAACAAACTCAGGACATATACGTCGGCAAGGTATTACAATGACAATGAGATATTGAATTTGATAACGTAACAGAGATGATAATATTTAAAGGAAGACCGGTAATCGCAGGGAATTACAAAGGGGAATGCCTTGTGTCACATCATGGTGTGAATATGCTTGCTACTTTTCAGAAAAGCATTCTTACAAGATCGAAGAAGGCGGTCTGCGGCGACCAGGATAATCCTGATCTGTACAAAAAGGTGATAAGCGGGAAGATCATCTGCCTGCCACGGACGATAGGTTCAACCACCGGCGGGATCGTGATACAGACCGCTGCCGATCTGGGCATAATGCCTCCTGTCATGTTATTCTCCGAACACATTGATCCTCTTGCCGGAGCAGGAGTCCTTGTTGCTGATATCTGGTCGGGGAAGAAGGTGATTACTGTGGATGAGCTTGGCCACGAGTTCCTGGAAGTGGTGAAAGACGGGATGACCATTGAGATCAGGGAAGACGGCACTGTGATCGTGGATGAGAAACAATAATTCAGAAACGCTAAAATTTAAGATTGCATATTAGTGATTTGAGATTTGCGAAGTAATTGATAATTTAACCATAAAGCCAATGCTATCATCACCCACCCTTTTGTTGAATAAAGAGGTCGCTATCGCGAACATAAAAAGAATGGCAGCAAAAGCGAAAGCTTCCGAAGCGGTTTTCAGACCTCATTTCAAAACGCATCAATCGGCTGAGGTTGGTAGTTGGTTCCGTGACTTTGGAGTTGATTGCATTACTGTTTCATCCCTTAAGATGGCATATTATTTTGCCGATGGCGGGTGGAATGACATTACATTGGCCTTTCCCGTTAACATACGTGAGTGGCAACAGACAGACGAACTTGCAGGAAAAATAAACCTGAATATCCTGGTTGAGAACATCGAAGCAGTTTCTTTTCTGGAGGAAAAGTTGTCGAACCCAGTTGGTGTTTTTATCAAGGTTGATACCGGGTACGGACGTACAGGGATTGATGCCGTTAATTTTGATGCATTTCAAATCCTTCTGGAACAGTTAAAGAAATCACGGAAGCTTATTTTTATGGGATTTCTTGCCCATGCGGGAAATACCTATCATGCAGGTTCGGTGGATGAGATCAAAGAGATAAAAAAAAGTTCCGTTGCAAAGCTTATGGCTCTGAAAACATTCCTGCGCACCGATTTCCCTTTACTTCAGTTGTCTTACGGCGATACACCTTCCTGTTCTGTGTGCAATGATTTTAGTGATGTGGATGAATTGAGACCGGGGAACTTTGTTTTTTACGATGAGATGCAATGCCGGCTGGGAGTCTGTTCGAGAGAAGATGTTGCTGTGGCCATGGCTTGTCCTGTAGTGGCAAAACATCCTGAAAGACATGAGATCGTTATTCATGGCGGAGCTGTGTATCTGTCAAAAGAGAGCATTACAGATAAGAATGGCGATAAATACTTTGGCACTGTAGTTGCTCTTGACGGTTATTCGTGGGATGTGAAAAATGTTTTGGGAAAAGTCACCGGACTATCGCAGGAGCACGGAATAGTGAATATGCCTGATACTGATGTTTTCGATAAGTTAAATGTCGGCGACATGGTGGCGGTAATACCTGTTCACAGCTGCCTTACAGCTAATCTGATGATGGGGTATGTTACCACCTCAGGAGAACGTATCGGGACTATGGTTTGAAATTAACAAATAGGGGAGATGATGTAGTTATCAATCTTTTTTATTAGTAAGCATTTTTCCGACTATGAAAGCCATAATTGTTACAAGATAAAACTGCCCCGACAAAGTGATTAGCAGAGAAACAGCCTTAGCCGGGTCTTTTAATGGTAGTTTGTCGCCATAGCCGAGAGTTGACAGTGTAACAAAGGCATAATAAAAAGGGTCATATGGCATTGAGCCGTCATCGGGAATGGAGAAGTTGAATGCATCAGGGAAATAGATCATACTGAATGCTATCAGCAGACTGAATGCAATGCCGAGCAGCAGGTAGCCGTTAATGGCCTCAATGATCACATAGTTGTCAACCGTTTTTCGTTCAGATACTAACGCTATAAACTTGAACACTACGGTTAAAAAATAAAAAATAACCATGGCCCTTAACAGGCCGTTGATAAAAGGCATGTGTACTACTCTTGTTATCCAAAGTGCAATTAATGTTATTCCCACATGAAATACCATTTTTTTGCTTTTATCACCTGAAACTGCAAATATTGATAAAACAATAACTGAGGATATAAAAATATTTAAAACAAATTCTTTTGCTGATTCATTGCCAAAAAATGGCCATATAAACAATGAAGCAAAAATTACGGCAAAAAGAGCCCAGTTACTCATTAAAACCTTAAGGCGGTTAATCCTTTTTTGAAGCCTTGTTTTCATAGCAAAAGTATGTTGGTCGTTGCAAAATAGAAATATATTTTTACATAAAAAAACGGCACGAAATAAACCCGTACCGTTTTTGTTGAAAGATTAATATTCTATTTTTCTATATTCGGCTGCTCAAGTCCGTAACCTTTCTTTTTGTCCTCAGCTTTCAGCAGGAATGCAAAAAGCAGGGATAACAGAGAAAGGGAAAGGAAAATAAGCATATCGTAGAAGTAATCATATCTAAGGTTAAGCCTTTCTTTTTCTATGGTCTTATATGCATTCGTCCTTCCGATCCTGATCACCTCGTTAAGAATATCCTTTTTATCACCACTTAGCTCAGCAGCCATAAGGTTTGTAACTATTCCTGAATATATTTCATTTTCTACGTTCTCGGTGTCAACATCATCTACCGAAACAGGTACGTAATTTGTATACTGGACAACAGAGTCAACAGCCGAACCGGTTGTTTTTTCAATTGCCTTACTTATCTCTTTTTCTGAAAAACCTTTTTCAGATAGTGTTTGTGTGAATGCCTTCTCAATAGCTGTCTTAACCACTATTTTGTTTGGAGAAACATCAGGATTGGTTGCATTCAGAACATTTCCAAGAATAAGAGGAATGAACAACAGACCGATATTCTGTATCCAGAAGATAACAGCATAAGCTGTTCCCAGTTGTTTTTCAGGTATGATCTTAGGTACTGAAGGCCACATGGCAGATGGTACAAGTGAGAACCCGATACCAAGGATGATCACCATCACTGTTGCTATCCACCAAAGATTGAGTGAAGGAATTGCCAAAATACCATGAACGAAAATAAGGATCAGGGAACCGATTATCATAATAGTGGCACCTTTACCGTACTTATCGTAAACTCCTCCGAACAGCGGTGTCAGGAACATGGTGCCGAGTGGCAACAGTCCGGGAATAGCACCTGCAAGATACGGGTCAACATTGTATTTGTTTATCATCAGGTCTGTTGCATAGAAGAGGAACGGGAACACAGCTGAATAAAAAAGTACACAAAGAATAGCTATGTACCAGAAACCAAGATTCCCGATAATAAATTTGATGTCACTGATCTTGAACTCATCTTCATCCGACTCCTCTTGCTCAACTGCCCCTTCCGACTTGTCGAGTTTAATGTCAAGAAGTGAGAATGCAATGAATGAGCCTACACCGATAAGCATCACTACAAGGGCAAAAAGAATAGGGGCCGTTACGCTGAAGTTCTTTGCCAGAGGAAGTGAAATAACGAGGGCGAGCATTGTTCCCAAACGGGCGATCGACATCTGCATACCCATAGCAAGTGCCATCTCTTTACCCTTGAACCAACGAACAACAGCTTTAGAAATGGTAATACCGATAGCTTCTGTTCCTACTCCGAAAATTGCAAATCCGAGTGAAGATATCAATACCTGGGTTTTCATATCACCCAGTAACGGAATATTCACAACTGAACCTTCGGCAAAATTATGCTTAACAGCCCAATAGTTGATCGCTGTACCAATGAACATGATTATGGTAGATCCCAGTCCTGTTTTTCTTATGCCGAGTTTGTCGAGCACAAAACCGCTTATCACAAGCATGAAAAGGAATACATTGAACCATGCATAAGCTGATGTGTAAGTTCCGAAATCACCACTGTTCCAGCCCAGGATACTTTCGAGCATTGGTTTTATGGAAGACAGCGCATAATTGAAATAGTAAGCGCCGAAGATTGATAGTGAAGCCAGGACAAGGGCCGTCCATCTGGCTTTGGCAGAATCTCTGAGAGTTCTTTTAATTGCTTCTGTCATATTTGTTTCTTTTAGAATAAATATTTAGGTTTTTGTTTTGATCTTATTTTTCAGGTATATTTTTCAATGTTTCAACAAGAAATTCCCAGAATTTCTTAACGGATTCGATATTCACTTTTTCATCAGGTGAATGGGGGTAGCGAATGGTTGGTCCGAAGGATATCATATCCCATTTAGGATAAGTGTTACCAAGAATTCCACACTCAAGACCGGCATGGATACCTTTGATCTCCGGAATCTTACCCCAGTTCTTTTCGTAAACGCTCGACATTGTTTTAAGGATCGGGGAATCAGGATTCGGTTTCCATCCTGGATAGTGACCGTCGAAATTGATCTCGGCCCCGGCAAGACGGAACAGGCTCTCATGCATAGATTCCACATCTTCTTTTGCGGTATCTACCGAGCTGCGTATCAGACAATGGATGTAAACATGCTCTTTGTCCGACTTAACTATTGCAAGGTTTGTTGATGTCTCAACAAGACCCTCCATGTCGGCACTCATGCGGATAACTCCGTTAGGACATGCCTGTATTGAATTGATAACATCATCCTGAACCACTTCGTTCATTATAAAATCAGGATGCTCTACCTCTTCGGCATCGAACTTCAGTCCCGGTTCGGTTGATGAATATTCATTTTTGAAAATTGCTTCATGTTCTTTCAAAGCCTCTTTAAATTTGTTGTCATTCTCTTCGGGAACGGCAATAATGGCAAATGCTTCGCGCGGAATTGCGTTGCGCAGGCTTCCTCCATCAACAGAAGAAAGGCGTACGCCAAGTTTTGCTACTGCATACTTGAGAAACCTGAAAAGAAGTTTGTTGGCATTGGCACGGCCGATATTGATGTCCAGGCCGGAGTGACCCCCCTTAAGACCTGTTACTGCAAGCTTGTATGCTTTACTGTTGTGTGAGGGGAAAGGATATTCCTTGAAAGTAAAAGTTACGTTGGCATTTGTTCCTCCTGCACATCCTACATATAATTCGCCTTCATCTTCCGAGTCCATGTTAAGAAGGATGTCGCCTTTCAGAACGCCTGGTTTAAGCTCATTGGCTCCTGTCATTCCTGTTTCTTCATCGATGGTTACAAGAACTTCAAGTGGCCCATGCTCAATGTCATCTGACTGAAGGACGGCCATTGCTGCTGCAACTCCGATACCGTTATCGGCACCAAGGGTTGTTCCGTTCGCGGTAACCCACCCGTCTTCGATGTATGTTTCTATCGGATCTTTTTCGAAATCATGAACTTTGTCGCTGTTCTTTTGCGGAACCATATCAATATGCCCCTGAAGGATTACGCCTTTTTTATTCTCCATGCCCGGTGTGGCAGGCTTGCGGATTATTACGTTCCCCGTTTCGTCCTGAATTGTTTTAAGACCGAGGGACCTTCCGAACTCGGCAACAGCTTCGGCTGCCTTCAGTTCCTTTTTTGAAGGGCGCGGTATCTGAGTCAGCTTGTAAAAGTTTTCCCATAGAAGCTTTGGTTCAAGATTTGCTATTTCATTACTCATAATCGTATGGTTTAAATATTGGTGTTTAATTTATTCTTTGGAAATATTTTTTAATGCCCCGGTTGCAGGATCAAGCTCTATTCTTACATTGTCTTTTTGAAGAAGCTCAACCGGCAGTGAAACGAGTTGGCCATACTGTCCAAGCAGTACGTCTTTCTGTAGCATCAGAATGTTCCTGTCGATGATCTTTACCGATGCTTTTACAGGAATGCGGTAAAACAGTCCCTGGCGTAACGGCTCTTTACTGTCGGTAGCAACGTATCCTGAAGGGAGTGACTTTTGTTTGTCAATGCTCAGTTGTATGTACACCGGGGTTCCGCTGAGGTCCATAGGATCAAGAAGCCCTTTGCTCGAGGAAAACCTGCAAAGAACAGCATTGTCAACGCTCATTGAATCCGGAATAAAATCGAAGGTTTTTGTTACCGTAAAGGTTTCTTTCTTACCTGTAAACAGTTCGACAAGTTGTTTTTCGTATTTATTAAGCTCCTTAACGGTAACTTCGTAAGATTTGCCGTCGGGAGGAAGAACCTCATAATCGGAAGCCAGTATTTTAAACCTGCGTTTTCTTACTTTGTAGATCAGGTTGGCAGTCTCCTCAGCCATTGCTGCAGTTGATGTTTTGGTAAGTTGTTTTTCAAGTAACGGTACGGCATCAAAACTCACATCATCAATGCCGGGTGTTTTTTTCTCAACATTGCACTTGAGCGATGATCTGTATTCGGGGGGCTCGTTCAGGTTTACTCCGGTCAGAATACCTTCCTGGGTGAGGTTCAGGAATGATGCGATATTAGGACCGGATGATGTTACTAAAAAACGGTTGTTGTTATCCGGTTCGCCAACAGTGTAAAGTTTAACGCCTTTAAGTTTCCATTCCTCTTTGTTTTCAAGGACAACATCACTTATGTTCAGGTATTTTTGTGAATAACGGTAAAACGGCCCCACCTTGCTGACGGTCTTTTCAGCTTCGATCTCAACCCTGACTACCGTAACAGGCAATGAATAGATCAAAGAGTTTACCGTAGCATTGGATACCTTACTTACCTCCTTGACATCTGCTATAGAAGGTATCTGGGTTTCAACGGCACATGATGATAAAAGCATCGCTACTGTAAATATTGCTTCAAGCCGCAATAAACCTTTCAATTTTGAATAATGGATCGTCATAATTATACTGTTTTAAGTATCTGTTCTTTACAAAATATTCAGCAATATATTATGCTCTGAAAGTTGCCCTGTCAAAGGTATAAGAAAATACTAAATGAACAAACAGCATAACTACTCTTACTATGGTTAAAGACATCTGTTTGTATGATGAAATTTATTAATGGATTTTCTGTTGCCATACGATTGTCCAGAGTGCAAACCGTACATATTATTACACTACTGACAATGCTTTCCCCAAATGATCTATTATCTCCGATGCAATTACTCCGCTTTCAGAATCTTCACCGGC
>Ga0256913_10001333_pt1 | contig 12736 bp, 11 predicted proteins | sample Axial_MatmetaG_FD_185970 | JGI IMG/M metagenome (GOLD analysis project Ga0256913, IMG submission 185970) | Deep-sea worm associated microbial mat communities from Axial Seamount, Juan de Fuca Ridge, Pacific Ocean - Axial_Mat | ecosystem: Environmental > Aquatic > Marine > Oceanic > Microbial...
GAAATCGTTTGGACTGACGGGACAATTGATATCTCTCGATCTTAGGCTGATGTGGAGGCATAAGCGTACACGTTCCATTATATTTATGACACCGATATTTTTATTGTACGGATTATTCTTTTATCCGAATCCGGCCTATAAAAACGGCTCTGCATTTTATGTCTTCATAGGTATTTTTATGACAGGAGGAATAATGATTAACTATCTGAACTATTGCTTCAGCTATGAGAGTAACTACTTCGACAATATACTTGCCAATTACAGGGATTATGAATCGTATATCAGATCGAAGTATCTGCTTGCCGTATTCGTTTCAACGGTAAGTTACGTAATAACTATTCCGTATGCATTTTTCGGATGGGATATTTTGCTGATAAACACAATGACATTCTTGTATAATATAGGATTTCTGGCATTCGTACTTTTTTATTTTGCCACATATTCGACAAAGAGAATGGATTTAAGAAGGGGTGCGGCTTTTAATTATCAGGGACTTGGTGCCACACACTGGCTTTCGATGTTGCCGGCTTTTTTGCTTCCGGTACTGATATATTTGCCGTTCAAATTTTTGGGATATTCCACTGCGGGACTTCTTTTTATTGGAGCAATCGGTATTGCAGGTTTGTTATTCCATAAAACAATGCTTAATATTGTTATGAAACAGTTTTTAAAAAGGAAACATTTGATGGCGGCAGGGTTTAGGGAGTAGGAGGAGAGAAGGGTGAGGAGTGAGGAGTGAAGAGTGAAGAGTGAAGAGTGAGGAGTGAAGGGTGAAGAGTGAAGGGTGGATGTTTTTGGACTATAGTTTTAGTGTATTAAAGAACAAATCAAAAAAAAACAGAAAAGATGAATGATATTTTAATTGCATTAATAATCGGAATAATAGCGGGGACAATAGATGTAATCCCTATGATTATTCAGAAGATGGACAAGTATGCCAATCTTTCGGCTTTTTTTCACTGGTTGGTTTTAGGATTGATTATTCCGTTTGTATCGTGGGATATTGCACCCTGGTTAAAAGGGTTGATAATTGCGGAAATTTCAGCGATTCCCGTTTTATTTATGGTTGCAAAAGAAGATAAGAAAGCAATTATACCGATTACGGTAATGTCGGCAATACTGGGGATTGGTGTAGGTTTGGCCGGTGCCTGGTTTATGGGATAAATTATCGAAAAATAGTATTAATATTATTAATCACAAAGCATTGGATAATAAGGAAGCACAATGATAGAAATTAAGAATTTAACGAAAGTTTACGGTGGGGAAACGGTTTTGGATATTCCCGGATTAGTAATAAACAAAGGAGACAGCTTTGGGCTTGTGGGTAATAACGGTGCAGGAAAGACTACCCTTTTCAGACTTATTCTCGACCTTATAAGAGCAAATTCAGGGGAGGTTCTCTCGGGAGGTAAAGATGTCAGATCGGGTAATGAATGGAAATATTATACGGGTTCGTACCTTGATCAGCGTTTTCTGATTGATTTTCTGACGCCGGAGGAGTATTTTGAATTTCTGAACAGTATTTACGGACTTACCAAAGGTGATCTGGAAAAATTTTATGAAGATTTTACGGATTTCTTTAATGATGAAATTCTCGGTAAGAAGAAGTATATCAGGGATTTTTCGCAGGGCAACCGCCAAAAGGTTGGAATTGCAGCAGCACTGATGGCAAATCCTCAGGTTCTCATTTTGGACGAGCCTTTCAACGGTCTTGACCCTTCAACACAAATCAGGCTGAAGAACCTTTTGAATAAACTGAAAACGGAAAATGAGGTCACAATGCTTATTTCAAGTCACGACCTGAAACATGTTACCGAAGTGTGCGACCGTATTGCCGTTTTGGAAAAGGGGAAAATAATCCACGATATAAAAACAAAGGAGGGAACGCTGAAGGAGCTTGAGGGATATTTTGCCGTCTCATAATCGAAATACGAGCGGTGTATTTACGGGGACTCGTCCCAAAGTTCGGTCTGGCCGACAAATAAATGCTTAATTACAGCCTTCTTCATCTCGTCTCTTTCCTTAAAAATAAACTGCTTTAGATTGAAGTATTTTTCCGGCGGTTTATAATTGTTGGTCATAAAAAACAATTTCAGATAATGCAGTGAGTTCACTCTGTCGTGCCATTCGCCTATTTGTTGCTCTCTTTCGCGTATTTCCTCTTTTGTCATACCAAGAAATATATGCCATCCCGAAAGTTCGGTCAAAATATCGTACAAATAGTAGATTTGCTTCAGAATGGTTCTGTTTTTATGAACCCGTTTGGTTATTTTTCCCTTCCGGTTCATTTTTATCAGAGTGTTCGATTTGTTTTTTACAAAAGCCTGTGTTTTCTCTTCAAGCGAATCTTTATCAATATCTTTTATAGCGGAAAGAAAATTTTCATCATTAAAAATCCTGTCACTTTTTATTTCTCCGAAACTCTTTTTTAACGTTTCGATTTCCCTGTGTTCCTTTTCAAAAAGGTATTCGCTGTATTCAATAAGATTCAGGCTAAGTTTTTCTTCATATTTATAAACGAGCATCTCCTCAACCTGAATTTCCCTTAGAGTACCGACCGATTTGAACAACCTCCTGCCTCTTTTCAGATATTTCTTAGTACTGAATTTATCATCCGACAAGAATTCAACAAGCTGAAAAAGAGCCCTCAACCTTTTAATACTTGTGCGCATTTCGTGAATATCTTCAACTTTATAGCCAAGAGGAATCCTCGCCAGACATTCATTAAAAACCTGCTTGTGTTCACGGTAGTAATTTTCAATTATTTCCATCATTTTATGAACTTATTTTTGAAGCTATAAAGATAATAAAAAAATTTAATTTAGCACTAATCGCCTTTATCTTTAAATCGTTCATAGCATTCAATCACAGCAGCATAAAGTTCATACTCCGATGCGTTTAGTATGAAGTTTGTGTCAAGGTCACAATATTCCCTGAAAGCATCAATTATATCTTCATCTGTCAATCCTGTAATTTTTGTAATTAGTGAGTCGGAATAAATCTCGGCAGCAAGGTTTATTAGCCTGTCATGCTCAACCACAGCAATATATTTTCTCCTCATTTTTCCTTCGTGACTGAATTTATTATAAAGCATAGAAATGAGAGAGCCGCTGTACAGGTTCATCTGACCACGTTGATAATCCTTAAGATCAAAATTTATGAATGTCAGAATATCCTTTAAATGGAGGTCAACTTTTGGAGTTGTATCAGGCAGGTTAAGCGTAATGAATTCCTGCTTAAACTGCTGAAATGTTGCAGGATAGGGATAGATAATTGCCTGTTTTAGCATTAATGTATCTCTTGTCATTATTATAGGCAATGTCTTCAATGAATCTTCCGGTATATCAGGAACAACAAAAATTTTTGTTTTAAAACCCATAAAAGATAACCGTACGGTATCTGCTTTATTAACATTTAGAAGAAATAACCCATCCCGGTTGGTCAAAGTGCCGATTCTGGTGTTAAGGTCCACAATATGCACATTTGGTAACTTCGTCCCGTTTTTATCGGAGACTTCACCGGAGAATGGCAGCTTGTCATCCTGTGCTATGGAAGTGAAACAGAAAAAGACAAAATGAGAGAATATGAATAAAACACGCTTCAATAATTTTTTTTGCAAAAATACAAATATTTGTGTGTCATAATGTTAAAAAAGATTAATTTATGAATAGGTATGTTGAGATGCACGGCCGTGCATCTCAACGTACCAAACGGCCGTGCATCTCAACGTACCAATATTATTTTTTCTCCCTGTCATACAGTCTGTCCTTATCCTGTTCTTTGCTGTCTTTTATCATATCTTCCACATTGTCCATTTCCGGGCTATCTTCTACGGCTTTCCAGTTGAAATTTTTATCAAACGGGTCCATAGCCTTTTCAGGATCAAAAATACGTTTGTCAACAGGAAGCGCATTATAGGGTGTGAAATCGGGTTTGTCGGTAAAAAAGCCGGCAAAGTCGGTTGCCGTCGCATCGTATTGATTAAGATAAGGTATTCCGAGGATATGCCAGAATGTTTTGAAAATACTCCCGAAACTATAATGTAAATGACTGACATAGTTCTTTTTGACATAGGGTGATATAACCATCAGAACACTGCGGTGGGCATCAATATGATCAACTCCGTTTTGTGCATCGTCTTCTGTGATGACAATCAACATATTTCTCCAGTAAGGTGTGTGTGAAAGAAACTCAACAATTCTGCCGACTGCAAGATCATTGTCACACATATAGCTTTCGCGGAAAGGATAGCCGTCGTCAGGGCGGTCGCCTGCTCCATGATCATTTGGAATTATAACCGTCAGGAGCGAAGGCATCTGCATTTTGCCGTTTATCCATTTCCGGTTGAACTCTTCAATAAATCTGTCAATCCTGAACTGGTCGGGAATACCGGTATTAAAGGTAGGATACATTCTTGAAGTGTTTGAGAAGAGAGGTGAAGGCATAGGAAAGTTATAAAGATAGCGCATACCTATATCGGTATATGTTTTATCGTAGGAGCTTGGTTCAAACATTATAGAAAAGCCGAAATTATAAAAACTTACGTTATTTCTGAACAGGTGCTCCCACATTGAACCGGCTTCATTGTAATCTTCGGGATAGATAGCACCAGAAGAACCATTAAAACTTAATGCTCCGGGTGTACCTTTAACTTGCCAAAAGGGTCTGTTACCGCCATAACTTGCCGGGACACAAGACTCAACCCACTCATTGGGATAAGTATTTGTTAGCCAGCGGTGTCCGTCGGCACTTACATCTGAATCAACATAAAAATTATCGCTGATAGCAAACTTTTTTGCCAGCTCAAGGTGATTAACCATCACATCACCATCAACAATCGAATCGGTTTTGGCTCTATTTGTAAAAGATTGATCTCTGCCATACCGTGCCAGATACGGGTCACCTTTACCCATTTTCACTTGACCGAAGATTTCGTCATAAGTCCTGTTTTCCTTTGAAATGAAGACAATATGCTTAATCGGCGATTCTTTCTGTCCGGGATAAAGCGGAACCGGATTGTTTTTTCTCCACTCAAGGTCAGGGGCATTGATGTTTATAAAATCATAATTGTTCTTTATGACTTTTTGTGTCAGTTCGTTAAGTTTTTCGTCAGGAGGAATATCAACAACCTGGACAGTTCCTTTCATAAGGCTTCCGATGTAGCTTCCTTCCGGTCCGATACTGAAATCTTTCCCGCCGTTCGGTCCGCTGCCATATCCTTTTGCATTGGCAATAATTAACTTTTTACCGTCATTTGAAACTTTTAGCTTTGACGGGAACCATCCAGCAGGAATATGTCCGGTTACCTTCAAAGTTTTAATGTCAATCACTCCAATGGCATTAATTCCCGATTCGGCAACATATAATCTGCTTTTATCAGGTGAAAGTGCCAAACCGAAAGGTATTATGCCCCTGAGCCGGTCAATTCTTTCGTCAAGGTTAAGATGTATGGTTTTGACAACCGTATCTTTATTGACGTCAATAACAGAAATATTGTCATTGTTTCCATTGCTTACAAAAACATACATTGACGTTGCAACCACAGAGTTTGGACTTGCTCCACCGACAGCAGGGATATCCTCAACAAGCTTTCCGACAAGAACACCGGTTTTTATCTTTGCAACAACTTTTGGATTTTCATGATCTGAAACGTCGAAAGTCCAAACCGAGAAAGACTCAGGCACATTAGGTTCGCCAAGGCCGGCGATTACAAGTGTGTCGGTTTTTATTCCATTTCGGGCCTCTTCAGACAGATATGCAAAAGGAGGAAATGATAGTGCAGTCCGTTTCATATTCTCATTATCAATACCTTCAATACGTTTATAAACAAACATCCCTACATTTGCTACATAAACCCTCTTCTCATCAGGCGAAAGAGTTATACCGAAAGGATATCTTCCGGTAGGAGCCGTTGAAATCAACTTTTTCGATGTTACATCAATTATTTTTACTTTGAAATTGACCTGGTCGACTGCAAAAATGGTTGAGCCGTCGCGGGTCATTACCATATCACCGATATAACCTTTGGTGTGTAGCGAATCACCAATAAGTTCCGAACAATCAATAGTCCCGATAGAATCACCTGTTTGTGTACTGAAAATGTAAATCTTGTTTGTAAAACCACCCGAAACATAAACTGTGCTGTTGTCGGGAGAGATTGCCAACCCCATAAAAACCGACTGGATAACACCCCTGTCAGAACGAGAATCCGGCGGTATCTGAATTATTTCCGGCTTGCCAGATAAAATATTTTTTAATATCGTTATTGATAGTGGGCTTGTCCCGGAGTTTGCCGTTACAGCTATGTTCCCGTCGGGACTTAAAATTAAACCGTAAGGATGAGGTGCGACCTGGTAGCAAACACCTTCGGGGTCGACAAACCTGCCGTTGGGAATAACCGTTTTGCCTTTTTTATCAATCTTGCAATACTCTTTACCTGCCGGTGCATTTGCAATCCATATATTGCTTTGCTGGCAATAACCAAAGGAAAACAGTATAAATAAAAACGTAGAAATGGATAGATGTTTCATAGTTGTACGATTATTGAAACAAAAGTATTCAAAAAGTAATAATCTATTGAAATCCCATAGGATCGTTGTTTAGTTCAATCCGGATAGAAAACTATCAAGGACTTCTCCCGCACATGCGCATAAGCGTTAACTTCGTCACAAGAGTAGTTGTAAACAACTGATTGTTAGCAAATAATTTCAAGATGGCAATTATTATATTTAAAAAAAATGCTATTTGCAGTTAATTAATTTGACAAAAAATTAATAAAAACATAACCACAAATAGCATGGCAAAATTACAAAAAAAAATTAATAGAGAAGATTCTTTCAAAATTAAATGTGGAACAAATAGCAAGAGAGACTAAGTTATATAAAGCAGATCCAAGAAAGATAACTATTACCAATTTAATGTTGAGTTTTTTCTCCATGGCCCTAATTGGCAAAAATGAGTACTCCAAATGGGCTGAACATGTTGGAATATTAACAGATGATACCGTATCAAAAGTAGCATTGTGGAAACGGATGAACAAAGAACAGGTACTATGCTTACAGACAATATTGGAAGAAACTTTTAAAATTGATATTTATCCGCAGTATCTGTCAAGCAAAAACGACAGGGTATTATTTAGTCCATTTAGCGAAGTTTACTTACAAGACAGCACCATCGTTTCTTTACCTGATGTATTAAAAGGTCTATACAAAGGTAGTGTATCAAGAGGGAAACAGAAATCCAGCATGAGGATACAAGCGGTTTTTGGTTTGTTACAAGGAAAATTTAAGGACTTTAGCCTGGGCAGCTATACAGAAAATGACCAGGGAGCATCAGGTGATATAATTAATATAGTAAAACCTGGCGATCTAATCATCCGGGATTTAGGCTATTTTGTATTAAAGGTGTTTAAAGCAATAGATTCAGTTGAGGCATTTTTTCTAAGCCGTTATCACTACAGTATAAATATATATGATGCTAAGACAGGAAAACAAATATCTTTATCGAAAATATTGAAACGGGATATTGTTGATATTGAAGTATTGATTGGAGCAAGCGAAAGGTTAAAGTGTCGGCTGGTTGCAGTTAAACTTCCCGACCACATAGCCGCTGAAAGAAGAAGAAAAGCTAAAAACAACAGGGACAAACGATTGAATCATAGTAAGGAATATCTGGCATCATTATCATGGTCAGTTTTTGTAACAAACATAGATGAGCAGGTATGGGGTCCGGAAAAAATATTAAAGGCTTATAGAGTAAGATGGCATATTGAAATCATATTTAAAGGATGGAAAAGCCATTTCAATATTATGGACTTAGTACCAGAAGCACCTAAGTCAAATAGAAACTCTCAAAAATATTTAGAACAATATAAGCACCGAATAGATTCAGTAATATACATGATGCTGATTTTTATTATCATGTTTCAGGTACATATTTATACAAGTCTTGTTTTTAAAATATTCCATAAACAAAAGAAGCTAATAAGCTACCTAAAACTATGCTCCTATATTGCAGCACATAAGGAAAAGATATTTGCATGTGAAACGATAGACGAGTTAGAAAAGGGAATTGCATACTACGCAACATTTGAAAAACGACGAAAGAGAAATAATCATTTAGAAATGTTTATGGATGTGTTTGATTATCAGATTATAAATTAATAAGGTTAACGCCAATGCGAAAGCTTTCGGGAGGGCACTACGTGCCGTTTGAAGGCTGTTTATCGAGCACCGGGTTTTTTCCTTTCAAAGAGTGAAATTCCAACTCTTTCGATATGATCCATTAATGCATTTTCAGTAATTCTACTGTAGATAACAATATCAAATTTGTAAGGGGTTGATAATTCATCTAATTCGGCATTTATACTTAAAATATCGTTCAAATTAATATCATTACCTTTCAAAGCGATATCAATATCTGAACCGGGTCTGTAATTACCGATTGCTCTTGAACCAAAAAGAATTACATTATTTATCTTTGAGTTTGATTTAAAGATAGAAATAATTCTTTCAATGTCAGTATTAAGTAAACCGTACTTCCTATCATTATTCATTCAAAAAGGATGTTTGTTTGCCACTTCTTTCTTCTTCAAGTCTTGTTTGTAATTCTTTTAATAAGTAGAAATATTCATTGATTATGCTTTCAACAATTTCTTTAGCAGTTTCTTGATTATATGTATGACTAGTCAGGTTTCTACTATTGTGCATTCTAATCCATGATTCCCCATTTGATATGTATCCATCCTGAAAGCATTGTTTTATTACAGGTTTTGGACCAACGATATCTATATAGCCAATATGATGTAATAAGTCTTGCAAGGTTTTCCAAGCTAACTCATATGTATATTCAAATGACTTAATAAGTCCTTGTTCCTCTAATTCGTTCATTTCTTTCTGTCCGACATATTTCTCAAGTTGACTAAATGCTTTGTTGAAATTTGAAAATCTCTGCTGCCAACGTATATCTTTATTTTCAGTCATATTATTTTTCAAGTTACTACTAATTTTATTTTGTGTATTATCTTTCATATTTACAACTATAAGCGGCATGCACTATTTTTTTTGCTGAACTAAATCCCGCCCTTCGGCGGGGCAACTTTTAAGTTTATTGTGCAAATATACGTAAAAGATACTGAACGGGAGCACGAGGCTCCCGTGAAATTTTTCAGGCCAAAAGAGAAAAACAAAAATCTATTGAAATCCCATAGGATCGGGATTTAATTCAATCCCGATAGTTAAAACTATCAAGAACTTCTCCCGAAAGCTTTCAAGAGGGCACTACGTGCCGTTTGAAGGCTGTTTATTACCGCCTGTGCGTTTTTCTTTTTCAATGATTTCTCTAAGGTCAATTGAGTTTTGAGGTAAATTATTTTTAGAAATCTCCCAAATCATTTCATAGTCTATTCCAAAATATTCGTGAGCGATTAAATTTCTTAATGCGTACATTTTTTCCCAAGGAATTTCCGGGTATTTGGTTTTTATTTCGACAGGAACATTCTTTGAGGCTTCTCCAATAATTTCAAAATTTCGAATAATCGCATCAACAATCAAATAATTCATTTTAAATTTTCGAAATTCCATATCTCCGATATATTCTTCAATTCTTAACATTGAAGTCAACATATCTTCGAGATATAAATTGTAGTCTCTGTTTATTGGTTTCATACGTATTTTACACTATTTAAAATAATCTGTCTCAATTGTTCTTTTAATGCTTTTTCTGAAACCAAATCAACTTTTAGTTTTAATTCATTTTCTAATAATTCCTGAAGGTCAAAAAATTCCCAACCAAGTGGTTTTCTGAAATAAACTAAAATATCAATATCCGAGTCCTTTTCTTGCTCATTGCGTGAATATGACCCAAAATATCCAATTCTATCAACGTAATACTCTTTACTGAGTAGTGGTTTTAATTCTTTCAGTTTCTTCTCTATTTCTATTTGAGTATTCATATTTCAAATTTACAACATTATTTCATATATATCTGATTTATTTTTTTTCTTTGCATTGGCGGTAACGGACGAGGCTATGAAGCGTGGCAATTTTTGAAATTCTTATATTTCAACATTAGATAATATTATTAAGTTGTTCAAAAGTTCAATTTTACTACTACACCCACCGCTTTATGAGCCTTTATTATGATGATTCAATGAATTCAATGCGATAACGCAAGATTGTTAGCAACAGCCAAAAGTTTTATCAATGTTCTATTTTATACTTTTGTTAATGACTAATATTATTGTCTTATTGTGATAGATTCTCCTCTATTTTCGTAATAGTACCCTATTTATATTTAATAGCATCACATCTGTCAGTACCACCTGCTTTAAAATGAAATATTAATCCTTCTGCATTAGGAAATTCTTTTTTTGCTTTTTTTATTAATTTGTTACGTACACTTTGATATTGAGCACTAAATCCAATTGACGCTTTTACTGTACCTAAATATTCATATTCAAGTACCGGTTCGCAATCAGTAAAAATATAAAGTCCTTCCATTTGTTCAACTTCTGCTGTTTTTTTGTTCGGTTCATAAGTAATTACTGCAAACGCAAATAACATTGTTATACCAAAACCAATTAAACTTCCGATTAATAATCTTTTCATAATTTAAAATTTTTGTGGTCCTACTCATAAGGCTTTTCGGAATGCGCCCCGTTTTTTTAAGTGAGTTCTGGTCTTCACTTTTATATTCATATGTAGTTTGAAATTTTTAAGAAGTGTTAAAATGGTCAATTAATATTTTATTAATTACAATAATCAATTTGTTTCTATTCAACTTGCCCATAACAATAATTAATATGTAATTACACTTATTTTTTCATTACTCAGGGTTAATCCCGTCTTATGCATTATGAGTTTCACGAGCTAATGTTAACAGCTTTAAATGCTGTCATCGTAAATGTCATCCAACGGATTCTTAAATCGTGCAAAATCGGTTAGCTTACGGACTTCTTTGCTCAACAATATTTCCGGTTTTGCAGTCAAAAGCTTCTGTTTCGGACAGGGCAAATATACAAAATTTCTAAAAAAACAAAAATTCTCTCCTGTTTTTTTCGGTATAATCTCCGTGAATCTGCGACTCTCAAAAACCAAGGTATTCAAAAGGCAATAAAACGGCACAAAAAACGTAAGTTTATACTCCCGGTGTTACATTTGAAACATTTAAGCGTCTAATATTTTGCTTGATGATATTAGTTATTAATCTATTTTTGTTTTAAAATTTATTATGAAACCTGCATTGATTTTCATCATATCACTACTGCTTTTTAGTTCCGGATTCGGACAAAACTATCAGGTATCGGGAAGAGTTTTCGATTACGAAACAAATATTGCATTACCTTTTGTAAATATTGTAATTAACGGTACTCAGCTTGGCGGAACAACGGATATTGACGGCAAGTTCAGCCTTAAATCGCCGGAAGAGATAAAGGTTATCCACCTTTCTTATGTGGGATATGAGCCTGTTGATTATGTTATCGGTGGCAAAAGTTCCGGGATTAGAATTAAAATGCACCGAACCGAATATGAACTTTCCGAAGTTGTTGTTGTCCCCGGTATTAATCCGGCACATCGAATAATTGATAATTGTATTGAAAACAAAGATATAAATGACCCTGAAAAACTTCCTGCATTCTCATACACTTCATACGATAAAATGATTTTTTCCATTGATTTGGATTCTCTTGACAAATTAAGAGCCGATACAATGAAAGTTGATACTACCGATGAGGAAGTCCGTGATTTTCTTAAAAACCACCATCTTTTTATAATGGAGACTGTCACAAAAAGGAAATTTATGTATCCCGAGAGAAGTAATGAAGAGGTTATTGCGACACATGTGGCCGGAGTAAAAGACCCCATTTTCATTTTTGCCCTCTCAATGATGCAGAGTTCATCTTTTTATAAAAACAGGATAACGATTATGAATAAGGAGTACATAAATCCCATCAGTAAAGGAAGTACAAACAAGTATTCTTTCCAGCTTGAAGACACTCTTTACAACGAAAGGGGTGATTCGATATTTGTGATTTCATTCAGGCCGTTACTAAAGACTAACTTCGACGGGTTGAAGGGAGTTATCTCAATAAATTCCAACCTTTGGGCAATTCAAAATGTAATTGCTGAACCGGCGATTACAAAAGGGATGATGAGTGTCAGGATTCAACAGATGTACGATTTCATTAATAACGAACAGTGGTTTCCGGTGCAGCTCAATTCGGAGGTGATATTGAACAAAGTTCAGGTTGGCGACTCAACCGTCGTATTAACAACCGGTAAGAGTGTTGGAGATTCTTCCGGCTATAAAGTCATACGAATGCCTTTTGCATTTGGTAAAAGTTATATCAAAGATATTGATTTGCATCCGGTCCTGCGAAAACGCGATTTTTCAAATCTCGCAGTTGATGTTGACCCTGAAGCTACTCACAGGGACGATAATTTCTGGCTTGGATACCGTGTTGACTCTCTCACTCAAAAAGACCTGAATACATACGAATTTGTTGACAGCATCAGCAAAGAGGCCAATCTGGAAAGAATGCTGAAAACTTACGAGAGCCTTATGACAGGTAAGATTCCCGTCTGGTATTTTGATCTGGATATTGACAGGTTTTTCGGATATAGTACGTATGAAGGTTTTTCGCTCGGAGCCGGATTACATACTAACGACCGACTGTCGCAGGTTTTTAAAGCCGGAGGTTATTTCAGGTATGGCTTCGGGGATAAAACCTGGAAAT
>Ga0256913_10001334_pt1 | contig 12727 bp, 12 predicted proteins | sample Axial_MatmetaG_FD_185970 | JGI IMG/M metagenome (GOLD analysis project Ga0256913, IMG submission 185970) | Deep-sea worm associated microbial mat communities from Axial Seamount, Juan de Fuca Ridge, Pacific Ocean - Axial_Mat | ecosystem: Environmental > Aquatic > Marine > Oceanic > Microbial...
TATAGATATAGCCAAAGATGATCCTATAGAGATATATGGACACAAAAATGAGTTTATACATCTTATACTAAATATTATAAATAATGCAAAAGATGCTTTTGTTGAGAATGGTATAAAAGATAGGGTTATTAGCTTCTATACTATAAATAGTAGTGATGAGAAGATATTGAGGATTTGTGATAATGCTGGTGGTATACCAGATGCTATCATGGATAAGATATTTGAAGCTAATGTTACGACCAAACCAGAGGGTAAAGGTACAGGAATAGGTCTATTTATGAGTATGCAGATAGCTACAAAGCACAATGCCGTACTCTCGGTAGAGAATGAGAAAGATGGTGCATGTTTTGTAGTGGAGTTTGATACAAAAGAGTAGTTTATGGTGATATTAGTGTAGAGATTTTTTCTTGTTTTGGGATAAAATATAGAATAGTTTCCCCAAAACTACATACTATATGCTATAATAGCACTATCTAATAAAGTTAGGAAAATTATGTCTGGATCACTACTTTTAGCCTCTTCAATGATCTTAGTTTTGGTTATAGCTCTTCCTCTTGTTTTTCACTTGACACGATATTTGGGTGCAACTAGTGATAACGAACGCAAAAATGAACCGTATGAGGGTGGTATTCGTCTTACGCATGGAGATGCTGATGATGTTTTTAATGTGAAGTTTTTCCTCATAGGTATCATATTTTTGATATTTGATGTGGAGGTACTTTTTATGTTTCCATGGGCTCTAAATCTCCGCGAGCTTGGAGTTTTTGGAGTAGTGGAGATGGTAGTCTTCATTGGTATGTTGCTAGGTGGACTTATATATCTATATAGATCAAGGATACTACAATGGAAATAGTCAATAGTATAGATCAAAAGGGTAGTCTCAATGTAAGTGAGACTGATCTATTGGGTGATGCTGTAGTTGTCACTAAAGTAGATGCTGTTATCAACTGGGGTAGACAATCCTCTCTATGGCCATTTGTCTTTGGGACAGCTTGTTGTGCTATAGAGTTCATGGCTACTGCTGCTAGTAGATATGATATATCTAGGTTTGGTGCAGAGGTACTTAGATTTTCTCCTCGACATGCTGATCTGCTGGTAGTAGCAGGTACTATCAGCTACAAACAAGCACCCATACTCAAGCAGATATATGATCAGATGCCTGAACCTAGATGGGTCATAGCGGTAGGAGCATGTGCCTCTAGTGGGGGATTTTATGACAACTATACTACTCTTCAAGGTATAGATGAGATAGTGCCTGTAGATATCTATGTAGCAGGATGTCCACCGCGTCCTGAAGCTATACTAGATGCAGTCATAGGTATACAGAAGCTCCTCTGGAGAGAGCCGACACTAGAGCCTCGCAAGAGTGATTTTAAAGGTAAATTAGATGTCTGATATAAGTAGTTTACAACCGATACTAGATAAGTCTGATGGTAGCTCTATAGATAGTATGCTTGGTGGCAAGGTGATGATATCTATACCTAGTAGTGATATACACTCTGTAGTGGAGTATCTCAAAGATGAACTCGGCTACCATATGCTACTAGATATCACTGCTGTCGACAATCTACTACTGCCTCATCCATCCTCTAGTAGATTTGAGTTGGTATATATATTTAGAGATAGAGAGTTTGAGACTACACTATCTATAAAGGTTCGTATCAAAGATGTATCAAAAGCTATAGATAGTATCACTGATCTATATGAGATAGCCAATTGGCTAGAGAGAGAGGTTTATGATCAGTATGGAGTCTTGTTTGAAAATCACCCTATGCTCAAGAGGATACTCAACCACAATGAGTTTGTAGGATATCCTTTACGCAAAGATTATGAGATCACAAAAGGACAATATTGTACTCAATCTCAAGATCTAATGGATGAGATGAAGCCTCTACTAGATGAGAGAGGGCTAGATCAAGATAGAGATGATCTAATGATACTCAATCTAGGTCCATCTCACCCAGCTAGTCATGGTACTATCCGTACACTTGTAGCACTAGATGGTGAGAAGATAGTAGCAGGTGCTAGTGAGATAGGTTATCTACATCGTGGATTTGAGAAGAGTTGTGAAAACCACACATACAATCAGATAGTACCATATACTGATAGACTCAACTACTGCTCTGCTATCATGAACAATATAGCTTTTTGTAAAACTGTAGAGGAGATGATAGGTATCACTCTTCCCGATAGAGGTATCTTCATCCGTGTGATAGTAGCAGAGCTATCGAGAGTGATAGATCATCTTGTATGTCTAGCTGCAGGACTGCTAGATATGGGTGGACAGACCAACTACTGGTATCTATTTAACCCACGAAATGATGCTTATGATTTCCTCAGCAAACTCACTGGAGCTAGACTCACCAATAGCTATATGCGTGTAGGTGGTATGACACATGATCTATATGATGGGTGGAAGAGTGATCTTGAGGATGTACTCAAGAAGGTGAAGATAGGCGTAGATGAGTCTCTACAGATGATAGAGCATAACCGTATATTTCAAGATAGATTGCTAAATATCTCACCCGTAAGTGCATCTAAGGCTATAGATTATGGATTTACAGGACCAAATCTTAGAGCTAGTGGAGTGGCGTATGATCTGAGATTTGCCTCTCCATACTACTACTATGATAGTTTTGATTTTGATATGGCTGTAGGGTCTGTGGGTGATACTTATGATAGACTTATGGTGAGATTTGAGGAGATCAAGCAGAGTATCTCTATCATCAACCAAGCTGTAGATAGGATACCTAGTGGTGCTATATCTGTAGATGACCATAGAGTCACACTCCCATCCAAAGATAGTGTATACAACACTATAGAGGGCACTATGAACCAGTTCAAGCTCATATATGAGGGGGTAAAAGTACCAAAGGGTGAATACTATGGAGCATTTGAAGCCGCCAATGGAGAGTTGGGCTTCTATATAGTGAGTGATGGTAGCGGTACTCCATACAAAGTCAAAGTGAGAGCACCTAGCTTTGTACATATGTCTGCATACCCAAAAATCATAGAGAACTATCAAGTAGGAGATGCGATACTTACTCTAGGTAGTCTCAATATCATAGCAGGAGAGATGGATAGATGAGTCCAGATATAGTCGATAAAATAGAAGAGTTGAAATCTAAGTACCCATCTCCTAGAGCATTGGTACTCCCTTCTCTATGGATGATACAGTATGAGGATGGATATATATCACTAGATGCTATAGATGAGATATCAGAACTTATAGATACCCCACCTATGGAGATATATAGAGTAGCTACATTCTATACTATGTTCAATCTAGAGCCAGTAGGTAGATACCATATACAGATATGCAAAACACTATCATGCTCTCTTCGTGGCAAGAGTGAAGTACTCAAGAGGGTAGCAGAGATGCTAGATATAGGTGTAGGAGAGACTACTAGTGATGGCAAATATACTCTATCTCAAGTAGAGTGTCTAGGTTCATGTGGTACTGCTCCAGTGATGCAGATCAATGATATCTATCATGAAAACCTGACTCCAGAGAAGGCAGAAGAGATAGTAGATAGCTTAGAGAAGGAGTCAATATGAGAGAGTGTCGTATCGTAAGCAAGAGGTTTGATACTCCCAATAGTCATACTCTCAAAGTAGCCAAAGAGCTAGGGGCATATAGTGCTATAGATATAGCATTTGGTATGACTCCAGTAGAGATCATAGAGATCATCAAAGAGAGTGGACTTAGAGGCAAAGGTGGTGGTGGAGCTCCTGCAGGAGCCAAGTGGGAGCTGATGCCACAAGATCAAAAGAGACCATCATACCTAGTAGTCAACTGTGATGAGAGTGAGCCTGGCACATTCAAAGATAGACAGATCATATCCAAAGATCCACATCTACTCATAGAGGGGATCATCATCACATGTTATGCGATCAGAGCAAAAGATGCCTACATCTATGTCCGTGGTGAGTATTATCAGTTTCAAAAGATACTACAAGATGCCATAGATGAGGCGTATGAGGCTGGTATATTGGGTAGTGGTGTAGATATCACTATCCATCGTGGAGCAGGTGCATATATATGTGGAGAGAAGTCAGCTCTACTAGAGTCACTAGAGGGCAAGAGAGGACACCCACGACTAAAACCCAAACAGAAGGAGCCTGAGTGGTATTTCGGCAACCCTACACTTGTCAACAATGTAGAGACTATAGCCTCTGTACCATATATCATAGAGCATGGTGCTAGTGGATATAGAGAGTTTGGCACACCCAAGAGTCCAGGTACTCTACTCTTCGCTATGAGCGGTCATGTCGAGAGAGCAGGAGTATATGAGGCTGAGTTTGGTACACCTATGATGGAGTATATCGACCACTATGGAGGTGGTATATTGGGCGGCAAAAAGCTCAAAGCTGTCATTCCAGGTGGTGCATCTACTGCTATACTTACTGCTGATGAGGTCAAGTTAGCTACACTTGATTATGAGCATATGAGGAGTATAGGCTCTGCACTAGGTACAGGTGGTATGATAGTGATGGATGAGGATACTGATATGGTAGAGGCACTCAAAAATCTACTAGAGTTTTATCACCATGAGTCATGTGGACAGTGTACCCCTTGTCGTGAGGGTACAGGATGGAGTGATACTATACTAGATAGAGTTTTGAGTGGAAGAGGAAGCTCTAAAGATATAGATAAACTACTAGATTTGGCAAATATTATGGATGGCAAGACTATATGTGTATTTGCTCCTGCTGTAGCTATAGTGATCCGTAGTTTTATTGGTAAGTTTCGTAGTGAATTTGAAGCAAAGGTAGCCAAATGAAGTCTGTAGATGTCACCATAGATGGTCAAATATATGTAGCCAAAGAGGGAACACTACTTATAGATCTACTCATAAAACATGATCTCAAAGTACCATACTTCTGCTATCATGAAGCATTGGGTGCAGATGGCAACTGTAGAATGTGTATGGTAGAGATAGAGGGTCAAAAACGCCCTCAGATAGCTTGTGATACACTCATCAAAGAGGGTATGAATATCCATACCAAAGGTGAGATGATAGATAGTGTACATCTGGATGTATTGGAGTTGGAGCTTATAAATCACCCTGTAGATTGTCCTGTATGTGACCAAGCTGGAGAGTGTAAGTTGCAAGACTACTATATGGAGTATGGATTGCATGACTCATATATCTCCAAAGATGAGAAGGTAAAGCATCAAAAGCATATAGATCTAGGCTCCAATGTCATACTAGATCAAGAGAGGTGTGTATTGTGTGCGAGATGTACTAGATTTACCTCTGATATCACAAAGACACATGAGCTAGGTATCATAGGTAGAGGGGATCATGCTAGAGTCTCAACTATGCCAAATAGAAAATTGTCAAACCCATACGCTATGAATGTGATAGATCTATGTCCTGTAGGTGCAATGACTAGTAGAGATTTTAGATTTAAACAGAGAGTATGGTTTCTCACCTCTACACCATCTATCTGTCAAGGGTGTGCTAGAGGGTGTAGTATCTATATAGACCACAATAGACCCAAAAATCAAGATGAGAAGATATATAGGTTTAGACCTCGTAGATGTGATGATGTAAATGGACACTTCATCTGTGATGTGGGGAGACTTAGCTATAAGGGATTGCAAGAGGGTAGATTGAGAGTGGCATACCTAAAAGAGCAGGAGAGTGATATAGATAGAGCTATAGAGAGCTATAGAGAGATAGTAGATAGCTCAAAGGGTAGTACTATCCTACTCTTGGCCGATGCCAATCTCTACCTAGAAGAGTTGGAGAGGATAGTAGAGTATGCCCAATCTATAGGGGCAAGTGTCGCTACTCCTATAAAGAGCTATATAGATGAGGAGTTTGGAGATGAGTGGCTTAGATCATCTATGAGAGCATCAAACGCAAAAGCTATAGAGAAGCTTGGTATCACTACAGAGTTACCTAAAGGAGATATATCTCTACTCATTAGCTTCAATCATCCTGATGCAGATAGGATAAGGGCTGATAGAGTTATATCTCTTCAGACACACTTGGATATAGTCGATAGGTATGATGTGACTCTACCTCTAGCAACATATGTAGAGAGTAGTGGAACTCTAATCAACATAGATGGCATAGAGCAGTACTCCCCTAAAGTGATCACACCAAATGATCCTATACCTACAGTAGTAGAGTGGATAGATAGAGTTGAGGGGGGTGCGATATGACACTTGCTGCTATAGTAGTATCTATCATCTCATTTGTGCTTGGTGCATTGTTGGCTCTACTTATGATACCTGTATTGGTATGGCTAGAGAGGAGAGGTGCAGGTCTGATACAAGATAGACTAGGACCCAATCGTACCAATGTAGGTGGATTTAGACTTGGTGGTGTGGTACAATCGTTTGCAGATGTAGTAAAGCTACTACTCAAGGAGGAGTACTACCCTTCACATATCAAGAGAGATAGATGGCTACTCATTATATCACCTATGATCACATTTGTGGCTGCTCTACTAGCCTTTATGGTGATACCATTTGCGGATAATATTACTATAGCAGGAGAGTCACTACCTATACAGCCACTACCTGTAGATTATGGTGTGCTTTGGTATCTTGCTATCGGTGCTGTTGGTGCTATTGGTATATTTTTTGGTGGGTGGCTTAGTCACAACAAATACTCTCTATTGGGTTCATCGAGAGCTGGATCTATGATGATCAGTTATGAGTTGCCATTGGGGATTAGCGTGATAGCCTTTGTACTTACATACAATAGTATAGATTTCAACTCTATGGTAGCTTGGCAGAGTGGTACAGTATTGGGATTTCTTCCTGCTTGGGGTATCATAGTACAGCCTCTAGGGGCTATCATACTCATCATATCACTATTTGCAGAGACCAACAGAGCTCCATTTAGTGTCTCAGAGGGTGAGAGTGAGATAGTGGCAGGTTATATGACAGAGTATACTGCTATGAAGTTCGCTATGTACTTCATGGGGGAGTATGTAGCTATGAATACAGCTAGTGCTGTCATTATCACAATGGTATTTGGTGGATATCAACTACCTTGGGTATCTACAGAGTATCTTCTATCTCACTTTAGCTATCTTGCTATGGGGTTGATGGTGGTGATACCTATAGTAGTATATTTTGTGATAGGTTGGATGAGGAAGAACAATGCAGTTCGCCCTACTGTTATCAGTGATGGTAGTAGAGAGTTTGAAGCCAAGGTGCTATCTATAGTATTGGTAGGTATGACTATATTGATAGAGGTCATACTGCTATATCTCATACTATCACCATCTACATTGGGTAGTGCCATAGCGGTAACTCTACTCCAAGTAGTCACTTTTGTAGTGAAGTTGATGATATTCAATCTATTCTTTATATTGGTACGATGGACTCTACCTAGATTTAGATATGATCAAGTACAGCATCTAGGGTGGTACTACCTACTGCCTCTATCACTACTCAATCTTTTTGTCACCGCTATAGTCATAGTAGGAGTTGCATAATGAAACAGAAAATAAAAGTAGTCCCAAGATATGGTGAGGATAAGATAGATAGACTCTACCTACCTGCAATATATAATGGGATGAAGATTACGCTCAAGCACCTTATAAGGAATGTATCTGATAGCAATAGTGTAGATACACTTGAGTATCCCGAGGAGCAACCTACAGATATCACAGATAGATATAGAGGTCTACATAGATTGACACATAGAGAGGATGAGACTATAGCATGTGTCGCATGTTTTATGTGTGCTACTGCTTGTCCATCTGACTGCATATATATAGAGGCTACCACTAGAGAGGATGGAGAGGATGAGAAGATGCCCCAAAAGTTTGCGATAGATACACTTGAGTGTGTATTTTGTGGATATTGTGTAGAGGCTTGTCCATGTGATGCTATTCGTATGGATACAGGTATCTTCTCTATCATAGGCAACAGTAGAGAGGATTTCATACTAGAAAAAGATCAACTCTTGTCACATAGAGGTATATTTAAAGAGGAGCATAGTCGTGCTAGAAAATAGTATATTTGCACTGTTGGCACTATTTCTTATGATAGGTGCTATGATGGTGATATGGAGTAGGGAGACGATACTTAGTGCTTTTGGTTTCCTTGTAGCGATGTTGGCTATAGCAGGGCTATTTGCTCTACTTGACAATAGTTTTCTCTTTTTGGCACAGATCATGGTGACCGCTGGGGCTGTTGTGGTACTATCATTGATGGTAGTTACCTCTATCAACCTCAAAGAGGAGAATTTACCAAAAGAGCCATATAAGTTCAGATGGATAGTGGTATCATCTATCCTTGTAGCACCATTTGGTCTGCTTATCTATAGATCACTCATATCACTCCATAAGAGTTTTGCAGAGGTGAGTAGCGGATATGGTGGTCTTGAGATGGTAGGAGATAGACTATTTACAGATTGGGTTTTGCCATTTGAGATAGTATCTGTACTACTATTAGCAGCAATGTTGGCGGCGATTGTTATCGCTAGAAAGGAGATCAGAGATGACTCCTGAACCACTCTTTGCCATATCTACTCTACTCTTTTGTATAGGGTTGGTAGGTATCATCAGTAGACGCAATCTATTTGTGACATATATATCTATAGAGTTGATGCTAAGTGCAGTCAATCTACTACTAGCTACATTTTCTCGTCTGCATGGAGATAGTGCTGGATCGGTGATGGTGCTACTGATGATAGCAGTTATAGCCGCAGAGGCAGCACTATTTTTGGCGATCATTATCCAACTAGCTAGAAGCAAAAAGAGTATAGATAGTGATGAGTTTTCACAACTACAACAACCTAGGGAGTCACTATGAACCTACTTAGTTTTATCGTATTGATTCCGTTTTTCTCTGCCCTTGTTTTAGGGTTGATATATCTAAGCGATACCAAAAAAGATAGATTTACACTCTATACATCTATAGGTATATTGGCTCCTACTCTAAGTATGATACTATCTATAATGTTGTGGATAAGTATGCTAGATCAAGATAGTGATACTATATTTTATAGTAAGCTATTTAGCTGGGTAGAGTTGGGAGATTTTCATATATCTGTAGCATTTATGGCGGATAGATTGACTACTGTTATGGTGACATTTATCACCTTTGTAGGTACTCTTATACATATATACGCAGCAGGTTATATGAGAGGAGATGAGTCATACGGCAAGTTCTTTAGCTACTTCAACCTCTTTATGGGGAGTATGCTCCTATTGATACTAGCCTCCAATCCTATCATAATGTTTGTTGGTTGGGAGCTTGTAGGTCTCAGCTCATATCTACTCATAGGTTTTTATCACAAAGATAGTGCCAATATCAAAGCAGCCAATAAGGCATTTATACTCAATAGAGTAGGTGACTTTGGCTTTGTCATGGCACTCTCTATACTCTTTTTGGCACTAGAGGGTAGCGGATATAGCTTTGTATCTATAGAGGCAAATATCCATACCATATCTACACCTACACTATCACTCATTGGTATCTTGCTATTTGTAGGTGCTATGGGTAAGTCTGCTCAGATACCTCTATATGTATGGCTACCTGATGCCATGGCTGGTCCTACACCTGTATCTGCACTCATACATGCAGCTACTATGGTGACTGCTGGTGTATATATGGTAGCAAGGTTTGCATTTTTATACAATGAGATACCGCATGTAGGAGAGTTCATAGCTATAGTGGGTGCTATCTCTGCACTATTTGCTGCTATTATAGCTACCTACCAAGATGATATCAAGAAGATATTGGCATACTCTACTATGTCTCAGTTAGGTTATATGTTTGTCGCTGTTGGGCTAGGTGCATATAGTAGTGGTATATTTCATGTATTTACACATGCATTCTTCAAGGCACTTCTATTTATGGGAGCTGGAGCGGTGATTATAGCTATGCACCATGAACAGAATATATTTAAGATGGGTGGATTGAAAAACTCTTTGAGATTGGTATATGTGACTATGTTTATAGCTACACTAGCTATCAGTGGCATACCTCCATTTGCAGGATTTTTTAGCAAAGATGCTATATTGGCAGCCGCATTTGCTTCAGAACACTACTTCATATGGGGTATTGGTACACTGACAGCATTTTTGACAGCACTATATATGTTTAGGATGCTATTTATTGTATTTTATAATGGTACTCAGCCAAGGGTCAAACTCTCACCTATCTCAAAATTTATGGATAGACCACTTATCATACTAGCCTTTGGTAGTGCTACACTAGGATTGTTGGGATTGGGTGAAGCTTATGGTGGTAGCAATATATTTGGCTCTTTTATCTCTCTACCAGATAGGACTCTTCACATATCACACAGTAGTGAGTATCTACTAGCTATACTCAATACCTCTATGGGAGTACTCGGTATGTGGTTAGCATATCGACTATTTGCTACCAATGCTACTATGCCTACCGTGAAGGTTGCTTGGCAGAGGATTGTTATCAATAAGTTCTATATAGATGAGTTGTATGAATTGCTATTTGTCAAGCCACTAAGATCACTAAGTCTGTTCTTTGAAAGATTTATAGATCGTGTAGGTTTTGATGGTATCTTATATATCTCAACATATAGTTATAGATATGCAGGAGCAAAGTTTGCTCAGTTACAAAATGGCAAAGTGAGATACTATGCTCTATATAGTATGGTTGGTATAGCTCTAGTCTCTCTCTTTTTATTGATCTTCATAGGAGGTATCTAATGGAGCAGATCCTATCCAATATCATATTTGTACCCATAATCATAGCTATCATTGTAGGGGTATTTGGTCTATCTATTAAGTGGATTAGAGTAGGTGCAATCATCTCATCTGTAGTTGTCACTATATTGGTAGCTATAGTCATAGTAAACTTTGACCCATCAGGTGGTATGCAGTTTGTCCGTATAGTACCATGGATACAGAACTATGGTATCAGATACTATATAGGTGTAGATGCTATATCACTGGTGATATTGACCCTCATTGCTATAGTGATGCCTATACTCTATCTATATATATGGGAAGAGAGACGCAAAGGGTACTGGTACAATATGATGATGCTTCAGACAGGAGTGACAGGTGCAGTACTCTCGCTAGATATGGTGCTGTTTTATCTATTTTGGGAGACCATGCTTCTGCCTATATTTATCATGATAGGTAGATATGGTAGTGGTATGCACCAACACAACGCTATGAAGATAGTGTTGATGACTATATTAGGTTCTATGAGTATGCTCTTCTCTATACTCTATCTAGGGTATGACTACTTTGAGGCAAATGGTAGCTGGAGTTTCGCAGTCAATGATTTGGCAACTCTACACTTTGATGCTCAGACCTCTATATGGTTGGCAGCAGGATTTTTGTTGGCATTTGCTATCAAGATACCATTAGTTGGATTTCATACTTGGATGGCTCCTGCTTATGGTTCATCTCCTACACCAGCTGTAGTGATACTATCAGCTATTATGGCGAAGTTGGGCGTGTATGGATTGTGGCGTTTTGGATATGGCATATTTGATACTACACTATCATACTATGCACCTACTATCACTACTCTAGCTCTCATAGGTCTCCTATACTATGCTATACATGCTATCATGGAGTCAGATCTTAGGCGGATGTTTGCTTTCTCCTCAGGGTCGCATCTCTCTCTCATAGCACTAGGTATCATAGTGGCAAATATATATAGTTGGGGTGGTAGCCTATACTTCATCGCTACCCATGCATTGGCATCTGCTGGTATCTTCATAATGATAGGATTGCTATTTAGGAGAACCAAATCTCTTGAGATAGAAAATCTAGGAGGTATAGCATCCATTGCACCTAAGTTTGCCTTCTTCTTTGTATTTTTTGCTCTAAGTATAGCTGGATTGCCTGGGACTGGTGGTTTTGTAGCGGAGCTTCTTATCATCATAGGGGCATTTAAGTACAATATATGGATAGGAGCTTTGAGTGCTACTACTATGTTGTCTGCTATGTTATATATATTTTGGATGCTCCAGAGAGTCATATATGGAGAGGTTGGTAGTAGTGTGAGTGGGTTTAGAGACTTGGATAGACGAGAGTTGATGATGCTTTTGCCACTAATGTTGCTACTTCTAGTTACAGGTATAGCACCATCACTATTTATGCCATATCTTGAGCCTCAAATTTTAACTATATTGAGTGCTTTAGGAGGTATCCAATGATGAGTGAGTTGATACATATTCTACCTATGGCTATAGTGGTGATAGGTGCATTTGTTTTGATGATATTGAGTCAGAGTAGAGTGGTAGATCTCAATAGATTGAATCTTGTTGCTGTTACATTTTTGGCTATCTCATTCTTTGTAGAGTTGCCACAATTTGGAAGAGATGAGATACTATATAGTTTTTCTGATATATTTGGGAAAATGTATATATTGGATGATTTTGCTACAATATTTGATCTGATGTTCACAGCTGGAGCTATGTTGACACTACTTATCAATACAGACTACTTCAAGAGTAGAAACTACTACAATGGTGAGTATTTTGCTCTGATACTCTTCTCAGTATTTGGTATGATGACACTAGTACACTCAAATGAGCTAGTGACAGCATTTATAGCTCTTGAGATAGCATCACTAAGTATATATGCTCTAGTAGGATATCACAAAAGGAACTTCATCAGCTCTGAAGCTATGATGAAGTATATAGTGTTGGGTTCTATGATGGGAGCTTTTTTTATATTGGGTGTAGCATTGATATATGGAGCTACAGGTTCTACAAACTTAGGTAGCATATCGGAGTATATACTC
>Ga0256913_10001335_pt1 | contig 12725 bp, 9 predicted proteins | sample Axial_MatmetaG_FD_185970 | JGI IMG/M metagenome (GOLD analysis project Ga0256913, IMG submission 185970) | Deep-sea worm associated microbial mat communities from Axial Seamount, Juan de Fuca Ridge, Pacific Ocean - Axial_Mat | ecosystem: Environmental > Aquatic > Marine > Oceanic > Microbial...
AAAATTGATGGAACTTAAGAGATAAAAGATATGAGTTTGATAGCTAAAGAATTGATTTCGGATACAATAACATCTGTTGACCTTAATGATAAGGGTGAGAAAATATTGTCTATGATGAATATCTTTCAAGTTAAGAATTTACCAATAGTGAAAGATAATAAACTGATCAATATCATCGAAGAAGATGATATTTTAACCAATGGATTTGACAAGAAAACTTCTGAATACCAACTTAGTAACAAAAAAGTTTATGTTACTAAAAACTGCCATATTTTTAATATAATAGACAAACTTGCGAAAAACGATCTCTCGATAATACCTGTCGTAGATGAAGAAGAAAACTATATGGGTTGTATTGCCCAACAAGATATTTTTCAATATTTCGGAGATATTTTCAGTTTTGAATTTCCCGGAAGTATAATCGAACTGACAATTCCGGTTAGAGACTACTCTCTGCAACAGATAAGTCACATTGTCGAATCGGAAAATGCGTCTATAATAGGACTAATGATCAATGATGAAAATCCGAAAGATACTTATATGGATGTGATAATAAAATTGAATAAAAAGAATATTTCCGGTATTATATCGGCATTTGAACGGTTTGAATACAAGATAAAAGCTTCTTATTCATCTGAAAATTATTCATTGGATACTCTGAAAGAGCGTTATGATGCTTTGATGCATTATTTAAATGTATAACTATTGATATAATCATTGTGCCGGATGAAATTTTTTGTTGCTATTTTCTTTTTACTTATTTCCTTTAACTCATTATCGGCTCAGATTCCTTTTGTTATAATCGATAGTGTAGAAATATCGGGAAATAACCGTACGAAGGATTATATTATCACTAATGAATTGGATTTCACTACAGGAGACACAATATATTTCACTAAGCTTGAAAAATTATTCAAGGACAATAGAAACAGATTGTTGAGTACAGGACTTTTTGTCGATACCGGTTTCAATTTGAAAAAGTATGATTCCAATACAAGTAAAGGAACTATTGCTATCAAACTGCTGGAATCCTGGTATATTTATCCTTCAATCTATTTTGAGTTCACTGACAGAAATTTTAACGATTGGTATTATGATCACGATGCCAAATTGAACAGAATAAATATTGCTTTGGATCTAAAACATAAAAATCTATCCGGCAACAAAGATCCCTTAAAAATAAAAATACAACGGGGTATTACCAAAAAACTGGAGTTGCAATATATCAGACCTTTTTTGAGTATGAACCATCGTATTGGATTTATTTTCAATTCAATGTATAAATATTCCAAGGAAATAGCGTATGCCACCGAAAATAATAAATTGGTCTTTTACAAGGACGACAACAAAAATATGTTCAGGCAAATCAGAATAACATCAGGATTAATTTTCAGACCTAAACTATTTTTGACGCATAAATTGAGATTGAATTTTCATGATAATTCTATTGATACTCTGATAAAAAACAAATATAATCCCTACTTTTTTAATGATAATTCAGTACAAAGATATTTTGAGCTTAAATATACTTTTGTTTATGATAAAAGAGAATTCAAAGTTTATCCCAAAGGAGGATATTTGATAGGTTTTTCTTTGGAAAAATCGGGTTTAGGGATTTATAATGATATAAGCATTATGGATATTTATATATCATTGGAAAAATATATTCCGGTGTACGGGAATTTTATATCCACATACAAATTAAAAGCAAAAAAAAGATTGCTCAAAAATGAAGTACCGTATTTCAATAACAAATCACTGGGATATAAAGATAATTATTTAAACGGATATGAATTGTATGTAATTGATGGTGAAGACTATTTTTATCTTAAATCATCGCAAAAAGTAAAATTGTTTTCAAGCAGATTTAATCTAAAAAGACTAATAAATATCCATCAATTTCAATATATTCCCTATGAATTCTATCTTAGCTTTAACTTTGATTTGGGATATGTCAATAATAATAGTAATTTTGTTTTAAATAATTTTACTAACAGGTTGCTCTATGGATATGGTCCCGGACTGGATATGATTATTTACAACAATTATTTTCAGATAAATTACAGTGTAAATCATACAGGAGAGGGCGGAATATTTTTTCATTACAAAACCAAAATATAATTAGGTGAAAAGAATACTCATATATGGTAATTATATAAAATCATCACACTTGCAATATTTGGATATTTTAGTAGAAAAACTAAAAAAAAATGATATTGAAATATTCTTTTATGAAGAGTTTTTGAATTTTTTGACAGGAAAATTTGACTACCCAGATGATTATAACTCTATTTCAAATACAAATGAGTTAATAAGAAACAAAATAGATGCCGTACTTTCCATAGGCGGAGATGGTACTATTTTGAATTCTGCCGTCTTGGTCAAAAACAGTAATGTTCCTATCCTGGGAATTAACCTTGGAAGATTAGGGTTTTTGGCTATTGTGGAAAAAAACAAAATCAATGATGCCATAGATTCATTATTGTCCGGCAATTATAAAATACAGAAAAGGAGTTTGATTAAACTTGTTTCAGAACCCGATATCTTCGGTGATGAAAATTTCGCTTTAAATGATTTTACAATACACAAAAGAGAGGCTCCGTCGGTAATAGCCGTACATACATATCTGGATGGCAAATACCTCAATACTTATTGGGCGGATGGATTGATAGTATCAACACCGACCGGTTCTACAGGCTATTCGCTTAGTTGTGGCGGTCCAATAGTTTTTCCGGGATCGGGAAATTTTATTATTACACCTGTTGCACCTCACAATCTTACAATGAGACCATTGGTTATTCCTGATGATTCGGAATTGAGTTTGGAAATTGAAGGTAGAACGGATAATTTCCTGTGTACTATGGATTCCAGATATAAAAAAATCACTGCAGAATATAAGCTGATTTTAAAAAAAGCTGATTTTTTGATCAATATTATCGTTTTTGAAGGATATGATTTTACAAAAAACCTTCAGAATAAACTTAATTGGGGAAATGATAAAAGAAACTAACGATCTATATCAAAAACAAAACTATATCGTTAATATTTATGTTTAGAAATTATACCATTGAGAAAAATATTAAAATATATATAAAATGATAGGAATAATTAAAAAAGTTTTTGGAACAAAATATGACAGGGATGTAAAAAAATACAACCCTATCGTTATTGAAATAAATAAATATTTTGAAGAATATAAAAACCTATCCAATGACGAATTAAGAAATAAGACTTTGGAATTTAGAGCCAGGATAAATGACTATCTTAAAGATATTAATGACGAAATAAACAGTCTTAAAGAAAGAGCAAACAATGAGGAAGATATTCATGTAAGAGAAGAATTTTACGATGCAATAGACGAATTGATAAAAGACAGGGACAAAGAGCTTGAAGTTATTCTCAATGAAATTTTACCCGAAGCTTTTGCTGTTGTAAAAGAAACTTCCAGAAGATTTACTGAAAATGATGAATTGGTTGTTACGGCAACTGAACATGACAGGGATCTGGCGGCTATAAAGTCCAATATCACTATTGATGGAGACAAAGCTGCCTGGTCTAGCAATTGGATCGCTGCCGGCGGAGAAGTGGAATGGAACATGGTTCACTATGATGTACAATTAATCGGGGGAATGGTGCTTCACGATGGAAAAATTGCAGAAATGGCAACGGGAGAAGGGAAAACCCTTGTAGCTACATTGCCGTTGTATCTGAATGCACTATCAGGATATGGATCTCATTTGGTCACGGTCAATGATTATCTTGCAAGAAGGGACAGTGAATGGGTTGGACCTATTTATGAATTCCTTTTTTTGACAGTGGATTGCATAGATAAATATAAGCCCCATTCTGATGAAAGGAAAAAAGCTTATAATTGTGATATAACTTATGGAACCAATAATGAATTCGGTTTTGATTACCTCAGGGACAATATGGTTATTTCACCTGACGAAATGGTACAAAAGAAACTTCATTTTGCTATTGTGGATGAGGTGGATTCAGTATTGATAGATGATGCGAGAACTCCATTGATCATATCAGGTCCCGTCGAAGCAGGAGAAGAAGAAGAACTTTATAATGAACTTAAACTAAAAGTTGAAAAACTGATCACGGTACAGAGGCATCTAGCTACAAATTACCTTGCAGAAGCCAAAAAACTTATAGCCGAAGGAAACACCGGTGTAGAAGAGGGAGGTGGAGGCTTATCACTTTTGCGTGCTTACAGGTCAATGCCTAAATACAGGCCATTGATTAAATATCTGAGTCAGGAAGGAATAAAAGTTTTACTGCAAAAAACAGAGAACTTTTATATGCAGGAACAATCAAAAAGAATGCCTCTTGTCGATGAACCTCTGTATTTTACTATTGATGAAAAAAACAGACAAGTAGAATTAACGGATAAAGGAGCTGAATTTTTGGCTAAAGGCGAAAATGATCCGCAATTGTTTGTAATCCCCGATATAACATCCATGATGCAGGAAATACAGGCAAATGAAGAATTAAGTGAGGAAGAAAAGCAGGAAGCAAGTGAAAGTCTGTCAAGGGATTTTTCATTGAAATCAAAAAGATTGCATGCGGTAAATCAATTATTGAAAGCTTATACTTTGTTTGAAAAAGATGAGGAATATGTTGTGATGAACGGTGAAGTAAAAATAGTGGATGAACAAACAGGACGTATGATGGAAGGAAGAAGATATTCGGATGGTTTGCATCAGGCTATAGAAGCTAAAGAGAGTGTAAAAGTCGGGGAAATTACCCAAACTTATGCGACTGTTACCTTGCAAAATTATTTCCGGATGTATCATAAACTTTCGGGTATGACCGGTACGGCGGAAACAGAAGCCGGAGAATTTTGGGAAATATATAAGTTGGATGTAGTGGTTATTCCTACCAACAGACCCATTGTCAGAGATGATAAAGAAGATTTGGTTTATAAAACGGAAAAAGAAAAAATCAATTCGGTGATCAATGAGATAGAAAGAATGAGAAGTATGGGCCGTCCAAGTCTTGTTGGTACCACTTCCGTGGATATATCGGAAAAACTAAGCCGGATGTTGAAAATGAGAAATATTCCTCACAATGTCCTCAATGCCAAACATCACCAAAGAGAAGCTGAAATAGTAGCTGAAGCCGGGCAACCCGGAAAAGTCACTATTGCTACCAACATGGCAGGTAGGGGTACGGATATAAAATTGACAAAAGAGGTAAAGGAATCAGGAGGATTAGCAATAATAGCAACAGAAAGACACGAATCCCGAAGAGTTGATAATCAGTTGAGAGGTAGAGCCGGAAGACAGGGAGATCCGGGATCTTCACAGTTTTTTGTTTCCCTTGAAGATAATCTTATGAGACTCTTCAACTCGGAAAGAATTGCGAAATTGATGGACAAGATGGGTCACAAAGAGGGTGATGTTATTCAACACAGTATGGTAACCAAATCTATCGAAAGAGCTCAAAAGAAAGTAGAAGAAAACAACTTTGGAATAAGAAAAAGATTATTGGAATATGATGATGTGATGAATATCCAAAGGGAAGCTATTTACAAAAAACGTAAAAATGCATTGTCAGGAGAAAGACTTGCCGTAGATCTTTTCAATATGTTTGTAGATCTTACGGAAAATATAGCTTATGGAGCTAAACAAATAAACGATTATAATGCGTTTAAACTGGAGATTTTTAGAATATTCGGTTTCACTACAAATATTGATGAAGATACTTTTTCTTCATCAAACGAGGAGACATTGGCAACAAACCTATTGAAAGAAACCAATGAGCATTATAATGCGAAAATGGAAAAATTCAACAGGATACTTCTGCCTGTGATTAAAAATGTTTTTGAGAATGAAGGTCATAAATATACAAAAATATCAATACCTTTCACTGACGGAAGAGCAAATCCATATCCGGTAGCAGCCGGACTTCAGGAAGCAGTTGATTCAGATGGAGAATCCGTAAGATTGGATATAGAAAAAACAGTAACGCTCTCAATAATCGATCATCACTGGAAAGAACACCTGAGAGCAATGGATGAATTGAAAGATTCGGTGCAGGCAGCTTCATTCGAACAAAAAGATCCGTTGGTAATATACAAACTCGAAGCATACAAACTGTTTGAACAATTGGTGTATAAGATAAATGAAGAAGTTTTATCATATCTGATGAAAGGTAAATTGATAGTGGATGGACAGGAACTTGAAGAAGCCAGAGAACAACATACCGATATGAGTAGAACCAGAACAAGTAGGGAGGACAGAGCTGCTAGAGCTGCTGCTGAAAGTGCAGGAGGAAGGCAAAGAATAGAAACCGTAAGAAGAGAAACACCAAAAGTGGGAAGAAATGATCCTTGTCCTTGTGGTAGCGGCAAAAAATACAAGCATTGTCACGGCAGATTTGAATAATTAAGTAAAAAATTTAGACTATGGATTCCAAACAATTAGCGGGTTTTATCGATCATACTTTATTGAAACCCAATATCACAAATAGTATGGTAGATATTTTATGCACTGAAGCGGCAGAATATAATTTTGCCAGTGTGTGTATTCCTGCATATTTTGTCAGAAGAGCAAAAAAAAATCTCAGTGATACTCAGGTGAAAGTATGTACTGTTATAGATTTTCCTTTTGGATATGATTATGCTTCAGCAAAAGTGGAATCGATAAAAAAATCAATTGAATTCGGAGCAGAGGAAATAGATGCCGTGATAAATATTCCGGCAGTGAAAAACGGAGACTGGAAAACGGTAAAGTATGAACTTGATTCCATGAGAACTATCACAAAAATAAATGATACAATACTAAAGATAATATTTGAAACTTGCTATTTGACAAAAAATGAAATCGAAGAACTCGCACATGCTTGTTTGGAATTTGATATAGATTATCTCAAAACAAGTACTGGTTTCGGTACGGGTGGTGCTACTATCGAAGATGTGAGATTGATGAAAAGCATAGCCGGTAACAAAGCAAAAGTCAAAGCATCAGGAGGAATAAGAACCCGTGATGATGCTCTGAAAATGATAGAAGCCGGAGCGAGCAGAATAGGTGCCTCAGCAGGTATCAAAATAGTGAGTGAATAGTTTTTTGCTTATCAATCAATATTGTTTTTTAATTTTTTGTCTCTTTGGAATCTGTCGATTGCCAAGTCTATTAGTCTTGTTATCAATGCAGTATAACCGATTCCGGATTCACGCCATAGCATCGGATACATACTTATCGATGTGAAGCCGGGCAATGTATTGATTTCATTGACTAATATATTATTATCTTTTGTGACAAAAACATCAACTCTGCTAAGCCCTTCACATTCCAGTACTTGAAAGGTTTTTACAGCGATTTCTCTAACCTGTTTTTCTGTGTTTTTATCCAATGCTGCCGGAATTTTTATTTCATATCCTTGGTCATCAAGATATTTTGCTTCATAATCGTAAAACTCCTTTGTTGCTGCTACTTCACCCGGAACAGATACTTTTGGAGCTTCATTGCCCAAAATAGCACATTCCACTTCCCTGCCGTCAATATTAGCTTCTATTACCAATTTGGTATCAAATTGAAATGCCAGATCAATAGCTTTTTTGTATTGTGATCGTTCGGAGACTCTGGTAATTCCCACAGAAGAACCCATATTTGCCGGTTTTACATATACAGGCAATCCCAATGTGGCTTCAATCGTGTCGAAATCAGGATATTTTCCATGTCGGGCGACAAGATAGTTCCCGATTTTTATTCCTGCTTCTTTCAATAATCTTTTCATTATTTCTTTATCCATACCTACTGCTGAACCTAAAACTCCGGGTCCTACGAAAGGTAAATTAAGGATTTTCAATAATCCCTGTATGGTTCCATCTTCTCCATTGGGACCATGCAATACAGGATATACCGCATCTACGGTAAAGCTATAATTATTGTCAAGTACCAAAGGCTTTTTACTTCCCGGCTGTAGAAACAATTCATCTCTTGGTTCAAAGTCGGAAAGATCTCCGACATTGTTAAAATCATTGTTTAATATCATGGAATTGTCCGTAAACCATTTTCCTGACTTATCTATTTTGATCAAAACCGGATCGAATTTCTTTTTGTCCAAATTTTTAAAAACATTAGTTGCTGAAATAATAGAAATTTCGTGTTCAGCTGATTTACCTCCATATAATATTGCAATTTTCATATGTTAATACTTTATCTAATTTACAATTAGCACTTAAATTTGAATCCAACACCATGGATATTCTCTATTTCGATATTTTTATCTTTTGAAAGATATTTTCGTAACCTACTGATAAATACATCCATACTTCTACCTGCGAAATAATCATCTTGTTTCCATATTTTTTTCAATATTTCGGATCTTTTTATCAAGCGATCTTTATTTTCGTACAAATATACCAACAGATCAGCTTCTTTTTGAGTTAATCTCCGGTAATCGTCTTTGTAACTCAATGTCAGATCAGAATAATCAAATATGTATTTTCCTACATTAAAAACAGCCTTTTTTTCAATAGCGATAATCTTTTTTCTTTTGAGAAAAACCTGGATTTTCAATATCAATTCTTCTATGCTAAACGGCTTTGTGATATAATCATCAGCGCCTATAGTGAGTCCTTTGATCTTGTCTTCCTTCAATGATCTTGCAGTAAGAAATAGGATTGGTACTTCATAATCTATTTCCCGGATTTTTTCTGCCAGTGTAAAACCATCCATTTTGGGTAACATTATGTCGATTATACAAAGATCAAAATTTTCTTTTTTAAAAGCTTCATATGCCTGAAGACCGTCAGGAAAATGACTTATATTATATCCGTTTTCTTCCAAATTGTCTTTTGTGATAAAAGCAAGCACCTCATCATCTTCGACATACATCAAGTTGGGTTTTATTTTGTTTTTATTCATTATTTTGTTTTATATGTATTATAAATTTTGTTCCTTTTTCCGGTTTGGATTGTACCTCTATACTCCAATCATGGAGTTTGATTATATTTTTCACATAATACAAACCCAGCCCAAATCCATTTACGTTATGAATATCTTCTTTTTGAATACGGTAAAACTTTTTAAATATATCTTTTATATTTTCTTCCGGAATACCGATCCCATTATCTTCAATAAAAAGATCATAATAATTACTTTTATCCACAAGGGAAATATTTATTATTTTCTTTTCATTTTCATTGTATTTTATAGCATTGTCTATTATATTGTAAATAATATTATTCAGATGATATTTATCTGCTTTTATAAAAATTTGTTTGACGGGAATAGTTAAATTAACAATAGTATTTTTACTGTCAAGCTCATGTTCCAGTCCCGAGATAAGGTTTTTAATAAAATTACCTAATTCTATTTCTTCTATTTTAAGGTCGAATTTTTTATCACTTCGTATTAGATTCAACAATCTTTCAATATGTTTGGTTAATTTTTCGCTTTGTTGTTCGATTATATTACTGTATTTGGCAAGTCTGTCATTTTTGTTTATTTCATCGCTTTTTGAAATAACATTTGCAGCAAGTCTTATTGATGTAAGAGGGGTTTTGAATTCGTGGGTCATATTATCCACAAAATCCTTTTGCAATTCCGATAATCTCCTTTGTTTAAAAAGAGTAGCTACCACATAGATATAAACGAAAACCACAATGATAGCAAATAACCCGAGTAATATAAACAATTTTAAATTTGATAAGAGAAAAAGCCTTTTATCAGGAAATCTGACGATAAAATAATATGTATATTTTTCGATGTTAGGTAATTTTTTTAGAATTTCCTTTTTTGTTTTTTCCTCAACTCCACAGCAATTTCCATAGATCAGATCATCGGTAAAGCAATCATATACAGCATATTCAAATTTCAATCCGGGTTCGATAATATCCAATTCCCTGATAAGATAATCTTCAAGTATATCAGGTTTGATAACGTCATTGTAGTTAACCAAATATTCATTTGGTGAAAGTTTTTCAATAAGACCTTTTTTAGGCAATTTTATATCGTTTTTAGTAGCCATTTGTTCGGCTATATGTCTTAAGCCGATATTCAATCGTTCATCAAATTCCCTGTTTTTTATTTGCCATGCCATTGCCAGCCAATACAATTGAAGCACTATGATACCGAAGATAGCTAAGGCACCGAGAATAAGAATACTATTTAATTGTTTGCGTTTCATCAATTATAATTGCAGACACAAAAGTAAAAGAAATATATTAAAATATATCAAGTTTGTCAAAGGAGAATGTATTTTTATTATTTACGATTTTCCATTAGAATCAATTTAATACCCGGATTTTTTATTTCCATATCCTTCATTCAAATACCACTTTGAATATTTTTTATAATTTTCAGGTGTTTGCTTGAAAAAATCGTGCATTGTACTTTCATCCGGTTTCTTTATTTTTTTTGCCGGAATACCTGCATAGATCCATCCGCTTTCACAGATCATTTTTGCAGGGACAACAGCTCCTGCTGCTATAATACTATGAGATTTCAACACTGCGTTATCCATAACAATGGCTCCCATGCCGACCAAAACATCATCTTCAATAATACATCCGTGAATAATAGCTCCATGTGCAATACTGACCCTTTTACCGATTTTCACACTGGAAATATTGTATGTACTATGCACTATTGCTCCATCTTGGATATTGCTATCTTTTCCTATTTTGATAGTACCGACATCACCTCTTAATATTGCACCGTACCATATACTGCAATTATCTTCTATCTCCACATCTCCTATGATAGTAGCGGTTTCAGCGATAAAGCAGTTTTTTCCTATCACGGGAGTTTTATCGCGTAAAGGTTTTATATTTTTATTTTTCATCGGTTAAAATTTTGTAATTAATTGATGTGCTATGCAATCAAAAAACGTATTTCTTTTCTCTGGTGTTGCTTTCCTTGATAATTATCTGCTGGGGTTAATTTATGATTAATAAAATTTATTTTTGTTTTCAATAATTTATCATAAGTAATTACAAAAACAAAATTAGTAAAGTTGTACTGATTTCTCTAATAAAAACGCTGTATTCGATCATTTAAACATCTAAAAATATATTTTAACAGTTTTGTGTTAAGAAATTTCAGGTTTTTGTTAGTCAGGTTTATAATTGAGTTTTAAAGAATTTAACACGAAAAATTATAATATATAATTCTGAACACTCTATAACTAAAGAAACTGTGAGTAAAAAATTAGTTGAATTTAGTTTAATGATACACCCGGCACAACACAGGATAATAAAAAATAATCGCAAGCTAAAGCCTTACAATCCCAATTGCTAAATTTCACTTTTGATATTTATAAAAAATATGTATATTTACAGTGTAAAATGAAAACGACATTGCTTAAATATTTTTTTTTCGGGATTTTTTTTATCTCCTGCGAAATGCTCCTAGCTCAAATGAGCATATTCAAATTTGATAAATATACTGTAGATGATGGTCTCGCTTCAAATTCTATTCGAGGAATTATTCAGGATTCCGATGGTTTTATTTGGATAGAAACTTACGAAGGAATAAACAAATACGATGGCTATGAATTTCAAAATTATACACATATCTCGAATGATAGTTGTTCGATTTCGAGTGGAGCAATATTTGGAATTGCCGAATATGGTGATTATATTTGGATGGGATCCAGTACCGGCATTCTCAATAGATATAATAAAACTACAGGTTGTTTTAAAAAATATACAATTTATAATAAAGGTGAATTGTGGGATCATTCAATATGGGATATAGTTGCTAATAGCGATACTGCCATTTGGCTTGCAAGCGAAAGGGGAATTATTAAATTTGATACGAAAAAAGAAAAATTTCATGTTTTTCTACCTACGGATTATGACAATACTTTATTTAATCTCCAACATGATGTGATTTATAATTTATCTCAAGACAAAAACAACCCTAATCATATTTTGTTGGGGACAAGAGGAGGACTTTTGATTTTCGATAAAACCACAAAGCAGATTTCCAAACATCCTATTTTCAATAAACAAATAATAATCAATGATGTATTGCAAGAAAATGACAGCTTGATTTGGCTTGGTTTGCAAGGCGGGGGAATAGTTAAAATAAATATTGATAACAATTCTTTTAAGCAATATATACCCAAAGGTGGAAAAGGTAAACCGGTGACGGTAAACCTAATAAGGAAAAAAAGCAAAAATGAATATTGGGTTGGATTTTTTGATTATGGTATGGCTATTTTCAATAAAACTAATAATAGTTTTACTTTTTTTAAAGATATTCCATATCATGATATTGATTTCCCATCAAAACCGATAAACGCATTTTATAAAACCCAAGATAATACTTTTCTTATCGGAGCGATAGACGGTTTATACATTTCAAAAAGTCGAAGCAGAATCTTCCGGCATTTTTTTTTCGATAGCAGTGACAAAAGCAGACCTTTGTTTTTCTTTACAAATGATATAATCAATTTAAATGATTCTAGTTATCTGGTAACTTGCACGCAATCATTGCCGGTAATAATAGACAAGTATTCAGGCAAGAAATTAAAAACATTTTCATTTGAAGATTCTTTAAAAACAAACAAAATAAATATAGAATTTTTTGTTATCGCCCGATATAAAGAAAACAAGGTATTGGTTTCTTCCAATCAAGGTATATTTCAATTGAATCTAAAAAACCATACAATATCAAGACCTGATTTCAAAACCCAATATGATATTACAAAACCCTATACTTTCTATAGTATTAAAGATAGTAATAATCATATTTTTATCTCCT
>Ga0256913_10001336_pt1 | contig 12718 bp, 11 predicted proteins | sample Axial_MatmetaG_FD_185970 | JGI IMG/M metagenome (GOLD analysis project Ga0256913, IMG submission 185970) | Deep-sea worm associated microbial mat communities from Axial Seamount, Juan de Fuca Ridge, Pacific Ocean - Axial_Mat | ecosystem: Environmental > Aquatic > Marine > Oceanic > Microbial...
AAATTTATCAAATACTAGTGAAGGATCATTATGATTCTCAGAAAGATGAGATAATATTAAATACTTTAAATTACTAGATGAATTATTACTTACTAACTCAAATGCATCATCATTACTAAGATGTCCATTAACTCCTAAAATTCTTTGTTTTAAAAAATAAGGATAATTTCCTTCTTCTAACATTTTATGATCATAATTTGTTTCTAAGAAAATTATGTCTGATTGATTTACTGCTTTTTCTACATTTTCACAAGGTTTCCCTATATCTGTTAATACACTTACAACCTTACTCTTATATTTAACTATGAAACTAACTGGTTCAACACCATCATGTGACTTTCTAAAAGATTTAATTACTAAATTTCCAACCTTTGTTGTTGAATCCGAATCAATTATATTTATAAGGTCAGAAGATAGATTTATTTTTGAATTGACATACGTATTTCTATTTATAAAAATTGGAATCTTTGTTTTTTTTGAAAATACATTCACTCCCCTTATATGATCTGAATGTTCATGTGTTATAAACAATGCTTTTATTTTACTTAGGTTAATATTCTTTTCATTCATACGTTTCAAAATCTGCTTAGAACTTATTCCTGCATCTATCAATACTGCTTCATTATTATTTTCAATATAATAACAATTTCCATTACTTCCAGATGCCAAGGCGCAAAATCCAATCATAATTTAAATTAAAAATACTTATTTAAAAATATTATTTAATACCAGAATCACTCACAATAACTCAAAATATGTTCAACCCTCTCTTTTAGAGGCATATTAGGTATTCTTATAATCTGACAATTATATTCATTATATGTTTGAAAATGCCTCTTACCCATCTCTTCGCATTCTTTTATGTCTGATTCACACCTATACCCTATTTTTTCTAACTTACCAAGACTCTCAAGAAAGAAAACCTTATCATACTTTACTTTATCCAACTGTTCTTGCAATTTAGGAAATATTTTAAATCCGTTTTTTAAAACATAATCTAATTGGTCATATACACTTCTATCATAAAAAATTCTATCAGGATTTAATTTCAAAATCCTTTCTTCTCTTTGTAAAAATAGATCTAATACCTTAGGTTGATAATCTTTTCTTATATGAGGTGATTCAATTCCAAGAGCATTCATATATCTTGCCACACTTTCGGCTGATTCTGTCACAATATACTCTCCCATTAACTCTAATGCCATTATTAAAGAACTTTTTCCAGAACTAGCTCCCCCTGTTATTACATAACAATTCATATTTTTTTAATTCATAATCGTTTTATAAATATTATCAATCTGAAGAATAATTATGATAATCTAAATTTCAAAAGATTTAAAACATAATTAATTATATAATTATATATGCGACATAAAAAACACAAATATCTTGAGAGGGATGATAAAAATAATAAAAAAACTGGCCTAGATAAAGCTAAAGAATTAGAAAAAGAATTCTTAAAAGAAGTTTTAGATGGTGATGACTTATATAGAGAAAATCATATACACAAATATTGGATTTGGTTCATGGCTTTATTTATCTTAATAATTACATTGCCTTTCTTTTTATTCAGCATGCCTTATTTTGGAAGATTCCTTGGGTTAATTTCTGCAGATAGTGGATTTAATAATACATTTCATTATGGTACCACATCTATTGTATTTGATAAAGAAGTTCTTAATTTTCTAAAATCAAACTACGACCTTCAAAATAAACATGAAAGTGCTTATTGTTTAATCGGGTCTATAGTAAATAAAGTCTATAATATTAATGTAATTTATCAGCCAAAGGTTAACTCAAAAGGATATGCTTTTGTGAACTTCAGGCAATGCCCTACTGACACCTTGATTATGCTTCATACCCATCCTTTAAGAGATTGTGTACCTTCTCAAACAGATATCGACACTATAAACAAAGTGCGTTCTATAAATAATAAAACTATTGCTTCAATAATGTGTGATTATAATAAATTTGTATTTTATTAGGTATAATTACTAAATCATTTTTTTAAATCATTTTATAATACTCTTTAATACAATAAACTTATTAAATAATCTGGAATACAATTAAAATGGTGAAATTAAAAGATGGATGATAAAAATCTAGATTATCTTAATGTTCTTAAAGCATTAGAAGATATTTCCTTTGGCGTTGGAAAAAAACTGTTAATAGACTATCTTCAAGGTGTTGAAAATAACGAATCTATCCAAAAAAATAGATTGTTCAAAAGAGATAGTTTTGGCAGTCTAGCCTATGACAAAAATGAACTAGACGATATGGTTGAAAATTTGCTCATGAATGGTTTAATTGAAAAATCATCAATAAATGGTAATAAATATTGGAAAGTTTTAAAACTTAGTCCAAAAGGTATAGCTGAACTAAGTAATCCTCAATTCTATAAAAAAAAACTTTCATATAATTATCATGTAAAAGAAACATTAATTTCTGATAATGAAAAAAGATTATTTGAGTTACTTAAAGATTTTATTGGAAAATATAATGATGAACAAAAAAAAGCAATTATCTCAAACAAAGATAAAATATTATGTATAGCAGGGGCAGGTTCTGGAAAAACAACTGTACTTACAAAAAGAATAGAATTTCTTGTAAAATATAGATCTGTTGACCCTAAAAAAATATTGGCGATTACATTTACCAGAAAAGCAAGACAAGAAATGACATCTAGAATTCCCCATCTTGTTCAAGAAGGTGTTCAGATTGAAACATTTAACTCATTCTGTGAGAAAGTACTTAGAAAAAATAATGATCTTATATATACAAAAAATGTAAGAGTTGTAACATATAAAGATAAAATCATCATGATAAGAAAATCACTAGATAATCTTAAAATTAATCTAAATCAAGCAATAAATACTTATTTTACATATTCCCAAAGAAAAGGAAAAACAGATGATCAATTGTTTAACATTTTCATGAATGATTGTTTTTTCATAAGAGATTATTTTAAATTTAAAAATAAAATTATTGAAGAAAAAGATTTTATTGTTTCTGATGTTAAAAACCAAGCTAGTGCAGATCTTGTGTTTAAAGTCTGTGATTTTATTGAAACATATATGAAAAATAATGGGTTAAGAGATTTTGCAGATCAATTAATTGATACAATTAATCTTTTTTCAACAACAAAAGAATTAATACCTGAATTTGATCATATTCTTGTTGATGAATATCAAGATGTAAATTCAACACAAATTAAGTTTATTGATATATTAAATCCAAAAAATCTTTTTTGTGTAGGTGATCCTCGTCAATCAATATATGGTTGGAGAGGTTCTGACATAAAATATATCTTAAACTTTGAAGACAAATATGAAAATGCTGAGATTATTAACCTTAAGAAGAATTATCGTTCATCAAAATATATTGTTGAACTATTTAATAAATCTATTAAAAAGATGGGTCTTCCTAATCTTGAAGCAGCAAATGATTTTGATAAAGACATTAAATTAATGCATTTTAAAAATGAATCTTCTGAATTTGAGTTTGTTATTCAAAGAATTATTTCATCTAATTTAAAAGGTAAAGATATTTTTATATTAGCCAGAACTAACAAACAACTTAATGAATTATCAGAACTTTTTAAACAAAGAATGATCCCTCATGTGGTAAGAAGTGATGAAGTTAAAAGAAGTGTGTCTGCCAATGAAGATGATATTACACTAGCTACAATCCATGCAATTAAAGGATTAGAAGCAAAAATGGTTTTTGTTATTGGATGTAATGGAGTTAATTTTCCTTGTAAAGGATCTGAACATCCAGTAATTGAAATGATAAAGGTTGATGAGTATGATAAAGAAGAAGAAGAAAGAAGATTGTTCTATGTTGCAATGAGTAGAGCCAAAAAACATCTCTATCTCAGTTATACTGGTAATAAACCAACACATTTCATCACAAATGACATGCTTGATATGATTGAGGGTAGTGAAACAATCAAACAAAATAAAATAAAACATAATTACAAAGATATAAGTTATCAACTAAAAGAATGGAGGCTAAACCTAAGTCGAAAAATGGGAATCCCTGCTTTCATGATAATCAGCGACCTTACACTTATAGATATTGCAAATAAACTTCCACTTAACAAACTTGAACTGAGTAAAATTAACGGACTTGGAACCACAAAAGTAATTAAATATGGGAATGATATTTTAAACATAGTAAATGGACTTGGTTAAATAGAGATCATAATAATATAGATAAATTTAAATATAAATCAATCAAACTAGTATAAAATGAACTTAACAACTAATGAAAAAGAATATCTTAAAAAAATAGTTGAAAAAGAACTAAAAGAATTTGAAGCAGAAGGTAAAACCATTGTGGTAGATGAATTTCCTGAGTTCATAGCTCTTGAAGTTAAATACGATGAATTCTTAAGAAACTTATTAAATAAACTAAAACAATAATTTTTATTTTTTTATATTTGCGCAAAATCCATCTAAAATTAATTTTCTTACAATATGCAAATGTACTAAATCAATTATTATCAGACATTGAAACTAAATAATCCCATTTTTTATCCACATATTTTTGAATTTCCAGAATATCTTCAGATGTTAAATCACTAAATCTTTTTTGAATTTCTAAAAAATCTTTTATAGGTATCTTTTTATCAGGTTTTCTTGTGATATTGTAAATTCCATTTTCTATTTCATACAGTGGCCAAAAACAAGTATTTAAAGATAAATCACTTACTTTCCTTAGATGAATCATATCAAATTTCCAAAAACGGATACATGGACTCATCACATTAATAAAAGCAGGACCTTTTGACTCAAATGCCTTCTTTGCTTTTCTCTTTAAATCATCCAAATCTGCCAAAGACGCCTGAGCTATATAAGGAATATTGTGAGCTTTTACTATTTCAATAATATCTTTCCTAAATGTGATTTTTCCAGAAGGTGTTGTTGAAGTTTTAACTTTATAAGGTGAAGCTGAACTTCTTTGACCCCCAGTATTCATATACGCACCATTATCCATACACAGAAATACAAAATCATGATTTCTTTCAAGAGCACCCGACAAAGCCTGAAGACCAATATCTAAAGTACCCCCATCACCAGCGATTACTAACAATTTAACATCCTTCTTAAGCTGACCTTTTTTTTGAAGAACCTTGATTGCACTTTCAACACCAGATATTGTCGCAGCAGAATTACCAAAAGTAGAATGAATTACGGGAACAGGCCATATTTTATCAGAAGGTTTTGTTGATGCTACTTCTAAACAACCTGTTGCCAAGGATACAATGATAGGATTCTCTATTGAATCTAATACTTGACTTACTATAATTGGTTCTGCACATCCGATACATGTTTTATAACCTGGATTTAATTTCATCTAATATACCTCACTGTATGATCATAATCTTTACGTTCCATTTTTTTAAAAACTTCTTTTATATCCTCTTTAGTAATATCTCTACCACCTAAACCAAAAACATATGATTGTATACTACCTATAAAACAATTTTTAACATCTGAAAAAAGAGGTGGTTTTGAACCAAAAGAAGCAGAACGATCTAACACGACAACACCTTTAGCATTCTTTAAAGCATCTTCAACATCTTTATATGGAAAAGGCCTATATAACCTTACTTTTAATAAACCTGCTTTAAAACCTTCTCCTCTTAATTCATCAACAACATCTTTAATTAATCCACAAACTGAACTCATTGCCACAATTACATAATCAGCATATCTTGTTTTATAATGAGATACTTTGGGATAAAATTTATTATCAAATAGTCTGTTATACTGCATGTTAATATTATCATATAATTGAAGAGCATTTTTCATTGCAATTTCTTCATTTTCTTTATAGTCTATATATTCATCAGGCATAGTAAACGTACCAAATACTTTAGGTTTCTTAAAATCAATAAGAGTATTTTTTGGTCGAAATTCACCTACAAACTTTTCAATCTTAACATCAGATTCAATTTTTACAGGCTCCAAAGTATGTGTTGTAATAAAACCATCCATACAAATCATTACAGGTAATTTTACTTGTTCAGCCAACTTTAATCCTATAAAACTTAAATCATAAACCTCTTGTGCTTTCTCACAATAAATTTGAATCCAACCTTGATCTCTAACACTCATTGAATCTGAATGATCACAATGAATATTAATTGGTGCAGATATTGCCCTATTTCCAACATACATTAAAATTGGTAATCTCAAACCAGAAACCACAGGAATTACTTCTGACATGTACATCAATCCTTGAGATGCAGTTGCAGTTGCAGTTCTAACTCCTGTTGATGATGCACCTACACAAGCAGATAAAGCAGAATGCTCAGACTCTACATTAATAAGAGTCCCACTTACTTTATTTTCTGAAATTAATTTAGAATAACCTTCTGGAATTCCAGTAGTAGGAGTTATAGGATATGCTGGAATTACTTCGGGGTCTATTTGTCTTAACGCCTCCACAGCAGCTTGTTGACCATTCAATGCCTTTACTTTCATTTTACTACCACCTGTTTATAACCCTCATTAAACTGAGATAAAAACTCTTTGGGTAATACTTTTTCAATTGATTCTTTTTTAAGAATTCCTGTTACTTTTATTAATGCACCCAACATAGCAACATTAGGTATTTTTGATATACTTTTGACATTAAGATAATTATATTTCTTATGTTCAATAGTATTTATTATCAAAATTCCTCCTTTTTTTAATTCAAAATCAATACGATCTAATTTATCATTTAATACCAAAATAATATCTGCTATCTTTATCGGACTTCTATCTCGTATAAGCTTTTCATCCATCTTAAAATAAGCATTGATTGGAGTACCAGACCTCTCGGGACCGAATTCAGGATAAGCTAAAAAATATTTTCCTTCAATATTTGCAGCCTTTGAAAGTATTTCAATAGCAGTCTTAGCTCCCTCTCCCCCAATACCTTTAATAATTAACTTTAGCATAAACTTATATTAATAATTTTGTTTATATATTTTTTGATTATCTCAGTATCTAATGAATTATGAAGTATATTATTCATAATACAAACATATAAATACTATCTTAGATTTTATTTAAAAGAGGTGATGTTATATTAATAATAAAAATAACTATACTAAAATATATTCAATAATCATTTTTGTATTTATGATTCTATTATTATTCTCATTACCTGTTTCAGCATATAATCATAAATTAATTAAAATAAATGATTTAAAAATATTAGATTATAATAAAGATAATTCAATTCTTAAATCTTCTATATCTCTCAACAACAGAATTAACTATGACTCCGAAAAGATTACTTTATCTTATTATATACCTGAATTTAATTTTTTCGGCAGAAAACAATTAAATCTTAAGGATTTAAAATATAATTCAAAAATATTTACTGTCGAACTACCCTCGGAATTTAAAAATGAATACATAAGACAAAATACACCTATTATGTTCGTTATTTCTTACAAAGACCAACACCGGATAAAATATAGATTTATTGAATAGCTGAAATATTAAAAAAAACTACCTAGACCTTTTTGAACCCCTTTCCCAAGAATCTGATCTTTTTCATAACCACACACTCTCAATATTTGTTCAACAGCAGGAATTATTTGATTATTTATGTAATAATCTGAATCATAATCACCTGCATCTACTTCCTCAGGCAACGATGCTTTTTCACGAATAATACCCTCTCCACTTTTTATAATATACTTTACTATAGAACCAGGCTTTATTTTATTACCTTTTGCTTCCATAGATCTTGCAACTACAACATGTGGACCAACGGCACTATATTGATCTAAAGGTTTTGATATTTTCGTAGTAATTATCATCTCATCATTAGAGATTTGTTTAGATTTTATCTTATCAAGAATATTCTTAACATATTTTAAAGCTTTATCAGGAGAATTTTCTTTTAAAATTAAATTTAATACTTCTTTTTGAACTTCTTTTACTATAGGTGAAGTGTTTCGTCTTACTAATTCAAAACCAACTATTTTCATAGTACCATCTTCTTTTAATAAAGAATATCTTTTCTTTGCACCACCAACTCCTGATTTAGAGAGTACAAACAACCCTTGTGGATAATATCCCTCATAATCTAATTCCATTATGCCTGGAAGATTCTTATTTGTTTCATCTAAAAAATCAAATGCAGAATCTTTTGTTTTAGACCCTAATGTAAGAAATACAGAATCAGTGTCAGAATATATGACATCAAAACCTTTATCTTTTGTTTCAGAGATTACTTTTTTTATATAATACCTACAAAATGCAGTAGTAGATGAAGCACATTCTAAGCAATACCACCTTGCACCATAAAAAGCCAAATAACCGTAAAATGAATTTGCCAATATTTTTAACATGCCCACTTTAGCCGCTAACAATAAATCACCCTCTGAATTCTTCAATTCCTTCTTATATTTCTTACGCATCAAAATTAACTCACTTAATATTTTAGTAATATAACCTTCTTTTTTAGAAAACCACAAGTTATCATTTTCAGGATTTATGTTTAAAGAAGATTTAGGTTCTCGCCTTAAAGAGTCTAATGAAATATTATGAGTTGTAATTACCGAAGGATACAAACTAGTAAAATCTAACACAATAATATCCTTATAAATCCCAGGTCTAGGTTCTGCAACATAAGCACCTTGTATCCTAAATTCACGTCTCGATTCTTGTTCATGATAATTAGGTTTACTAAGAATTATTTCATTATATTTTTTAGTATTATAAATTATATACCATTCAACAAACTGTGAAAAACCACCTTTATTTACATCAAAAGGAATTAAAGATGTTAAATTAACCATAGCTCCTAAATTAGGAAATATTTTCATAAATAACTCATAAGTTAATTTAGAATCTTTTAAGTTATATTCTACAAATCTTTTCAAATCCGATTTATTGTCTTCATCCCAAGCTACAGATAAATTGCTTAAATTAACTTCTAATTTCTTTTCACCAAGAACTTCTTTAGCAACATCATTTAAAGAATAAGTTTGAGTTTCTAAAGTACTTGACATTGTTCTTCTTATAAATTTTAATATATCAATATGAACAATACCTTTTATTCTAACAGAATCATTTTTTATTTCCAAAGGTCCATCACCTAACTTTAAAGAAACACCTAACATATCAGCTCTTTTTTTAATATACGGAAAATCAAAACTATCTGAAAAATATCCTGTTATAAAATCAGGGTTAATTTCTTTAATAATCTCGCAAAAACGTTCTAACATAATCTTCTCGTTTTCTAAATTTTCAGCACCATCTATTTCTTTCCAAGTTATGACTTTTTTGAAATTATTTGAATAAAAGGATATCATTAAAATAGGTTCCGTAAAATCATCAATACCTCCATCACTATAATATGTTTCAATATCAATAGCTAGTATCTTCAATGTGTTAACTAAATTACCATCTACTTTATTAGAAGAAAATTCAATTTCATTTAGTTTATATCTAGGTATTAAATCATCCTCCGAACCTAGTTCATCGCAAACTAAACTCAACTCAGTCAAAGGAGTAATTTGTTTATCAACCAAATAACGACGTGTATAAGGAATATCAAATTCATAAGTATTTAAAACTGCATATTTTATCTCATTACGAATCTTATGAATATCAGAATTCTTATTACAAACTATTTTTATTAATTCTTTATCAATTCCAAGAATCTTTTTATTTATCTTATGAACACTCAAAACACTTATTTCATCATCCCCATCTTTTATATTTAATTTAGATATCTTATCTATCAAAAGATCATTATCTATTTCAGCATAAAAATAAGGATTAAATTCATCTACAATACATAATTTATTACCCTCTTTATTTATACCATATAATTCTATACAAGATTTACCATCTATCAAAACGTGCCTTACATCATAAAAATAAAATTTTATATTCATATTTAATATAATCTATACTCTATCCATATAAAAATATTTATGTTAGTTTACACATCATTAAACATTTCATGTTTAAATCTAATATAAAATATAAAAAAAGAGTACAATTACAAAAACCATTAGTTGTAAATCAACGATATACTCTATGGTACATATAAATAATTTATAACACAATGAATTTATTATTATTTATTTCCCTTACAAACTCGTCCATTTCACATAATTTAACTATTTTTTTACATACTACTAAAGCCATATTATCACCTCAAATCAAAATTAATATACTTACTTAAATATGCTACGTGAAAATCTGTCCAATGAGTCCAATGTAATCTAAAATATTAAAAAAGTTAAAAAAATAATCGAAACCTTTATATAGTTGGTCAGTTTTGTTGACTTAAAGTCAACGAAAACCTATTTTGAGTAATCATTGGCGAGGTGAAAAATGACACAAGAAAAGAAATATCAAGATAAAACTACAAACGAAGAAGATACTACTAATAAAAAAGAGAATCCTAAAAATATACCTTCAAAAAAAAATGAAGATAAGGATCAAACATCAAAAATTGAAGAACTTACAAATTTATTAAGACATACACAAGCAGATTTTATAAATTATAAACAACGAATTAGCAAAGAAAAAGAAGAATCAACTTACTATTTTAAAAAAGAAATAATCACTAAATTATTACCTGTATTAGATATGTTTGAATTAGCACTTAAACATAAAACAGAAGATAATGATTTTGTAAAAGGAATGGAGATGATTTATGCCCAATTAATTGCAACTTTAGAAAATGAAGGATTACAAATCATACCTGCTAAAGATAAATTTGATCCCAAATTTCATGAAGCAGTCCTTAGTGAAGAATCTGATAAAGAAGAAGGTAGCATATTAGAAATTCTTCAAAAAGGATATATGCTTAATAACAAAGTTATCAGATTTTCAAGAGTTAAAGTTTGTAAAAAATAATATTTCAAATTGGTAAAGTAGAATAATACAACAAAGCCTTTTTCATAGTTATGAAAAAGTTTTAATCAACTAAAAATAGGAGGTCACAAAAAATGACAGACGATAAAAAAGAAACTCATGGTAAAGCAATAGGTATCGATTTAGGTACAACTTTTTCTGCAGTTGCAGTAATGGAAGGCGGTAAACCCGTTATAATCCCAAATGCAGAAGGAGACCGAACAACACCCTCAGTTGTTTTACTTAAAGAAGGAGAAAGAATAGTAGGTAAAATTGCAAGAAACCAAGCAATTGTAAATCCTGAACATACAGTAAGATCAATCAAAAGACACATGGGTACTGATGAAAAAGTAACTATTGATGGAAAAGATTATACCCCTCAAGAGATTTCAGCTATGATTTTACAAAAATTAAAAACAGATGCTGAAGCATATTTAGGAAGAAAAGTTACTGATGCAGTAATTACAGTTCCAGCATATTTCAATGATGCACAAAGACAAGCAACAAAAGATGCAGGTAAAATTGCAGGACTAAATGTTTCAAGAATTGTTAATGAACCAACAGCAGCATCACTTGCATATGGACTAGACAAATCTAATGACCATACAGTACTCGTTTTTGACTTCGGAGGTGGAACTTTTGATGTATCAGTGATGGAACTAGGGGATGGTGTATTTGAAGTAAAAGCAACTTCTGGAAATAATCACCTAGGTGGAGATGATGTTGATGAAGCAATTGTTAATTTTCTTGCAGATAAATTCAAAACAGAAAATGGTATTGATTTGAGAAGTGATAAACAAGCATTACAAAGATTAAAAGAAGCTGCAGAAAATGCAAAAATTCAATTAAGTAGTTCCCAAAAAACAACAATTAATTTACCTTTTGTTACTTCAGATGCATCAGGACCAAAACACCTTAATTTAGATATGACAAGAGCTGAATTTGAAAATCTAATCTCAGATATATTAGATAAACTTAAAATTCCAACAGAACAAGCTATAAAAGATGCTAAAGTAGACAAAATTGATAAAGTAATACTAGTTGGAGGATCTACTAGAATACCTGCTGTTCAAGAATTAGTTAAAGAAATTACTGGTTTGGATGGAGATAAATCAATTAACCCTGATGAAGCTGTTGCATTAGGTGCGGCAATACAAGCAGGAATTCTTGGTGGAGAAGTTAAAGATGTATTATTATTGGATGTTACACCTCTTTCACTAGGTATTGAAACACTAGGTGGAGTTGCAACAAAATTAATTGAAAAAAATACAACAATACCTACCAAAAAATCACAAACTTTTTCGACAGCGGAAGATAACCAAACAGCAGTAACAATTAATGTACTTCAGGGTGAAAGAGCAATGGCTGCAGACAACAAATCTTTAGGAAGATTTGACCTAGTAGGAATACCACCAGCACCTAGAGGCGTTCCTCAAATAGAAGTAACATTTGATATAGATGCTAATGGTATTGTTAATGTTTCAGCAAAAGATATTGCAACAGGTAAAGAACAAAAAATAACTGTTACAGGATCATCTAATTTATCAGATGAGGATATTGAAAAAATGAAAAACGATGCAGAAACACATGCTGAAGAAGATAAAAAGAAACAAGAAGAAATTAAAATATTAAATGAAGCCGATACTTTAATATACTCCATAGAAAAAATGGAAAAAGATGAATCAATTAAAGATAAACTTGACTCATCAAAGATGAAAGATATTAAAAAAGATATTGAAGAGCTTAAAAAACTAAAAGATGATAAAAAAATAGAAGAATTAAAAAACAAGCTCGAAAATATTAATAAAAAAGTTCAAGAAATGAGTGCAGAGATG
>Ga0256913_10001337_pt1 | contig 12704 bp, 9 predicted proteins | sample Axial_MatmetaG_FD_185970 | JGI IMG/M metagenome (GOLD analysis project Ga0256913, IMG submission 185970) | Deep-sea worm associated microbial mat communities from Axial Seamount, Juan de Fuca Ridge, Pacific Ocean - Axial_Mat | ecosystem: Environmental > Aquatic > Marine > Oceanic > Microbial...
AGACGCTTGCCGATAGGGTCGTGACGTTTCTTTTTCCAACCCGAAACAAGATCGTAACCCTCTTTTATAACCATATTAAACAACTCCGGAATTTCTTCGGGACTGTCCTGAAGGTCGGCATCCATTGTAATTACCACATTGCCTTGTGCAGCTTTAAAACCTTCATTCAGAGCTGCCGACTTGCCGTAATTACGCCTGAACTTAATCCCCTTGAAATGCGGATTACCAGCAGAAATCTGCTCAACAATATACCATGAGTTATCACTACTGCCGTCATCAATAAAGATGACCTCCCAAGTAAATCCCTTATCTTCAACAACGTGCTTAATCCAATCCGCAAGTTCATTTAAGGATTCCTCTTCATTATACAGAGGAATAACAACAGAAATGTCCATCAATAAATATTTTATACGTTAGCTTCAAGTGAGTTATCTGCTTTTTTTGTGAAGATGGCAGCTATCAATGCCAATATTAAGGAGACAACTGCTGTACCAAGAAATGAGAATGCAGTCATTATTCCCGGAGTCATAAACTTCCGTGCCATATCCATCGCCTGCTCAATCTGATCATCACTCATATTTGAGTTTGCCTCAAGCATTGCTTCCTCCGATTTTTGAAGCAGCATATCAATAAAATCTTCTCCAAGATAGGATATGAAAAAGTATGAAAATATAGCCGTTAATATAGCTGCAAACAGTCCTGTCAGAAAGCCGGTTGAAAATGACTGGCCGAACGTGATGTAGCCGTCAAGATATTTGTCACGATAGTGAATCTGGGCAAGTAATATTCCAAGAAGAAGGAAGACATAGGAGATATATCCTGTCCATTTCTCGGCAAAAATATCCAAAAGATAATAAATTAGAGATAACACTATTAATACAACGCTGGTGTACAGTCCGTACATCATTGCGTGTTTCCATGATGGGTATTTTTCATTTTCCATATTTAATGTTTTAGGTGATTATTGGCAAAAGTAAAAAATTACTGAAATGAAACCCAAAATTCTTTTATTTATTTTTTAGTATTTTTTTTGTGTCGGTTAAAGTTAAAATTATACTTTTGTGCCGGGGTAAGTCTTATACGACCAGCTCCCGCTGAACTCCCCCAGGACCGGAAGGTAGCAAGGGTAGGCGGTTGTAGCGGTGCGATGTAAGTAGCTTACCCCTTTTTTTACTTATAATTCAAAGTTTACTCCAGGTATTCATACAGCAGAATAAGATTATATTTTGCTGATATCCGTGAGCTATCATAGTTATTTTCAAAGCACAAATCCTTTGTTATTCTTATTATCGCTTGGCCGTCAGAGTTAGCATCAACAGAATAAATAAAATTATTCCTAAAATTTTTTGTCAGGTTTTCCAGCTTTTTCGTCCAATTAATAAACATTAAAAATTTATGCTATGCTAAAGTTAAAGATTATATTGTTGTTATCTATTCTTTCAATGGTTTTTATAGCCGCCATTCAGCCGCAGAATGGGAAAAGTGTAAATGATTAAAACATCCCCTTGAAGAACTCGGCATAACCGACCAGTACACCCAGGAATCAATTGTAATGACACTAATTTTCGATTTTAATGAGATGCTTATTGAACTCGGAAAGGAATATCCCAATATTTACCATATTGATGTAAGAGGTTTTACACATTTTCTTGAGATTCAAAATCAAGAGCCGCCGGATGCATATTGGTATGACGAACTACATCCTACAAACATAGTTTTTAAGGAAATATCAAAAACTTATCTATCTGTTATAAATAATGAAATCCCTAATAATAAACGTGTTTTCAGTGTAATACAGTTTTATAAGGAAAATAATAAAACGAAATAAACGTGATAGTTTTTATTAAAATAATATTTTTTATTGCTTGTTTTAAAAAAATATATACTTTTGCACTCCCCTTTGGGAAAATTGAATTGTTCATTTATTATATGGGAGTTTAGCTCAGTTGGTTCAGAGCACCTGCCTTACAAGCAGGGGGTCACTGGTTCGAATCCAGTAACTCCCACAATCATAAACCCGGATTATTCGGGTTTTTTTTATTATGGACTATTCTTTCTACATATTGTATTCCGAAATTACTAATAAGTTTTATATTGGACACTCTATAACTATTATATTTGTCAATCGTTTCAAATTAGGATTTAATTGAAAATAATTCACTTTTATATCAGGTTATTGTCAATTGTATTGATTGCTGGTTTATATTCCTGCAGTATTACACGTGATGTGGAAGACAATCGCTATCTGCTCACCCGTACAAAAGTCAACATCCTAAATCCAAACAAACAAATTGACCAGGAAGACCTTTTGAACTACATACAGCAAAGGCCGAATAAAAAACTGTTCGGACTGATCCAGTTTAAACTGATGCTTCATAATATAAAGGACAAATGGGGTGAGCCTCCTAAAATACTTGACAAATCACTTGTTAAGAAGAGTGAAGATCAATTAAAAAAATATCTCAATAACCGTGGTTACTACAATTCGTACGTAATTGGTGAGACTGTTCCATTAAAACCCAAAAAGGCTAAAGTGGTTTACAATATAACACTATCGGAGCCATATAGAATTAATAAGATAGAATACGACATTCCTGACGATTCAATAAAATTGATAATTGTAAATTCCATAAATAAATCTCTTATCAGGCCTGATGATATATTGGATATTTATACTCTTGATAATGAGCGATCCAGAATAGCGGAGGAGTTAAATGAAAGTGGATATTTTTCATTCACAAAGGACTATGTATCATACGAGGTTGATACAGCTCTGAATAACCATAAAGCAAATCTGAAAATTTTGATTTCAAACATACTGTTACCTCCAGATATGCCCGGACAAAAGCCTATTGAAATAAATCATAAAATATATTACATTAATAATGTATATATCTATCCTGATTTTAATTCCGTTGAGTCCGATACACTTATATATGATACTCTAACAATTAAGAAAGTGAGGAGAAAACATTCCCAAATTTTTTATTATAATTTTTTATATCATCCTCCACTAAAGATAAAACCCGGATTTGTTGTAAATTCTGTTTTTCTTGAAAAGAATAAAAAATATAATCTGCTTGATGCAAAACGGACATTTCAAAAACTAAATGAGCTTCAGATATACAAATATGTTAATCTTAATTTTAATGAGGTTACACCCGATTCGACAAATATCACTCCGTGGAAAAACTATCTTGATTGCAATATTCGTTTGACAAGAAGTCCTGTTCATTCTTATTCAATTGAGGGACAAGGAACAAACTCCGGCGGTGACCTCGGCCTTGGAGGTTTTCTTTCGTACAGGAACAAAAATCTGTTTAAAGGTGGGGAAGTATTTACCATCAGGCTAAAACTGGCACTTGAAGCAAGGCAGCTCGGTATTCCCAAAGAAGATCAAAACAGTTATCTTTATTTATTCAATACAATTGAATATGGTATTGATGCATCATTGTCCATTCCTAAGTTTCTGGCACCCATTCGTCAGGAACGATTTTCGCAATATTTCAGGCCAACAACAACTATAAATGCCGGTTATACTTTTCAGGATCAACAGGATTATCTCCGGATTATCAGTAATATATCATTTGGTTATCAATGGCCTGGAGCTAAGTTCTCAAAACATATTCTGTTCCCTGTAGATATGAACCTCATCAAAGTAAATACAACCCCGGTATTTGACTCAATTCTTTCCCAGGAATCGGAAAGAGTTAGAAACCAATATACAAATCACCTTATTTTTGCCCTAAGATACAGTTATATCGTTAATACACAGGAGCTTGGAAAACTTAAAAATTTTTATTATTTCCGGGGGAACGCAGAATTTGCCGGAAATTTGCTTGATGGAATAATGTCAATGACAAATAGTCCAAAAAATGAGAATGGATACCGCACTTTATTTGGATTAAGATATTCTCAATATGTTAAGTTTGATTTTGACTTCAGATATTATATAACTCTAAACAGGAATCAAATGTTTGCATTCAGAACTTTTTTCGGGATAGCTATTCCCTATGGAAATTCTGTTGACGTTCCTTATGAAAAAGGTTTTTATGGTGGGGGTGCAAACGGGTTAAGAGCATGGCCTCTGAGATATTTAGGCCCCGGTTCATATACAGCAGAAGGCTCCAATCTTGAAAAAGTTGGTGACATAATGCTTGAGGGAAATTTTGAATACAGATTCGCAATATATAAAGAACTAAAAGGAGCCTTTTTTTATGATGTGGGTAATATCTGGCTTCTGAAAGAAGATCCTACATTTCCCGGTGGCAAGTTCGACTTCGGCTCTTTTACCGGTCAATTGGCAATGGATTTCGGACTGGGTGTAAGAATAGATTTTTCTTATTTTGTATTCCGATTTGATTTTGCTCAAAGATTGGTTGATCCGGCACTTCCAGCTGGTAAGCGTTTTGTTATTGGCAGATACAAATGGTTCAATCCGGTTATGAATCTCGGTATAGGTTATCCATTCTAAATATCCTGATTATGAGAGCCGAAGAGTTTAAAAAAATTGTTGTAAGAGCGTTTCCATTTCAACCTACCGGAACTCAGTTAAATGCAATTTCAGGTATCGTAGACTTTCTTGCAGAAAAAGAGAATAATGCGCTTTTTGTTTTACGTGGCTATGCAGGAACTGGAAAAACAACTCTTGTAAGTACCTTAATAAAAAAATTACCGGTAATTAGTCTTAAGTTCATTTTACTTGCACCCACAGGAAGAGCCGCAAAAGTGCTGTCCCAATATTCAGGCAAAAAGGCCTTCACAATTCATAAAAAGATTTACCGTGTGGCGATGCAAAGCGACGGCTCTATGCGTATGGCAAAATCACAAAACCTTCACACAAATACAATTTTTGTTGTTGATGAGGCTTCAATGATTCCTGATGACACCGGTTCGGGTGATATGAGTTTTTTTTCAACAAGAAGTCTGCTTGAAGATCTTATCAGCTATGTTTATAAAGGTGAAAACTGCAAGTTGATTCTTATCGGCGACAGTGCACAACTACCTCCTGTCGGGCTTGATATAAGTCCCGCACTTGACATTGCGCATCTAAAAAGAGTTTACAGTCTGAAAGTTTACTCATCCGTACTTACCGAAGTTATGAGGCAGTCACTTGAATCCGGCATCCTTGCTAATGCCACCCGAATCAGAAAGATGATTGATGACAACACAAATGAACCTTTTATTTCGCTTAATGGGTTTAACGATGTGATACAAATTACAGGAATTGACCTTGAAGATGCTTTGAACGATGCATTTTCAATAGGAGAGTTAGAGGATACCGTTGTTGTTACACGTTCCAATAAAAGAGCTAATATTTTTAACAAGGAGATAAGAAACAGGATTTTATATCGTGAGAATGAAGTTTCTGCCGGCGATATGATGATGGTAGTAAAAAACAACTATTTCTGGCTTGATGAGGATTCGAAAGCCGGATTTATTGCAAACGGTGATGTAATTGAAATTCTTCGGATTAATAAAAGAGAAAAACTTTACGGATTTCATTTTGCAGAAGTTACAATCAGCCTGATTGATTACCCGGAAGAAAATGACATTCAAGTGAAGATTATTCTCGACACAATTGATTCGGTAAGCCCGGCTCTTACAAAGGAAGATAATAATAAACTCTTCCGGGAAGTAATGGTTGATTATGAGGGCATTCCGTCAAGACGAAAACGACTGGAGTCGGTTAAAAAGAATCCGTATTTTAATGCTTTACAGGTAAAATTCAGCTATGCACTCACCTGCCATAAAACACAGGGCGGACAATGGCCTACAGTATTTATCGATCAGGGTTATCTGAACGACGAAATGATAAACAAAGAGTTTTACAGATGGCTCTACACAGCATTCACACGGGCTACGGAAAAACTTTACCTCATAAATTTCAGTGAGAGGTTTTTTAATGATTGAGACCTAACAATGATAAATGGATATTTACTCTGACTTTGTGACAAAATATTTATATATTTGCCTTGACTTTGTGGTAAAAATCCCGGAATATATTGATTGGTTTGTAATTTCTTTTACTCATTTGTTATAAATTTCATTGATTTGCCAAAAAATTAACTATTATGAAAAAGCTTTTTCTGATTTCTTTCATTTTACTAAATGCCACGTTGTTTGCACAATTCGATTCATTGTTCTTTAATAAAACCCTTCGCCTTGATTATTATCACACAGGTGATTCGGTTAATGAGTTTTACTCTATCAATGAGTTGAAAATAGAGCCGTACTGGGGAGGGACACACACAAACCTGATTGACACTTTCAACTACGGAAAATACTTTTTTAAAGTTTTTGATCTGAAAACAGATTCCCTTATCTATTCACGGGGATATGGTACTCTTTTCGGCGAATGGCAAACTACCGACGAAGCTAAAAAAACTCTGAGGTCGCTATCGGAAACGGTTGTAATGCCACTTCCCGTAAATGATGTGAAAATCGTTTTATACAGCCGTAATAAAAAGGGTGTTTTCGAGGAAAAATTTACATATACCTATAAAACAAGCAATTACTTCGTCTCTCCTGAACGAAGGCTTGAGTATCCTTCATTTGATGTTTACATTTCGGGTGCCCCTGACAAAAAAGTTGACATTGTCATCCTTCCCGAAGGATATACGCAAGAGCAGATGGGACTATTTATCAAAGATTGTAACAATTTTGCCGACAGCCTGTTCTCATACGCACCATACTCGGAGTACAAAGAGAGGTTTAATATTCGTGGTATTCTTGCTCCGTCAGACGAGTCGGGAAGTGACATTCCAGCTGATACCATTTGGAAAAAGACTCTACTGAGTACCTCTTTTTACACGTTTGACAGCGAACGATATTGTATGACATTTGATGACAAGAGTGTTCGTGATCTTGCAGCAAATGCTCCCTATGATCAGATCTATATTCTTGTAAATTCAAAAAAATATGGTGGAGGAGCTATTTTCAACTATTATTCGGTGAGTGTTAACAGCAATAAAAAGGCAGGCCGGATATTTGTCCACGAGTTCGGGCATGGCTTTGCCGGTCTTGGTGATGAATACTACACATCTTCTGTTGCATACAGCGAGTTTTATCCAACCGATGTTGAGCCCTGGGAACCAAATCTGACCACTCTTGTTGATTTCGACCAAAAATGGAAGAATATGCTTGATAAAAACACACCTATTCCTACTCTCGACAGAAAGAAATTCCATTATAAAATTGGAGTTTTTGAAGGTGGCGGATATGCCGCAAAAGGTGTTTATAGACCTGCTTACGACTGCCTTATGAATTCTTTTAAGGGACACAAATTCTGTCCTGTGTGCCGTGATGCCATCATTAAAATGATTAATTTTTATTCTGAGTAAAAAATATATTGTTAATTGGTTAACAATTTATATTTTTGCAAAAAAATTCAAATCGGGTGCTTTGAGGTTTTCGGTTTGGAATTTTAATATGTTAACAATAAATATTTAAAATTATGATACGTAAAATTTCCGAATTGGCAGATATGGCTAAAGCCAGGAAAAAAAGAAAGATCGCCGTTGCTGTAGCAGGAGATTACGATGTTCTGGAAGCATTGAAGAATGCCGAAGAGTATAATATTGTTGAACCTGTATTGATAGGTGTAAAATCAAAAATTGAAGAAATTTCAAAAGAGATCGGTTACGACATTAGCAAGTGCGAGATAATTGATATTGAAGATAAATATGAAGCTTCGTTGCAGGCCTCCCAACTTATACGTGACGGGCATGCCGATATCCTGATGAAAGGCCTCGTCAGTACAGGCATTCTTTTGAAAGCCGTTTTAAATAAAGAACACGGTCTGAGGAAAGGAGATATTATCAGCCACGTTGCTATTTTTGAAACTCCTTATTATCACAAAATTTTAGGAATAACAGATGCTGCCATGAATGTTGCCCCTGATTTTCGGGAAAAAATAGCTATCATAAACAATGCGGTTGAAGTTTTTCATCTTCTCGGAGAACCAAATCCGAAAGTTGCAGTTGTGGGAGCTGTTGAAACAGTTAACCAGAGAATGGAATCAACTATGCATGCCGCAACACTTTCGATGATGAACAAGAGAAAGCAGATCACGGGATGCCTTATTGACGGGCCCTTGGCACTCGACAATGCTATTTCGAAGAAAGCTGCCAAGGTGAAACATATTCAGAGTGATGTTGCCGGTGATGTAGATATCATCGTTGCACCTGACATCAACGGAGCCAACTTCCTCTACAAATCATTGATATTCCTTGGTGGAGCCAATGCCGCTGCTGTCATAATGGGAGCCAAAGTGCCTATTGTACTCACTTCAAGAGCCGATTCCGAAAAAATCAAATTCAACTCTATTGCTCTTGCCGCTGCCATTAGCTAATTATGAGAACAGGTGAATCCTTTTTTCAGAAAGTGTATGATGTTGCAGGTGAAATTCCGTATGGAAGGGTAACCTCTTACGGTGCTATTGCTGCATATCTCGGATCAAAAGGTTCGGCAAGAATGGTTGGCTGGGCTATGAATGCCTCCTTCTCGGCCAAAGTGGTAATTCCTGCTCACAGAGTAGTTAACCGTATCGGGATGCTCACCGGTAAAAATTATTTCGGAAATTCCGGGCTTATGCAGCAACTACTTGAAAACGAAGGAATAGTAGTAATAGATGACAAAATAGTAAACTTTGAGAAATATTTTTGGGACCCGGTGAAGGAGCTACCTGCTCCGGAATGAGCAGATAGCTCCTGTCAGAATAACGATTGCTTTAAATTGTTCTTACTTCTTCATAAAAGTAAAAACAATAATAATATTTTGGATTTTTCCGTAAGCAATTCTTTTATGGGAAATGAAACCAATCTCACTGGAAAGATTTCAACAAGCCATAAAAAAATATTATAACGAGAGAAACCATTTCCAATATGGAAGCCAGGGCTGGAGAAGCAACATTTTTTGCGTATTCACAGATCGTTTATTATCTCTATTGATAAAATTGCCTCCTATACTAACGATTTTGTCTAAATCAATAATAAAGCCCTGCCAATTAGCAGGACTTATAAAGATTTTATTTTAAGAAAATTGAACTATATTTTTTAAACCTGTTCGGTTTGGCTATTTCGGTCTATGCATGCCACCCATTTCGGTCTCATGGGTGCCACTTAAAAAGACCCTGCAAAGTTAATAAATTCATTTATTTTCTCTCATAATATTTTTTCTTAGTGATTCACCTTTGAGATTAATTCTGTGCGATGAGTTCACTAATCTGTCAAGAATAGCATCTGCAATAGTTCCCTCTCCGATAGTATCATACCAGGTAGAAACAGGTATTTGTGAGGATACTATGGTTGACTTGCTGTTGTATCTGTCTTCAATAAACTCCTTAATTGCTTTATTGGTTGATGTTTTGCAAGTAAGATTGAGTTTTCGATATGAAACATTAAGTATCTTGCAGTAATCATTTGCATTTCTGGTAAGTGTAATTTTTTCTTCCAACACTTTTTGAAAACGAATGAATAAGTCCTTTTATGGTTTTACGGAACGGGAACTGTTGGATTAACATCTCTATATTTCATAAATTCAAACATTTTATTTATTCTATCTATATCAATTCCAGTGGTTTTCGCCAAATATAAATAATCATCAATTGAATAAATATCATTAAATTTCTTGATGGGCATTTGCCCATAATCCAAAAAGTTTTTTTTACCAAAAACAGAAATGATTTGCTTAGCACTTTTCGGATTACTTATCATATATAATGAGCCTTGAATATTATGTTTTGTGTTTTGCCAACGAAGATTATACATTTTTTTAATTCCAAAAATATTGCCTAAATGATACCATAAATTAAAACCACCAAATTCATTGGGGTGTGACCAAACAACTGCTTTACCTGATAAATTTTGCTTTATTATTTTATCAGCTTGTTTTGAATAATTATAAGCCGGTTGCCACAAGTCAGCCCCCAATTTATTATACAATAAGATTGAAATTTGTGTAGCCGAATAGGTCGCCCATCCTTCTTCTTCGGCTCCGGGCCACCATTTGTGATAAGTAACTACGCCAAACAAATGGCTATATTCGTGTAAAATAGCATTAACAGGATCGGGAAAGTTGGCAGCTAATTCAGGATTATTTAAAAAAGTGCTATCGGCACAGTTATCTAAATATTTTTCACTAATGATGTTGCCAACTATTCTATTGGAAAATTCGGCGTGAAATCCACCGGGGGCAATGCCCCTTATAATAAGAATATTAACATTTGGTGATATGCCAAGTTCATTATTGCAAATTTGATTTGCTTCATCTAAAACTTTTGCAAATCTCAATGAAATATTTCGTAATCTTTTTTCTTTATATTTAACTGTAATATTGCCAACTTGCTCTTCGAAAAATTTTTCTTCTTGTCTCTTTTCTACTAATTCATTTGCAATATCGGAAGGAACTATTGCTGGTAAAACAAAATTCAGGAATAGAGCAATAATAAAAGGTATGATTCCTATAATTATTTTCGTTTTAAGTTTCCAGTTGTTATATAGAATAATTCCCACGAGGAAGAAAGCAATAAAAGGTAAAAATATAGTAAAGAAACTAATTGAAAGAACATTGAATTTGAAAAATATTAATATTAAACCTATAAACAAAACAGATGTTATAGTCTCTAATTGATATTGTTTATATATCCTTCTCAGCCCAATAGCAATAATAACTGTAGATGTACCAACACTATTAATTAATCCCAAAACAGTATTCATTTTGTTGCCCGAAGAAAAAATATCCTGCGTATATGCAATAAATATCAAAAACAATATAAATATCAAATACTTTAAAAATTTGCTTTTTATCAATAATGCATCCGCAAAAATATTTATGGCAATAAAAGTTAAAATGAATAATATGTACCGAAAGATTAAAACAGAATTAACATCTATATTTATTGAAGTTTTTTGTATGTAATTATTCAATAAAACACCTATTATTATTGGGGTGAAAATTAAAATAAAGGCATTGCTTAATGCTTTGAAAACTTTATTATAGTCAAGTTTAAATGTAATTTTATTTTTTATATTGTACAAAAATAAAATAACTATAACAGGAATTAAAAAGTCAATCCACGATGGCATAGCAATTAATCCACGACCATTAAAATTACGTGGTGATAAAAAGAATTCAGGGTCAGTGTTTATTATAAAAATATTTAATAATCTTAACACAATAACTGTTATTAAAATAAAAAATACTTTTTTTTTCATATCATTACCTTTTTAATTATATTATACTGTATTAACTAAATTCCAAATCCCCATAACGGCAGCTTGTCTAATAATCCCCTAAATTTTCAATATTCTGGCAAATAAACTGATTTTTTCGGAAAATTCAAAATTAATGAGATAAATAATTATTATGCAATTAAGATGTAAGAATAGACAGAAATTATTTTTAATAAACCTTTACTCTCATCATTTGTAAGTTTTTTATATTCAAGTGCGTTCCTAAGTATTCTTATTGTTTCTTTCAGTTTATCAAGTTGTTCTGCTTGATTTTAAAAGCGTTGCTGATTAATAGCGAAGCCTTTAATTAAGTAGTCTTTAATAACTTGATTTGCCTAAATTTTAAATTGTGTTCCTATTTTTGATTTGATAAAATAACCAACTGAATTTTTTCCCAATTAACCTTCTTTGAAGATATTTCTAATGTGTCTGGATATTACAGATTTGTCTCTTTCGAATAGTTCACTAATCTGTCAAGAATAGTATCGGCAATAGTTCCCTCTCCCCGGTTTCTTTATCCGTAAGATGAAGATGCTTGCCTGCCAAAGTCTTGACGGAGAAAGGTCTGCTCCGTTTCCGTTCTTTTCTCCATATTACTTAATTCCATTTTTACTGCCTCGCACTCTAATATCTCAGAATTGTATCAAGCGTTTTCTCACAAATAATCCGAACAGTTTATGAACAGAAAGTTTATGAATATTTCCGGCAACACAAAATAGTTTGGGAAAAATACTTTCATCCACCAAAGCATTTACTAAGCAGATACAGTCTTCTTATTTTTCCTCCAGACGTATCATTATTTCAAGTAATTTTGCATACAAATTATTTAATAAACTGCTCAAATGGAAATACCATTGATACTAATAACGAACGATGACGGAATACACGCACCCGGACTGAGAAAGCTCATTGAAATAGCCCGTGAATTCGGGGATGTGGCTGTGGTTGCGCCGGACAAGCCACAGTCGGGAATGTCGCATGCAATTACCGTTTCTTCTCCTTTACGGCTTTTTAAAATTGACGAAGGTGACGGTTATGTTGAGTATAGCTGCAACGGAACACCTGTTGACTCTATAAAACTGGGTGAGCAGGTCGTTTTGGGCGATAAACCGACCCTTGTGCTGTCGGGTATTAATCATGGTTCCAACGCATCGGTTAACATCATCTATTCGGGCACTATGGCTGCCGTAATTGAAGCTACTATTGACGGAATACCTGCAATCGGGTTCTCATTAAACGATTATTCCCGTAATGCGGATTTCAATGCTGTTGACTATTATGTACGAACGATTATCAGAAATGTATTGGACAACGGTCTTCCGGCAGGAACCTGTCTGAATGTGAATCTGCCGGCAGTTCCCAAAAAGGAGATAAAGGGAATCAAAGTCTGTCGCCAGGCATCAGGCCGCTGGGCAGAGGTGTTTGACGAGCGGTTAGATCCACATAACAGACGTTACTTTTGGCTGACAG
>Ga0256913_10001338_pt1 | contig 12697 bp, 7 predicted proteins | sample Axial_MatmetaG_FD_185970 | JGI IMG/M metagenome (GOLD analysis project Ga0256913, IMG submission 185970) | Deep-sea worm associated microbial mat communities from Axial Seamount, Juan de Fuca Ridge, Pacific Ocean - Axial_Mat | ecosystem: Environmental > Aquatic > Marine > Oceanic > Microbial...
CTTTCCCCCGCCGCGGTTTCCGCGGCCATCAATTCTCAAGCTATGCTTGAGACCGATTACTTCCTTTCCCCCGCCGCGGTTTCCGCGGCCATCAATTCTCAAGCTATGCTTGAGCGCGGCCATCAATTCTCAAGCTATGCTTGAGACCGACCACGGCCCCTTCGCCTTTATCGACGAGATCCCCGGGGATCGATTTACATGCTTGGGACGGGACCGCTATTTTTCTTGCGGATAGGTTCATGCGCTCCTCTTTTTTTTGTGTGAGGGAAAAAGGACGCCACGGGGGTATCTTCTTGTCAAACTAACCATCCCAGGGACGCTAGTGAAAAACTATTGACATGATGGCATAAATCTGCTACAATGTACATTGAATTAAGGTTGCTTTATTGCTGGATTGTTTGTGGCGAGCGCCGGGAGGATTTGCCATGGAAAATAAAATGAGACGCTCTTACGGGTTCACCCTCATTGAATTGCTGGTGGTGATAGCGATCATCGCCATACTCGCTGCCCTTCTTCTGCCGGCTCTCCACCAGGCCAAGGAATTCGCCAAGCTCGCCCTTTGCCAAAACAACCTGAAACAGCAGGGTATCGCCTTCTCCGCGTACATCAACGACAATAACGAATATTACCCTCTAAGCGACCCCGGCACGGACGGGATAACTTGGGATGATCGCCTGTCGCAATACGACGGACGCAGACTCTCCATCGCAGCCATGCAAGTCGATGGTTTGAAAGAATCCGCATATCCGAACATGCAAGGCGCCGCTATATACGCGTGCCCGAAAGACGACCTCCCGAGGGACACCGGATGCTATCCAAGAACGTACAGTGTCACTGTAGGCAACGGGAGAATATACACGAACGCCAAAAAGAAAAAGAATAGAAAGGCGAGCGCCGCCAACATACGCATGATACCCGTGCCCGGCGACACTATAATCCTAGCTCCATACACGTTGAACGACAGCACAGGCAACGTCCTCGGGGGCGGGCACGGCGCTGGAATCTTCTGCGGAGCCGACTGCTATAAAGGTCTATACAACGCGAAAGGGGAGACCGGTCTCCATACGGCGCCCTTCCGCTTCAATTTCCTGTTCTGCGACTCGCACGTCAAGCTCTTGGACGTCCGCAAAACCTCCGATAACATAGATAACGCAAAAGGCGGCAACAAAATGTGGACAAGGTTCAAAGACGACTGAGCCGGCACATTTTGACGAGCCGCTACCGACTCCCCGCCCGCTCTTGCCACTTCCCACTGCGGCAACGAAGGAACCGCCGGTCAAACAAGCCCGGGAATAAAGCGCTTAAAGAGGAATCTGAGCTGAAAATGGGGCTAAGCAGGGCTTGCTCCTTCGCGGGGCTGGCAACCCCGGCTTGCCGGGCGCGGTTTCCGCGGTATATTGCCTTGTGAACCGAGGACGACACGATAGGCTGTCCGAAACTACAAACCGAAAGCTGGCGGTTCGTTCCCGCCCTTTGGCGCGGTATTTTCGGCCAGACAGACATATAACAGGAGCCGATAACGCCCATCTTGTTACATCCTCCCGCGCTAAAGCTTCTAACTTCGTCTCCGACTACGCCGTGACAGGTCGGAGGACAGGCGAAAAAGGAAGAGCTTTTACCGCCGAGCCAGCGGCAGATAAACCAAGCTCGCTTGGCTCGAGAAAACGAAACTAGCCTGAAAAGGTCGGAATCGATACTCCGGACTTTTATTTTTGGAATGGTTTTGAGCTCAAGAGGGGCTTGAAATCAGGATTTTTGAAGGCCTATGGGATGATAGTATAATAATTTCACAAAGATTATTGAAAAACTTGCGTCTAATGGAAGAGGAATATATACCATTGATAACAATGCGAGGGGCTGATTCGATGCGGGTGCATGAGCATGAGTCTGTGAATAATTTTTTGGCAGATCGTTCACATGAAAATTTTGCTTTAGTTGTGGAGGAGTATTTTGACCTTGTAAACAAGGTTGTTTTCCGCCTTGTTCTTAATCATGAGGATGCGGAAGACCTTGTCCAGATAACATTTATTACAGCATACCAGAAAGCGCATCAGTTTAAAGGCAGTGCGAAGTTCGCAACATGGCTCTGCAGGATAGCTCACAACCATGCATACTCCTTTTTGCGGAAAAAACAGATGAAGTTTGCACCGATTCATGAAGTCGCCGAACCACATTCGTCAAAACTGGATCATCCGGACAGCGACCTGCACCGCAATGATATGCAGATACAAATTGAAGAAGCTCTGAGATCGCTTCCCCCTGAATTAAGAGCGACACTGGTACTGGTGACAATTGACGAAACACCGATGGATGAAGCCGTTGAGATATTAAACTGCAATAAAGCGACTCTATACTGGAGACTTCATAAAGCGAGAAAATTGTTGAAAGAGGAGCTGAAGAAGAGGAATCTGCACTGAATGACCGCTGAAAAAAAGGAATGAAAAATGAAAGACCTAAATCAAAAACTGAAAGAGTGGGATGCGGATATAGCAACCTCCGCCTCTCGTAAAGAAGATATTAAAAATAAGATTATGGAGAACTTGGATAAGCAGGTGAATTATATGGAGATCCTTTCTTCTGATCCATATTTCCATATCCATAAAAAAGTTATATATTTCGCGGGCATTGCCGCTTGTTTGTGCTTTGCTTTTCTGCTAGGCACAAGATTCAATAAGAATGAAACTGCGGCACCGGTACCTCTATCAAAAAATAATTTTGCGCATATTACGACCCTCTCCAATAGTGAAATTGCGAAACTCAAAAGAATTGTATCTGAAATAGACTATCTTTTCCCGGAAGGAGTCAAGTCCATCACACAGGAAAACTGCGGGGATATAAAAATAAATACAGAGAAGAAACAGAGCCTTGATAATATTATGGAAAAAGTTCTTATCCGCTATATTGTCCTGAAAAGAAGCTCTGGAGAAAAAAAGTGGAAAAAGGTCTATGTCTCCAATATCGTCGCGAACCCCGGAGAACCGATACAACTGGAGGGCGACTGCTCGGGATCTCTATGGATATATCCTGCGGACCAAAATATCTATGCGATGCAAAGTGATCTGAAAATTCGTGCAAATGGAGAATTTATATCATTAAAATATATAGGAGGACAACATCTGCGGACTTCGAGGGTTGTTAAGGATATTAAAAATCCAGATGCCGAATATAAAGTGTTTCAGTCCATTATAAGGATTTAATTAACCACATTTAAGGAAAACATGAGAAAAATAGAAATGACAAGAATAGTACCTTTGCACATTGGCGTTTTGGCGTTGACTCTTTTTCTCGCAAACTTCGCAAACGCGCAGGACGCAGAAAAACGCAAACCCGTAAAAATCGCGATTATTGGAGATACTGAGAAATTTTTACCACAACTTGATATGCTGACGGTAAAACTCTCGGAAGACCCGAACCTGTCTCTCCTTGAGCGTTCGGACTGGAATTACCTGTTGCGTGAACGCACTATCTCCGCTTCAAAAATAGGCCAGAGCGGCGTCGAAATCGGGAGGCTGCTGGGGGCTGATGCTTTAATTATCCTGACCGAGGATATCGTAGCCAATAAAAAGGTGTTGTTGACAAAGCTTGTTGCTGTGAAAAGTGGTGTTATTCTCGATTCGATAGCTTCTCCTGTTAAAAGCAATAAAGAAACCTTTGATCTCTCATCAGAAATAGAGTTCCGTTTTAAGCCGAAAATTGAGAAACTGAATTCTCAAACAAAAAAAACTGTGATTTCCATGTTAAATATTAGAGCGGCTATCTCCTCTCCCGACCTTCTTGCAGTTGAACATGATCTCAATGCCATTCTTGCGCATCGGCTGATGAGAGAGCAAAACCTCCTTGTCAGCGAGCGTTGGAATATGGCGGAAGCGGATCTTGAAAATAACCTAGGCAATTCAACCCCTCCTAAATACGCGAGCGGCTCAGTTATCCTAGACGGTGTAATCAGCGCGGTGGATAAGAAAACCATTGAAGTGAAATTGACATTTCAAAAATCTGACGGGACGAAAAGAACCGTTAAAGTGAAAGGGCGAAAAGATGCTATCATCGAGATTGTTGACGAGCTAACGGATAAATGCCTGGAAATTACCGATACATTGAAAAATCCCAAGGCATGGGATACGACAAAAGAAGCCGATGAATATTTAAAGGAAGGTGTCTGGGCGGAAGCGGCGGGGCTCTATTTGAAAGCGGCTAAGTCGGCCGAGAGCGCTTGGGCGCTCGGCAATCGCAGCGAAGCGCTTGCCTATCTGAGAATTCGCAGTTACGCAAACGCAACATATCCTGAATATTGTGTTGAACATGTCATACGTTGCCATAAGATAGGGGAAAACGCTCGATATCTTGACGCTGCCATTATGGCCCTTGATCTATACAAACATCATATCATCAAAGGTCAACAAAAACCGAAAAAAAAATTCGGACTCCTTCCTCCGGATTATTATTCTTTAGGACGTTCGGTACTGGCACAAGCGGCGGAACTTCTAGCCCGTTATTATAACCAAAAACTGATTAATGCTTTTCCTGAAAAACAGGCTGCGGTAAGGAAACTTATCAGAGAATGCTTGGAGTTCCTTCTCAAAGGCGAGGAGCAATCCCGTTGCGCTTGTAATTATTTTTCTGGGTTTACACTGAAATTCAGTAAATATTTCATTGCGTCCGATGATGAATTGATAAAAATGTATAAACGCATACTTGGGCGTCGATGTTTAATTTGGAGGCCTTTGAAGGCGAATTTGCGGGAAAGATGCGCATTCTTCTATATCCAATCCAATCCCCCGTTTTATATTGACAGAAGTGGCAATTACGATAAAAAAACAACACTGGAATTTATAAAAAAAATAGCCGCGGAATTTGCGAAGTCCAATAATTTGCAATTACAACTGGATTCTTTAATGATTGGGTATATTTTCGGAGAGGAGACTTCCACCGATCCTTCCAGGTTTAGTTTTGAGGAAAATCCCAAATACCTCCCTTTAATATATAAATTTTATGACGAGCATAAAAAGTTCTTTTGGAAACACAAGATTTTTCCGATAGCCACTCGTGATCCAAGATATAACACGCTGAAATTCCCATATTATTACTATACTGAAAACCTTCAGCATCGGAACTTTCGAACTATATATTGCCATTCCAGTGATTTTGACACCATCATTCCCGACCTTTCCTACAAAAAGAAAAAAGAGCTTTACGGAATCTTACGCAAGCGTTTTTCGAAGGAGCAGATAGCGGATGTCGCGCATTTTTCCAAGTTTTTAAAGGCTATAGTTCCAAAAGAGGAAGTTGTCGAAATAAAGCCGGACAAGAAAATCTTACCTTCAGGATTAGATACCTCTTTTCAACTATTGCCTGGCATGTATTCTCTAAACAATAACAAAATTTACATTCCATACATACAAAAATCCCCCGAGACAGGAACCATAAAACCCAAAGAAGAAGCTCTGTATTTCTCCCTCGTTATTGTTGATATCAAAACTAAACAAGTGAAAACTATATCCTATCAGCCTGTTACGGTGAAACTGGAAGATACATACTTTACACCGCTTTTTACACCGCTTTCGCCTTCAGTCCTTCATAATGGGAAACTCTATCTCATTAACTACAAAGGCTTAATATATGGCTTGGATTTAAACGGCGGGGAAATTGAAATCATAAACTTACACATACAAGCGCATAATAGTTATATAAACATAATGAATAATAAAATATATGCGACATTTCTCAGAGATTACGTCAACCCACAATACGACGACAACCGCAACAACAAGGATAACGCGATGGTTGAATACGATTTAGAAACAAAAAAACAGAAATTTATATTTTACTCAAGGCGAAAGCCGCCCCAGACTCCCCTTGATGCGCGTTCATACGATATAAAAAAAGTTATACAACTCTCGGAAAAATACATACTGGTGAAGACTTCACTCTTTTATATCGTTGATGTCGAAACTGGCACTGTTAAAAATTTAAAAGACATGCCGCCTATGTTCATGAAAGATTACATGAAGTACACCTGTCGCCAAGATGGCGCAATGCTTATGGTATTTAAACATTCTCAGCCGCCTTTTTCTTCCATGATTGATATGTATCTTTTTAAATTTAGGCCTTGGGGAAAAAACTTTCTATTCAAAGGTGTTCCACGTTATGATATCAACAAAGACTCTCTATCCTCGACCATAGGGTGGCCCGCTTACTATATGCTTATTCATAACACCGCGATCCCCCGCTTGCTTATTGATGGAAGGATGAAGCCTTCATCTATCTCACTTAGAAATCAAATAACAAATACCTGCATATACGGCTTAACCGAGAAAAAACATCTTAAAATAACTCACGTTTTCACCCCATATAAAGATTCTTATGCAATTGTAAATACAGAATACGGAGCTTTTCAAATAGGCAAGACTGGAAATATGCCAATTCTTTTTTACAAGAATGAAACATTGAAGCGAATTTTTGAGAATCCCGGGGCGGGGATAAATATGGATGTGAAAGTTTCAATGCAAGCTTTGGAAAAACTGAAAAAAGTGAAATATGACGGCTCCGCCGAATCATTTAAAAAAATACAGAAGATTCTCACGCCGGAAGTAACAAAGGACTATAAGATCCCTCTTGTAATCGCAGGCCAGGCCACGCTGGGACTTAGTGAAGAGAGACGATTTTACAAAATCCTCAGAGGAATTTACAGCAGGCCTATATCAATGGAGACAAAAACTTTGGAAAAATGGTTGGATTTTGTTAAATCAGAATCGGATTCAGGAAATCTTTTTTATAAAAATGTCCTTGGTGTATTGTATTCTTTTTATCCTAGAATTATTAAACAAGACGTTAAAAAAGCCCATGCGCTATGGAAAGAAGCCGCCGATGCCGGATCAATGCTTGCGGAATTGAAAATGGGAAATGTTTTGTCTAATTTACCACACCCCACGGAAAAGCAAAAAAAGGAAATAATTTATTATTATAAAAAGGCTGCCGATCAGGGGTCTATTCCCGCGGCTTTGAGAATGGGAGTTTTGTATCATGGGCTGAAGTTTGGACCATCGGATTTTGCGTTTCCCTTGGATGCCGCCAAAGCAATAAAATATTATCAACTGGCGATAGATGGGGGCAACGGCCTGGCATGCAGAAATTTAGGCTTAATGTATGTCCATGGAACAGGTGTGAAAGTGGATATAAAAAAAGCTGAAGCTTTATTTGAAAAAGGTTGGAAACTCGGAGACGAGCCCTGCAATGGCTGTCGCAGGGCGTTTTGCAGGGGGAGAGGGAAATGAAAATAAGAAAGAGTCTGAAATGTTCCTACATTATCTCCCCACTTCGTAGTTTCAGCGTGGCGGGGTGCCTTTTGTGGATGTCCTTTTCCGCGAACTTCGCAGATGCTGAACAACCGGAGAAAGCCGCGAAAATCGCAATTTCACCCGAGTGTCAGACTTTTTATGCGGATAGGGAACAGACGTTTATACTTAAGGCGACGGACTGTGTCGGAAAGCTACTTTCATGGAATATGCGTTATGCCGGCAGAACACTTGCCTCCGGCGAATCCGCCGTTCCCCAAAGCGGAGAGGTGAAGATTAAAATTAAATTCCCGAAACTCAACGAAGGAGTTGCAGCGGCTATTAAGTTCACGGTTTTTATAGGAAAGGAAGTAGAGCGGGAAAAGGATCTCTTTCTCTTCTATCCCAATCCTTTTGCCGGTAGCAAGAAAACATTTGAGGAGATGAACATCGGGGTATGGGAGGCCGGAGGAGGAAAGGGGCTGTCCGCGCTCTTGAAAAAAGTCGACTTGCCGTTTGTGGAAGTCGCGGATCCTGTGAATTTCGCGGGGAATGTGCTACTTGTCAGCGGTCTGGACTTTGATGAGAATCCTGGAATTTCTGAAACCCTTGCGGATCTCGCGGAAAAAGGCAAGAAAGTCGTCATCATCCCGCCAATCTCGGGGAGTTTCGCGAACTTCGCGAAAAAAAGCAATGCCGTAATCCTAAGGAAAAATGATAGAATTAAAGAGTTCAATAAAAAATTCGATACAAAGAATTGGAACGGGGCTGAAATAGGAGAAAAAACTTTGCGAATTTCGCAGATTGACGATACCCCCTCACTGAAATTTGTAGAAAAATCCGAGGGGTTTACTTTTGTGGAAATCAGATATGAAAAAGGCCTTGATCCAGGTGGTGAAAAGAAAATTCATAAAACCACTCAATCTGTAAATTATAAAATGATTTTAATTACCTGGAATATCCTAAAAGCTGCGGAAAAATCACCAACCCCCCTCTATTTATTAAAAAATATTATTGGGGGAAGAAAAAATGAGTGATAATATGAATTTAAGTAAGATAATGATTTTATTTGCCCTGCATCTCTTATGCTGGACCATAACAGCGGATGCGGTTGCCTCAACTAAAAACAAAGACTCCTTTACTATGGCCATTCTTTCTGCCGCCGATCAGGATAGTAAGGCTATCGCGGACCTCCTGCAGGTGAAGTTAAGTGCTGAAAATCGCTTTAAAATTCTGGAAAGGGCCGAGTTAGAGCGTATTGGCGCTGAAAAATATCTTCAGAAACTTTTAAAGTCAGGAGTCCCGGAGCAAAATTCAGAAATTCTTAATCTTATGAAAACTGATATCCTGATTCTCATAACACCTGAAGTTATAAATAAAAAATCCGCGGTGAAAATGGTTATTCTTGAAAGAAAATACGGTCTCCACCTGCTTACCGCGGTAGAACCGGCCAACGATCCTGAAAAATGTGTAGATGTTTTTGAGAAAAAAATTGTCCAATGCATGAACAATTATAGCGACGGCATCAAATATATTGTCGGGGTTACGCCATTTGTATCTGATAATCTGACAAACCGTTATGACTATCTAGGAGCAACTTATAAAGATATTCAGGAATCTCTTCTTTTGTCTGTTAAAGGTCTTGCGCTTTATGAACTTGACGAAGTGAAAACGCTCAGCACGGAAAGCGCCCTTGACTCTATAGTCAGTGATCGCAAGGTAACTACCGCCGTGGTTTTTGGCACATTCAAAGTTTTGCAGAAAAACATTATAAGATTTCGTATAACTATTATTAAGAAAAACAGCAAAAAAATTGTAATAGAAAAAGAGGTTGCAAGAGAGAACATACCATCCTTCCTGAGCAGTGTCGTCGGTTCTATTATTTCATCATCCAATGAGAATGGAATTTCGTTTTCAAAAAAGGACCAGTTTCACTACCTGCTGGAAAAAGCGCGGGAATCCGCCGAACTCGGACTCTACAGAAGCGCCTCTCACCTTTATGAAGCCGCTCTCCTCTTAGAGCCGGATGATAAAAAGCTGACATTAGCTCTCCTGGATTCATATTACCATTTTTATGACCGTTATGAACGCTATCCTTATAATGGGCTTTCCTCTGAAGAAGTAAAAGCCGTGCAGAAGAAAATGTTCACGGAAATCCTTTCTGCCAATCAAAGGGCATTGGAAATAATAACGTATATGATAGAAAATAAAAAAATTGACACTGAAGAAGCGGGGCTATTGTTGAGGCGCCATAGACGACTCTCCTCGCCGGTATATCGCGCATCAAGTTTTTTCGGTCAAGACCAGCTGGAAAAAAGCAGAGAGTTCCAGTTTAAAATTGATAAACAGCTTATTCCCCTCTTATCGACTCTTCCCGCTCCTAAAAATCATAGTACATCGAATCTGCATAACTTTTATGTTGAACTTGGAAATACTTATGCAAAATCACTTTTAAGATCAGTTGTTTATAAACATGATAAAGAGAGAACTCTATATTACTTTGATTATTTATTTAAGCCTGACCGCTCAGGGAATGCATGGAGTTTTATTTATCAAAGTAAGCCTTCAGGCGAGTGGGAGAAAATAACTCCAGAACAGTTTAAGTTGTTTTTGGAAGAACTGGCAAAGAGTCGAATAGAAACAAGCCGTATTTTAGGCAGAACCGGACTTATTTATACTGAAATGAACTGGAGTAATGAAAAACTTTCACCAGAGCGCAAAAAAGAATTGGCATCGAGCGTTAAGAGTGATATGAAAAAGTGGGCGGATATTATAAATAAACAAACTACTAGTCGCGGATTTCTCGCATCTGATTCCATATACCGTCGCCTTAATTCAATGTTGAAAGATTTGACAGGCAAAAAAAAGACAACATATCATAAAAAATCAAAACCTGCGGACTGGCGTACAAATCCTAAATCATGGCATAAATATGGTACTCCGAAAATGCTGGGGCACCTGCGTTTTAAAAAGATAATGACAGACAAGCGACTTAATCAGTGTCACTTCGCATTGGGAACCGGAGATAAAATACTGTTATGGAATGAATATGAGATTTTTGGACTTAACGAAAAGATGAAATTAATTCCTATTGTGACAAAAAAATTCAAATATAGCATTTATGATGTGCGGTATACTGAAAATATTATCTGGGTCATGCATCAGTCTCCCTCAAATAAATATAGACGCGCAATCACCACTTTTGATTTCAAGGGTGGACAACTTGCCGTAATTGATTCAAAAAAATTACCGGATCATACCTGGAGTCTCAAAATATGCGCAGCACCACAAAACCGTATGCTTCTCGTAGGATGCCTTAGACCGTATTTCAGGACGTGGTTCGCGGAACTGACAGTGCGGGAGGGGAAAATCATCCTTAAAAAATTCTTTGAAGCAAAAAAAATTCCGGAAAAAACTGCACCAGGTGATTTTTCAAAAGAGACAGATATTGTTTTTGAACCTGATTTCATCCATCTTGTCAATATGCCTAAACCTCAGAATGATTTTATTTTTGTTGTCAGAAATAAACGTTGCGGAGAAGTTATCAGCTGGGATGCGCCACCTTTATGGATTAATCTTAATACTTTAAATGTCGGAATTTTAAATAAGATGAACCCCATTGGACAGATATTTTATCAGCGTGACAATTTTATCAGTTACAATGGCAAAGTTCTGAAGGAAAACGGAATTAATACTTTCAAAATCCAGAAAGACAATAAAACTCTCCGTTTGGATGTTTCTCAGGTGAAACTGCAAATGCCTCCGATAGGTTACAAGTCTGATTTTTACCATGCCTTTTCAGACGGGAATCTTTTTACAGACGGAAAATATTTCTATCCATTTGCCGGAACCTGCTATAGAATCGATATCAAAACTTTGAAAGTTGAGAATATATCCCTGGGAAGATTACCGAATCAATACAGAATGGATGACCTGACTTACTCTAAAAATTCCGGGATTATCGGAGTTAAGGATGGAGCATTGTATAAAGTCACCATTGTTGATGATATCTGCTGGTCTCCGACTATTAAATAAAAAGATAATAAAAACAAAAACGTATTAACATGAAATATATTATATGTTATATTATGTTGAAAGAGGTATAGAATTACTTGGAATATCAAAAAGATGGTTCTTTCTCAAAAAAAGTGGGTAAGAGGCGTATATTAGTCGGGGCTTAGCGCCAGCCCCGACACCCTGGCTCTTCCCCCCCCCTTGATTTTAGTTTCGACGATACGGGAGAGATGGCATATGATCAAGAGTTTATTCGCACGGGCTCTGGGACTTGGAAAACCGTGGCATATAAGCTCCTTGGAATTCGACTCCGACCGCGGAGCAACGGGAGACGCCTCTAAAATCATTCAAACTTTACTGAAAAATATTAATTTCAGCAAAGATTCTCGAAAAAGGCGCGTCTAACAAGAAAGAGCTAAGAAAATTTTGAATGTGGACGAATAAAAAAGGTGGCAGGAAAATGCACAACAAAGCAAAAAAAATGTTGGCTGCAACACTTATTGTTTGCGGGTTGCTTCTCACTGTAAATGCCCAGAGCGGAAAAGACGCTGTGGCCTCTGACGGAACAGTCTGTCCGGTTGCCGTATTCGCGTTTTCTGAACGTGGAAGCGGTGTTAAAGGTGAAGGTAAGCAGATTGGTGACCTTTTATTTGCCGGACTTGTGGAGAATCCAGACCTATGGCTTGTTGAACGTGAAGAGATGAAAAAGATTATTGATGAAGCCGAGCTGAACCTCTCTGGAATGGTAAATCCGAATCAAGCAGTTCAAATTGGACAGCTTACCGGGGCCAAAATAATTGTGACCGGCTCAGTTTTTAAAATAAAAAACAAGACTTACATCGTTGCAAAAGTTATCGGAACTGAAACAAGCCGGGTACTCGGCAAAAGCGTAAAAGGAACCGATAATTTGGATACTCTTGCGGAAAAACTCGCTCAAGAAGTAAGCGATATAATCAAGAAGGATGCGGGCAAGTTACTTGCAAAAGTAAAAAGCAGAAAAGATATGATCGATGAAATAAAAAAATCGATCGGTAATAAAAAGAAACCTAAAGTCTATATTTCCATAACTGAACATCATGTCGGACAGCAGACAATCGATCCGGCTGCTGAAACAGAAATGCAACTGATATGTAAAGAATCGGGCCTCTCCGTAACGGAAAACAAAGGCGACGCGGATATTATCATCAAGGGCGAAGGATTCAGCGAATTTTCAACCCGTCGCGGAAACCTTCTCAGCGTGAAAGCCAGACTTGAAATTAAAGCAGTTAATCAGGAAGGCGCCATCCTGGCAGTTGATCGCCAGACGGATGTTGAAGTTGGAATTGCGGAACAGGTCACCGCTAAAAAAGCCCTGCAGAGTGCATCGGCTAAAATCGCGGAAAGATTACTTCCGAAAATTTGCAAGTAATATG
>Ga0256913_10001340_pt1 | contig 12690 bp, 13 predicted proteins | sample Axial_MatmetaG_FD_185970 | JGI IMG/M metagenome (GOLD analysis project Ga0256913, IMG submission 185970) | Deep-sea worm associated microbial mat communities from Axial Seamount, Juan de Fuca Ridge, Pacific Ocean - Axial_Mat | ecosystem: Environmental > Aquatic > Marine > Oceanic > Microbial...
ATAAATTAGATAGGGTTATTTATTTTTTAAGAGATCTGCTTTACAAAAAAATTCTTACAACAATTATTAAATGGCGTTGGATTGTAATAACAATTCCTATAGCATTAATATTATTAACAATAGGAATGATTAAAGGTACAATAATAAAAACAACGTTTTTTCCAACCGTAGCTTTCGATATGTTTAATGTGAATGTGGCTTTTACACCAGGTGCCGGAGAAAAACAAACCGAAGAATATCTTAAAGAATTTGATAGAAAAATTTGGGAAGTAAATGACGATTTAAAAGAAGAATTTGCCGATACCAACGATTTTATTACATTTACTTTTCGAACGGTAGGTAATGCTTTTAACGGCGAAGAAATAGGCGCACATGCAGGAAATGTTTCGGTGTTAATGAGAGATATGGAGGGAGCACCGATAACTACTTTTGATATTGCCGCACGTGTAAGAGATAAAATAGGAGAAATTCACGAAGCCCGAAAATTTAGTGTAGGAGGACGTAACAGGTGGGGAAGTCCCGTTGCAATTTCTCTTTTGGACAGAAATCTTAAGGAGCTTGAACAAGCAAAACAAATGTTACTTGCCGATTTGCGAAATATGCCTGAGCTTGATAACGTAAACGAAAAAAGTTCACTCGGAAAACAAGAAATACAACTTAAACTTAAACCCGAAGCATACTTTTTAGGGCTTACTCAAGCGGAAATTGCAAAACAAGTACGTCAAGCTTTTTATGGCGGTCAAGTTCAAAGATTACAACAAGGCAAAGATGAAATCCGTGTTTGGGTACGTTTTCCGAAAGAGGATAGAGTTAATATAGGTCAACTGGAAAATATGAAGATTAAAACACAAAACGGAGAATATCCTTTAAGTGAATTGGTAACCTACACAGTTGAACGAAGTCCGGTAAACATTAAAAGATATAACGGGGCTCGGGAGGCAAGAATTGATGCCGACCTGTTCGATCCGTATGCATCTGTTCCGCCAATATTGGAGTATATTAAAACCGAAATAATTCCGAAAATTAAACAACATTATCCGGGTGTAAACGTAGTATATCAAGGCCAAGCAAAAGATAGTTCGGAATCAATGCTACAGATACAAACACTTTTTTCCGTAGCGTTTTTGCTTATTATGTTGATACTTATACTTCACTTCAAGTCCATTAGTCATATGATAATAATTATTTTGATGATTCCTCTGTCGCTACTCGGAGCCGCATGGGGACACGGAATTCACGGGCATCCTATTTCCATGCTTTCCGCCTGGGGAATGGTTGCCCTTTCAGGGGTGGTTATTAATGATGCTGTTGTTTTCCTTTCTAAATATAATCAACTTATTATTGAAGGGAGTAAAGTTGAAAACGCTGTATTTAAAGCCGGTATTTCCAGGTTCAGAGCAATATTGCTTACAACAATTACAACGGTTTTGGGCCTTTATCCTATTATTTTGGAAACAAGTTTTCAAGCACAATTTTTAATACCGATGGCTATTTCGTTAGCTTACGGCGTGCTTTTCGGAACCGGATTTATACTTCTGTTTTTCCCTGTATTTATTTTAACGCTAAATGATATAAAGGTGTGGTTATATAGGTTCTGGACAGGGAAAGAGATTGCGCCGGAAGAGATAGAGCCGGCATTAATTAAAAGTAAAGTTGAAATTGATTAATAAAAAAGGCTGTTCAAAAAAGAACAGCCTGCATATAATTTTATTTCAGATTAAATAATCTTAAAGAGCAAAAAGAGCACCTATTTCAAAAGAGAAAATGCTTCCGTCAATTGAATTAAACTGTAAATTGCCGTCAAGAATAATATTTCCGAGGTTATAGTAAGCACCGCCTCCAAGGCCTATACCGAATTCAGTACTGCTTGCCGAGATTGTTTGAGCAGCTGTCCATCCTGCAATGCCTGGTATTTCATATGAATCATTAATAAAATGAATTCCTATTTCCGCAGAGGCATAAGGAGTAAGAGCACCATTGGTAACAAAAGAATATCTTGCTCCGAATAACAAGGGAACTGATGAACGACTTCCGTCAATTGCATCGTAACTCCAATGCAAATAACCTAAAGTAGCTGTTAAATCAATATTCTTGTTAATTCCGTAAAAGAAAGTTCCGTTTCCACCAAAACCCATTCCGGTACCGGTGTAAGAGGTTGTTAGTACTAATGATGGTTCAATTTTCATTGCTCCTTTTTGAGCAAATGCAGTTGAAGCAATAAATAATGCAAAGATTAGTAATGTTGTTTTTTTCATGATATCCCTTATTTGTTTTTAATTAGATATACTAACATACATAATAATATAGAAGTGAAAAAATAAAATTAGTATTTAATGAACTTATATTATTATTTGACAAAATTCAATTAGAATTATTGTATAAAAACGGATAGTGCTAAAGAATGTTATTTAATTCTTTTTGAAATTTGAAGAAACCGATTTCGGAATGTTCCAATGCGTAAATTGTTTTTTTTAACTTTTCCGAAATATCAATCTCTTTTTCGTCAATAATTTTAAGTAATACCGAGGGATTTTCTGAAATCCTTTTTGATGAAATTATTTTTTTAAAATTTTCTTTCGATATTTTATTCAGTTTTCTTAATTGATTAAAAACGGCAATTATCTCGAATAAATTTATTGTTCCGTTGTTAAGTTCAACAATTAAACGGGTTATAAAATCGGGGAGCAAACTTTGTGGTACCTCGGCTAAATTAAGCCAAACGTTATCAACTTGCCTTTTTCCGTTGCTTGTTTTGGAGGTATAGTATATTAAAACTTCGCCGCGTTTCATATTGTTTAATAATTGTCGTTTTTCAAAATCTTTGATTTTTGAAAAATGGAAAAATATATTTTCATCGTGATACAAAGAAGTTAAAAATCCGTAACCTTTATCGAATATTTTTTTTATTCTGCAAAAATCGAGCTGTTTGGTTCTTGGCATATTATTCTTTCCCGAAAAGATTTTTTGTTAGAAGATATTTTTCTAAAGCGTACGCTGTTTTGTCAGCTGTCTCCGATAAAATTTTCCCGAGGGAATTTATTTCGTTCCGTTTTATTTTTACTTGTGAAACAACGGTTACTTTCGTATCACATATGGAATATTGTTTGACCTCCTGGTCAAATAAAAAATCTAATATGGAATTATTAGGGTTTAAAATTTTAATATTACCGTTGAAATTTTTTGAAAGAATGTTATAAAAAACATCTTCGCTGTATCCGTAATGCGTACAACATAATCCGGCAAAAAGATTGCTGAAATTTTTTCCGCTTTTTTTAATTCCCTCTTTAACAAACTTTTCAATTTGTTGTTCTGTTTTTTCTCCGGTTGGATTGTTTTGTATTTCTGTTTCCAAATATGGGCAAGCCTGCGAAATTATTCTCTTTTGCTCAATTTTTTCTGAACTTAATTGCTTAGGATAAATACCGGAATTAATTGTAGTAGGAGTTCCGAATAAAATTATTTTTGAATCGGTATCGCTTTTTAAGTTTTCTAGAAAGAGAGAAACTCCGCTTTCAACAATTCCTTTAACTTCTGTTTTGGGATTTTTTGCAAATTTTGTAAATGGATAAACAACAGAAAGAGTATTGCAAGCAATTAAAATTAAATCCGGATTATAATTTTGATAAATGGTATTTAATGCATTATTAAATACAGTAGCCTTTTCCGCCATATTTTTTATTGAATTATATCCGTAATCGCTACTGTAAAGAGAATTAAAAAAAATCAATTCCGCTTTTTCAAATATTGGATTTGATTTTAGTTTGTATTCCAACTTTCCCAGAACGGAAAGGCCTCCCAAACCGGAATCCGTGATAACAATTTTTTTTTCCATGTTGAAATAATTAGTTTATAATATTATTCTTTTTATTAATAAAAAAATATGCTATAATTAAAAATACAATAAAAATGAGGATAAAATGAAATCTGTGTCTTTAATTGTTCTATTCTCTTTTATGTTTTTGTTTTCGTGTTCTTCATCTTCCACGGTTGAAAATAAAAAAGAAAAATTACCGGAGGGATATATATGGTATTTCCCAAACAAAGAGGTTGGCAACAAGTTGGAAGAAATAAGTGAGAGCATAAAACTGATTAATAACCTTACATTTTATAAAGTTTATTCCTTTCCGAAAGGAGAAATTACAAACAAAGAACTAGGACAAAAGGGATTACTGGAAAAAGCACTTGCCGTTAGCACAATTAGTCAAACTTCTTCCGGTACGGCAACAATAATAAGTGTTTCTTCCACCAAAGTTGCATTATTAACTGCCGCTCATATTATAAGTTATCCCGATACAATTGTAAACTATTTTTCAAATAACGGAATAGAAACCAAATTTATCGAATCCGTATTAATTAAAGAACGCCAAAAAATCTATTCGGATTTGCCGGGAGGGGGATTGTTGAGAATTATTGCCAAAGATGATAAAAACGATATTGCAATTGTAGGCAATTCTTTTAGGCACGTTACCCCGATAGAGTTTCATCCTTTGATGTATAAATTAGGGAATGCCAAAGAGTTGAAGTGGGGGAGTTTTGTATATATTTTCGGCTTTCCGGTTCACAATAAAATGGTAACACATGCAATAGTTAGCAACCCCGATTTTGACGGGGAAGGAGCTTTTTTTATTGATGCGGTAATAAACAGAGGTGCAAGCGGCGGATTAATTTTAGCAATACGAGGAAGCGTTCCTAATTTTGAAATTGTAGGAATTGTTTCTGCGGTTCCTGCCGAACGTAATTATGTGTTAACTCCCAATAAAACATCGGCAAATGAAAATTTTATATTAGGAGAAAGTTACGAAGGTAAAATGACGGTTGAACAAATTAATTTTCTTAAATACGGAGTTAGCCGCGTAGTACCCGTTGAAAAAATCAGAGAATTTATTAAAAAATACGACAAGAAAATGAAAGAGCAAGGGTATGTTATCGATTTGAATTAGATACAAAACAAATGGAGAGGATTATACAAAAAGATATTGTTAAAAAACAGACCTCGAATTAATGAATTTTGAACAAATCGTAAACCTCCTGTTTGAGGGTACTGTAGGCATGATATTATGATAATTTAAACTGAAATTCAAAATTAAAACAAGACCAAGTTCCGTAATAATATATAATATCATTGCTTGTTATTACTTAATAACCCATTCATTTTATTTAGAAAAATATTAGATGTTATTTCAGAGGGTATAAAGTAAGATGTTATTATTTTTGTTTTTTTAAAATGCTTTCATATATTTTAAAAACAATTTTACGAATAGGAGAATTTTATGAAAAAATATACGTTTGGTTTATTATTTCTGTTGTTAATTTCGTCTTACGTTTATTCTCAATCAAAAAACAAAGGGAAATATATAGAGTATAAAAACAATTTTCTTGAAAAGACGATTAAGGATTTGAATGCTTTTAATACTAAGGAAAAAGCGAAAAAGAAAACCTATAAAATGAATTTTGACGGAATAGATATTCCCAATTCAATAAAAGAATATAAAACATTTTGGCATAATGCACCTATTTCGCAAGGAATTACCGGGATGTGCTGGGATTTTTCCACAACATCCTATTTCGAATCGGAAATATATCGTATTCACGGTAAAAAAATTAAACTTTCCGAAGTTCATACGGCTTACTGGGAGTACGTGGAAAAAGCAAGAGAGTATGTAAGAACAAGAGGAAAGTCGTTGTTTGCTGAAGGTTCCGAAGGCGAAGCCGTAAAAAGAAATTGGCTAAAACACGGTGTTGTAACAGAAGAGGCATATAACGGATTATTGCCCGGACAACCAAATCATGACCATCGTAAACTTTACAATGAAATGAAAACATATCTCAATTCCGTAAAAGAAAGTAATGCTTGGAATGAAAAAACCGTACTTGAAACAATAAAATCTATCTTAAATCATTATCTGGGAACACCTCCGAAAAAGTTTAAATATGAAGGTAAAATTTATACACCTAAAGAGTTTTTTAAAAAGGTGGTTAATCTTAATATGGATGATTATGTAGAATTTGTTTCCACAATAAAATATCCGTTTTATCAAAAAGTTGAATTTGATGTGCCGGATAATTGGTGGCACAGTAAAAATTACTATAACATACCGTTAAATAAATTTATAAGCGGAATTAAAAAAGCGGTAAGAAACGGTTATTCGGTCGCAATCGGAGGAGATGTTACGGAAGCCGGATATTCGTCGTCGGCAGAAGCCGCTATTGTTCCCTCCTTTGATATTCCCGCTGAATATATTAATCAATATTCTCGCGAATTTAGAATTGCAAACGGAACAACAGCCGATGACCATGGAATTCATATTGTCGGATTTTTAGAAAAAGACGGTAAAGATTGGTATTTAATAAAAGATTCGGGCTCGGGGTCGCGAAACGGGAAAAATAAAGGGTATTATTTTTATCAAGAAGATTATGTAAAGCTAAAGATGTTAAGTTTTATGGTTCATAAAGATATTGCCGAGACATTAATAAAGTAATTGTGATATAAAGCACAACATCTTGATACTACTTGTAAATAAGGGTAACTTTAAAATAAAAAAAGAGGAAAATGAAGAATTCTAAGTTGGGAAACATCAATAATTTACTGCATACAAATTGGACTCCGGGAAAGGGGGATTTTGTAAAAGAGAACTCCCTTGAGGAGAGCAGACAATTTAAGAAACGACAAGCTAAACAGAATTTAATTATCGGGTCATTAATAGCCGCGATTATTGTGGTTTTTCTGACTGCAGTTGTATTACTTTCCGTTTAATATTTCTTGTATGGAGTTAATGGTAAAAGTTGATTGGAAAGTGGAGTTTGCAAGTTTATTTGAGACTCCACTTTTAACTAATGCAGTATCCATCCCTATGTTATTTCCCATAAAAATATCGGTTTCCAATCTGTCGCCGATTAATATATATTCTTCGGGGTTATAAATTAAACGCCTTTTAATTTCGGAAATCATAAACTTTGACGGTTTCCCGAAATGGTTTTGTAGTTTTTTCCCCGTGGCAACTTCCAACTCGGAAATAACAATTCCCGCGTCTATTATTTCGCCTTTTATTACAGGGCAAGTGTTGTCAATATTTGCGGCAAAAAACTCCGCATTGTTTTCTAATGTTTTTTTTGCTATTTCAAATTTTAATTTTGAATAGTTTCTATCTAAAGTAACTAATAATATTTCGGCTTTTTGCGGATTTTCGGTGAAAGTAAGCCCGGCATTCTGTATTTGCGAAATAAATACTTGTTCCCCTATTGCATAAAAGAATTTTCCTTTTTTTTCTTTTGCAAGATAATTTGTGCAGGTATCTGCCGCTGTTATAATTTGTTCGGGTAAAATATGAACATTGTTTGAATTGAGAAAATCGGAATATTCATTTTTGTTTTGTGTGGTTTTATTTGTTACAAATAAAATATGTTTCTTTTTTTTCAGCAAATAATTTAATGTTTCTGCCGCCCCTTCAATCATTTTATTTTCAAGGTATATCGTTCCATCCATATCGAAGATAAAACCTTTATATTTTTGAAATTTATTTTTCACCGACTAATCCTCTTTTCATAAAAAAAAGTGTTTTATCTATAGAAAGCGGATGATAGTTTAATTCCGTTTCTGCCTTCAAATTAATTAATCCGGAATTAAGAGGTCGTTTTGCCCGTTGGTGCAAATCGGCGGTAACTATTGGAATTATTAAAGATTTGTCAAGATTAAAATATTCGGCAATTTTGTAAGTAAAATCGAGGCGGGAAAGTAATTCGGCTCCTCCTATATTATAAATTCCTTCTTTCTTGTTTGCTATTATTTTTTCAACAGCATATGTTAAATCGTCAATGTATGTGGGATTATTAATCTGATCTTTTACAATTCTTATTTTCTTTTTTTCTTTCAGTGAAGTATAAACCCATTTAACAAAATCCGGACGTCCGAATTGGGTAGCTCCGTAAAGTACATTAGTTCTAATTATCGTATATTTTATTCTGCCCGCTTTAATAACATTTTCAGCCGCAAGTTTTTCCTTTCCGTATTGGTTAATAGGATTGGGAAGTTCATCTTCGGAATAGGGCCCGTTTTGTCCGTCAAAAATATAATCGGAAGAAATATGAATTAAATGGGATTGGCAAGTTCTCCCGTATTTAACAATATTTTCAACCCCGATTACATTAATAGCCCATGAAAGTTCTTTTTCTGTTTCGCAGCCGTCAACATTAGTATAAGCGGCAGCGTTAATTATTACATCGGGACAAAATGTTTTTATTAAAGTTCTAACTTCTTTAGCCGAAGATATGTTAACTTGTGAATAGGCAACATTTTCGAAATAAGATTTCTCTTCGAACGATGCGGTCATTAATTCAACTTCGCGGTTAAACATAAAGCGGGATGTTAAGCCTTGTCCTAACATTCCGTTTGAGCCGAGTAATAATATCCTTTTTTTAATTATATTTTTTTGCAATATCATTTTTCAAAGTCATGTATTTTTTTTCTGAAGCATAAGTTGTAATTATTCCCGCAACAAAATTAGCAAAATTTGCAGCGGAAAATAAATTTTTATTTTTGGAATATGCATAAATAAAAGCCGCACCAAACGAATCTCCGCAACCGACTGAGTTTATAGCCGCTACTTTTTTTGCCGCTATATTTTTCCCCGTTGTTTTGTAATAACACGAAACGCCTTTTGCCCCTTTGGTGATAATTACTTTATCAACATTCTGTTTGTAAAGTTTTTCAATATTTTCTTTTTCTGAATTGATACCCCACAATGTTTTAATTTCGTTTTGATTAAGTTGTAGAATGTCTATGTTTTTAAGCCAATTTTCAACGGAAGGAATTATTCTGAATTTTCGGTTGCCGCTATCGTCAATTCCTCTGGAAAGAGTATGCAGATCAAAATATACTTCGGCTTTTGTTTTCCGTTTAAGTTTCTCTAAATCTTCCGGTAAAATGTCAAAGCCGGTAATCATATTAATTAAAATAAAATCGTAATCAATTGAAAAAACCTTAGAAGGAATTGAAAGAGGGGTTATTTTACCGGCATATTTTTCTTCGCGTTCCTTATTATCGTCAACTTGTAACGAAACGATTGGAATTTCAGGAATAATTTCCGCAAAAGTTAAATTTGTTTTTGAGTATAGTTTTTCGAAATATTTAAAAGATTTTTCGGAATAATGCGTTAACAAATAAAACTCATCTTCGGCTTCCGCAAGATTGATAAAAGTATTAACCGTATGATAAATTCCGCCGGGGCGTATAGTTAACTTTCCGTTATAATAAATTTTATCGAGTACGGAATCTCCGATTATTAATATTTTGCCCATAAAAAAATTATTCCCCGTAAATAAAATCTTTTTCAATTTCGGAAAAAGATTTTGCTGACAAATCTTTTTCTGAAACAATCGGTTCTTTTACTCTCCAATTAATATTTAGTTGCGGGTCGTTATAAATTATTGAACGTTCACTCTTTTTGTTATACAAAGCGGTGCATTTATAAATAAAAATTACTTCTTCGGAAAGAACGGAAAATCCGTGTGCAAATCCGGGAGGAATCCATAATTGTTTTTTATTTTCTTCCGAAAGTTCAATTGCAAAATATTTACCGAAAGTAGGAGACCCGAATCGTATATCTACCGCTACATCCAGAACTTTGCCGTAGATAACATAAACCAATTTTCCCTGTGCAAAATTACCTGTTTGATAATGTAACCCTCTGATTGTTCCGTATTTCGATTTGGAAAGGTTATCTTGAACAAAAGTATATTTTTCGGTAATTGTTTTATATTTGCTAACGGTAAACGATTCGAAAAAATACCCTCTCTTATCGGTAAAAACATCGGGACTGATAACAAGCAGTCCGTCTATTTTGGTTTCTTCAATATTCATATTAAATATTAAGTTTATTGAATAGAATTAAAAAAGATAATTCAAAATATAAATAACATTTTAGAGTTTATTAACCATAAAATATTTTATAATTATAAAAGTACTTGCCTAATTTTTATATTTGATTTATTTTTGTACATAAAACAAATTATGAGGAAAAAAATATGGATATTAGACCGAAGGAATTTGAGAGCCCTGCAGAATTAATGGCACGATTAACATGTGAATTAGGTAAAACATGTACAAACAAAGAACAATTTTTTGCTGCAAAATATGATTTAACTCCGGCTGAATTTAGATGTTTACGGCTTTTTAAAAATCGTCCGAGTATGTCTATTAAACGAATAGCAATTCAAATGAATTTAACTCCGGGTAGAATTACACATATACTTACGTCGTTAGAAGAAAAGAAATATATCGAACGAAAAGTTGATCCTAAGGACAAACGCAATATAATAGTTTATTTAACAGAAAGCAGTATTCCTTTTTTGAAATTGGTAAACGAAAATCATATTAAACTACATGAAGAAATTCTTTCCAAAATTGCCGAAGAAAAACGAGAATTTATGTTGGAAGCAATGCAGGATTTATTAAAAGCACTTAAAACATGGACTGATAATCCCAAACGAAAATAAGTCTCTTTTATTTTAAATGATCAAAAGAATTTCTGTCGGGATATAATTTTAAATATTTTTCTTTGCTTACATTGTTTTGCCAATGATGTGTTAACACACCAATTCCTAAAATTGAAAAATAAATTATTAAAATTACTATTCCGACAAGTTTTTTATCAAATTTCTTTTTTCCTATTACTGCTTTTAGTTCCAAAGTATTCGGTACAGGGCAAGCATCAATACATTTCATGCAAGAAACACACTCGTCCGAATAAACGGTTTTTGTTTTATGTACTTTTATTTGCGAAGGGCAAACCACGGTACATGCTTTACAATCTGTGCAAGTACTAATGTTTCGTTTTATTTTGAAAAACCCGAGGAAAGAAATAACACCGAGTAACGCCCCGTAAGGACAAAGATATCTGCACCAAAAATTTCTGATTACAATTGAAAGCAGAAAAAATATTCCTATTGCAATAAGAGAAAAACGACTAATTTCGGCAAAAAAATAATACATCTTTATATCGGCAACAATATTATACGGGGCATCTAAAAAAGATTTTAATACTATTGCCGACATTCCTATTACGGCATAAACAAAAAAGAACATTACAAAATATTTTATTCCTCTTAAGGGATAGTCTAAAAATTTAGGAAGGGTTAGAACTTTTCCGAAAAGTTTTTTCTGAATTTTTTCTCCGAAATCTCCAATCATTTCGGAAATAAATCCTATGGGACAAATCCAACTACAAAAAGATTTTCCGAAAATAATAGAAACAACAAGGATGGCAATAAAAATAAAAAGACCTGCAGGATGCACCGGATGAATTTCACCGGTTTTTAAGAATAGAAGTAAACTCATTAGAGAACTAATTGGCAAGAAACTTTCAACTCCCGGTGGACGTTGAAAAAACTCTGTTGTACCGCCGTTTTCGAGCCAAACAATAAAATAATGAAATTCTATTCCTATCCAAACGGTTAAGCCCACAAAAAAAAGTTGGACCGAAAATCGTATGGTTTGAATACCTTTGTCATTCATCGCTTTATTTGGATTGAAGAGTTAATAGTTTATCGAATGTTTGTGCTTTGATGTCGTATAAAGTTTCACTATTGAGCATTTCTTTCAGTTCGTCTTTTATTTTATGCCATTTGTTATGTACCGGACAAGGGTGTTCATCGCTGCATTCCGGAAATCCGAGTATACATTTATTGAAAACTTCCGTTCCGTCTATAGCTTCAACAATATCCAATAATTTTATTTTTTCGGCAGGTTTAGCAAGAAAAAAACCTCCGTTTTTCCCCTTTTTTGAACCGACAATTCCGGATTTTGTTAAAATTTGTAATACTTTGGAAACAAACTCCTTAGGTTGTTTAACTTTTTTTGCAACTTGCAAAGCGTTAAAAAGTATTCCTTCCTCTTCTGTGGAAAGATATAGAACGGATTGCAAACCTATTTCGCATTTTTTTGAAAATAAAACTGTCATAATACCACTTCTTTATTTTTTATTTGCTAAAATATCAAATTTTATGAAAGAAGTGTAAATAAATAAAAAAGGGAAAGTCAAAAAGTCTTTCCCTTCTTTATGAATATTCTTTAATTATGTAAAATTATTATCTAACGTGTTTCCACCAATAATAATATTTATTTTCCAAATCGGTTTCTGAGGGCATTGGGAAAAATTTATATTTATCCCTTTCAAAAAACCAAAAACCGTGACGAAGGTATTTATATGATAAATCACGTAATAAAGATCCGAGTCCGACGGTTTTAGTCTTTTTGCCCGGAATGGTTTTAAGTTCTTGAATACAATCATACATTCTGTACGGATTAACGCGTGGTAAATCTATACTGAAAATCTCTTTTAATTTATTCGTTTCCAAAAAATGTTCAATGTTAAACTCAATTTGAGTAAAACATATTTTCGGAGCTCCTTTGGATTTTGTTTCGGTTGTAATGTATTTACCAAAAGCACGTTGATCCAAAGTTGAAAGAACAAGATTTTCCAAAGGTGTAATTTCCTGATAGGTTCTTATCAGACCCGGCTCGTTAACGGCGGTGTATTCAGCTGCATCAATGGGAAGCACCTTACCGTTACTTGTACAGAGAAATAATTTTTGGATAGCATCAATATCAATTTGCTCAAGCACACCGTAAGATTTTATAAATTTTGTTTTTTTAGGTGAACCGTCTTCGTGGGCAACTGTCATTTCAAGATATTT